>Ga0114918_10000653_pt1 | contig 29996 bp, 28 predicted proteins | sample LantaG_FD_87015 | JGI IMG/M metagenome (GOLD analysis project Ga0114918, IMG submission 87015) | Deep subsurface microbial communities from Baltic Sea to uncover new lineages of life (NeLLi) - Landsort_02402 metaG | ecosystem: Environmental > Aquatic > Marine > Oceanic > Sediment | place...
CCCCCCCCCCACCCTCTTCCTCCCCTCCTTCCCTCTTCCTCCTCCAGAACAACCTAGAAAGCAACACCGGCAGTAGGTGGAGGACGCGCCCGGGGGGGGGGGGGGGGGGGGGGGGGGGGGGGGGTGAGGGGGAGTTCTTCTCTAAAATAAACCTCCTCTTCGTCTTTCTAGAGAGACGGAGAGCGATGGCGAAGAAGAGGAGGGCAAGCCGATGGGGGTGGGGGTGAGGGTGAAGCGCAACGGAGGCGCGTGAAACAGAACAGGCAGACAACGCGCGCAGCAAAGTGGTGGGTGGTGGGTGGTGGGGGTTATGGTTCAAAAGGGAGGGACGGGGGGGGAGGGACAGCCGCCAAAAGGTTTTTTCTTTTCTCTTTCTCTGTCGTCTTGTTGTTTATTGTTCATCAGGAAAGGAGTTGTCTTGTTGTTTTTCGAAAAAGAATCCCTCAAGGGCGGTTATTATAATATAAATGGAGTCGAAGGAGGGGGGAGAAAATAGTAAAAATGGAGTGAGGTGAATGGTGGATGTGTTGTGGCGTGTTGCGGTTTTTTGTTTCTGTTCTTTTTTCAAAGTTAGCTAAGGTGAAATTGGGAAAAAAGTTTTTTTTCTTTCTTCAAGAGGAGAAGTTGGAGACGGGCACAGAGCGAGACGGCGCTAAAAGCAGGAGACACACACGCGGAGAGAGAGACTCTCTCTCTCTCCCTCGCTTTATCTAAAACGCGATCGCCTCCCCTCCGGCGGCAGCGAGCCCCGAAAAGGACCAGAGGCCCTCTACAGGGGAAGTGCCAAAGAGCGCGTCGACCTCTGCCGCGGCGGCCGCAGCAGCGGCACCACCGTTGGGGGCAGCGATAGCGACGGCAGCAGAGGCCTTGTTGCCCAGCGGCTGCTTCTGCACCTCGGCAGCAGCGGCGGGCGAGCCAGCCCAGGCCGGGAGAGCGACGACGGGCTCCGCGGCGGCAGCGGCGGCAGCAGCTGCCATCGCCGCCGATTTCGCGCGAGCGTCGTTGTTGCTTCCGTTTCCTCCGCCGGCCGAGAACGTGCTCACGTCGTCGCCGCTCGAGCCGTTGCCGTCGGCGCCGTGGACGTCGGGCACGGGCGCAAACACCGTCGAGGCACCCAGGTCGGAGAAGAGCATCGGCTGGTGCTGGCGCTGGTGCTGAGAGACCGCGGTGACGGCCGAAGCCTTTGCCGCCGCCGCCTTCTGCCTTCTTGCCGCCGCCGCGACCGCGACCGTCGCCGAAGAGAGGTAGGACGAGGGCGAGCCCGAGGTTCCCGCGGACCCGCCCTTGCCCCCGGCGTCGTCGCTGCCGCTCCCGTCGGTGCCGCTGCTGGTGGCCGCTCTGCGGCCGCTGCCGCTCGGGGCGGCCTTGGCGCCGTTGTTGTTGTTGTTGTTGTTGTTGTCGCTGCCGCCGGCCTCGTCGCCAGAACAGCCCAGGTCCGTGAGGAAGGATGAGTCGTCTTCTCTGTTGTTGGCGTTGTTAGCAGCAGCGTGAGCGTTGACGGCAGCAGCGGCAGGCACCTCGACGTCGCCAAAGGCCAGGCCCGCGGCGACGAGGTCGCTGTGGACGGCGGCGAAGTTGGCGGCGAACCCGGGAGGAGGCGGCGTGAGCGGCGGCACCGGCGCGTCGATAGAAGCAGCGGCCGCGGCGGCAGCTGCTGCTGCTGCCGCCTTTTTCGCGGCGCGCTTGGCCGCGGCAGGGGAAGCGGCGACGCCAGCGGCGGCGGCGGCCTTCTTGGCCTTTTTCGCGGCGCGCCTCTCCTCGGCAGAAGCAGCAGCAGCAGCAGAGGCGGAAGCGGAAGCGGAAGCCGAAGCGTCGCCCCCGGCCTCTGCGGAAGCCGACGCGTCGCCGTTTTCGCCGCCGCCGCCATTGCTCTTGGAAGCAGTACCACCACCTCCACTGCCGCCGGTCCCCTTCCTCTTCCCCGAGGCCAGCACCGTCAGGTCCGGGCACGGCACGAACACGTCCGGGAAGTTGCACAGCGCCCCAGGCCCGCGGATCACGCGCGCCGCGGCGTCGTAGACGTGCGCGGCGTCGACGGGCGAGTCGAACGTCCCCAGCCAGACGCGCGCACCGAGGCGAGGGTCGCGGATCTCGGCGGCCCACTTGCCCCACGGCCTCCTGCGGACGCCGCGGTAGAGGTTGTTCCCCGAGGGACGGGAGGCCGGGGCAGGGCCGTCCGCGGAGGAGGCCGCGATGGCCTGAGCGGCGGCCTTGGAGGCCTTCGCGGCGGTGGCAGCGGTGGTGGGAGGAGCAGCAGCAGCAGCAGCAGAAGGAGCAGCAGCAGAAGCAGAGGCGACGGCGGGGGGCGCGAGCACGACGCTCGACGCCGCCTTGGTCAGCGTGGGCTGCGCGGGCGTCGCCGGCGGGGGCGCGAGCACCACCGCGCCGGAAGCAGCGGCACCGGAACCGGAACCGGAACCACCACCAGCGGCACCTGCGGCGACGACGACCACGACCTCCTCGTCGGCGCTCATCAACATCAGCGCCTCTTCGTCGTCGTCGTGCCCAAAGTCGGCAAAGACCATCGCCGTCACCTCGTCGACGGAGATGGCCGGCGCCTTGGGGAGGAACTTGGAGGCGGCCGCGGGCCCGCGGCGGGGGAGGGCCGGCGTGGCGGGGGAGGCGCCAAAGGGAGAGGAGGAGGCGAGAGCAGCAACAGCCTTGGCCTTTTTCGCCGCCGCCGCCGAAACCTTTGCCGCCGCCTTCGCTTTCGCCGCAAACGACGCCTTGGGCGCCAGGGCGGCTTTCGAGAAAACCGCCACAGGAGCAGCAGCGGCAAACGGCGCCCTGCCTCCAGCGCCCTTGTTCTTCGACCCGGGCTTGCGTCCGCGGGCCTTGGCAACGGGGAGGGAAGGGGTCTCGACGAGCTTGGCCGGCGGGCGGATAGTTCGCGAGGGGCGAGTCAGAGTGGTGGTGGTGGTCGTCGGCGTCGTTGTCGTCGCCGGAGCAGAGGCGGCGGCAACGACAACGACGGCGTCGCCGGCTCCGGCGACGACGGCCGTCGACAAAGGCGCTGGACCGCCAGCGCTTTCCATCGCGGAGATTTTCACAGCGCCAGCGTTTGCGCCTTCCTGCATCTTTTCAACGCGGGTTCTTTCACGCCAGGTCGGAGCAGCGGATCGAGATCTGCACGATGGGGGTGTTTTCGGGTGCCGAGAGTGAGCGTGGAGGGGGCGCGGCGCGGCGGATCAATTACGAGAGCGAAAAAGAGCAAGTCCTTTCGTTCGCGAGATGGCCCGAAAGAGCGCAGCATGCGAAGGAAAAGAAACGAAAGTAAAAGAGAGAAACGGCGGAAACGAAAAGCAAAAAGACCCAATCTGCGTGGCTGCTTGTGCGCCTGCACCTCCCTCCGCGTCCCTCCACCTCCCCGAGAAAGCGCGCAAAAGGGACGCTTCATGCAATCCGCGGGGGAGGAGGAGGGCGGAGAGGCAGCGGACAGGAGCTACGGGGGGGCGGCGGCGGTTTGAGCTCCGAGAAATCTTTTGCTCTGAAGAGCAAGGCAAGAAAAGAGAGAGAGAGAGAAAGAGAAAAACTTCGAGTCCCGCCGATTGGAAGCGCCGCCTCCACGCATCTGCCCGCTATTTCCACACCTTCCACGTTTCATCGTTATCAAAACTCACCTTGTTCGCGGTTAGACGCGGAGGCAGAAGCGCGGAGAGAGAGGTTTTTCCGCGGGGGAGGGGGGGCGATGCGGAAAAAAAATGAAATCTCTCTCTCCTGGGGAAAAAAAAACAGAGTGAAGAGACTAGCTTCTAGTTTTTCTGTTTTCCTCGGGGGTCTCGAGACCTCTTCTCCTCCTCTAGAGAGAAGAAAGCCGAGAAGGAGGGAAAAGCGTTCCCGACTCCAAGCTGGCCCCCCTCTGACGTCAACAGGTGGGGGAGACGAGGGTACTCACGCGGTTTGGTTTTTTTTTTCTCCTCAGTCTGCTTCGACCTCCTCTTCCCTCTTTCAAAATTGAAATAAACGCTTACTACTAACTGCCGCTAGCTCGCGTCAAAAGCATAAAGGATGGTCTCTGGAAGGGGCCTCATGCAGTTTTGGGAGTTGGATCGCTGTTTGCGGAGGCGGAGGTGGAGGTTGAAAGAAGAAGTTGTCTTTCTTCGAAGTCGGGTTTTTTTCTCTCTACAATTTTTTCTTTTTTCGGAATCGACTTTTTTTCTCGCTTTCCATGCCGCTCGCAGCACGCTCTTGGTCGCAATCAGGCTACGCCAGAGCCTCGGAAACAAGATTTTCTTTCTACGCCTGCTGTTCGATTACTAGTAGCAGCAACCCAAGGCGCGAGGTCATCAGAGCAGCGAACAGAAAGAGATCGTCGTCGTCGTCGATCGCCCCGTCGCCTCTCTCGATCAAGCCATCGCTTTTCCATTTCAATTCCCGACCAGGAGCCGGGCGGCGCTCTGTCGCGCGCTTCGCCTCCGCGATGGACTCTTCTCGTCTGTACCTCGGGATAGACATGGGGACGAGTGGAGGGAGAGCGATGGTCATTGACGGTGAGGGAGTTTTCATTTTCGTTTTTTTGTTTCGTCGACGATGCCTCTTTCGACCTCCTCTCTCTTACCACCCACCTCTCTTTCCTTCTTCAGACTCCGGCACTGTCGTCGCCACGGCCAAAAAGGCCTACCCTGCCCATCCGCCCGACGCGACCGTTCCGCGAGACTGGGCAGAGACCTGGGCGCGCGCCCTCGACGATCTCTTGGAAGAGCTCTCCAGAAAAAATTCTTCTTCTTCCTCTTCGATGAGTGTCCTCGCTCGCGTCGCCTCTGCCGCCGTGGCTGGAACCTCTGCCTCGATGCTGCTGGTCGATGCAGGGAATGAAGAAGACGAAGGCGAAGACGACGATGATGAAAACGAAAACGAAGACGAAAGCGAAGAGAACAGAACCAAGACCGGAGCCCCTCTGGCCCCCGTGCGGCTCTACTGCGACGCCGCCTCTGCCGATGCCGTCGCGGCGACGACGGCGATGGCCCCGCCCGGCCACCAAGCCGCGGCCCCGACCTCTGCTCTCTCCAAGCTGATGGACTGGTGGGTCAGCGGCAAGATCGAAGCAGAGGAGAAGAAAGAGAAGAAGAACAAGAGCAAGAAGAAGAAGAGGGCTGTCGTTCCTGTCGTGGTCTCTGCCGCTGACTGGCTGACGGCGAGGCTTGGCCGCGTCGGACCTCCTTCTCCTTCTCCTTCTCCCTCTTCCTCCTCCTTGTCCTCACCTCCTCGCTCCAGCGACGACGGCCGGTTCCTGCGCTCCAGGCTCTTCGTGACCGATGACAACAACCAGCTCAAGGCCGGGTGGGACCCGGGCAGCGGGGAGTACGAGCCCTGGCTGCGGGGGCACCCGGCGGCGGCCCACCTGGCCCCGAGGGTGCTGCGGCCTGGCGACGCGACGGGATGTGAGGTCGAAAAGGGTTCGAAAACCTCGTCGTCCTCCACCTATCTCCCGGCAGGCTGCCTGCTCGCCTGCGGCACGACGGACTCCATCGCAGCCACGCTCGCCGCGGGCGTGCGCTCCACTCCAGGGGACGCCGTCACCTCGCTGGGCTCCTCGCTGGCGATCAAGCTCGTCTCCGAGACGAGGGTCGACGACGGCGGGCGAGGGATTTATTCGCACCTGATCCCCGGGGAAACAGCAGGACAATCCGTGTGGCTGGTCGGGGGATCGAGCAACACCGGCTGCGCCGTGTTCCAGTCCGAGTTCGGCGCGGACGACTCGGTGCTGGAAAGCCTGACGGCCGAGATCGAAAAGGAAGAAGAAACTTCTTCCTCTTCTTCTTCTTCGACAAACCTCAACTACTACCCTCTCCCTCGGAGAGGGGAGAGGTTCCCCGTCTGCGATCCAGAGAAGCAGCCCATTCTGGGTCCCAGGCCTGCCTCCGACGCCCTGCACCTCAAGGCCATCCTCGAAGGGATCACCGAGATCGAGCGCGCGGGCTTTGCCGCGCTCGAAGAACTCGGCGCGCCGAAGCCCGTCCGAGTGTTGACGGCTGGCGGCGGGGCGAAAAACAAAGTTTGGACGAGGATGAGGGCCGAGGCCCTGAGGCCCGCGGTGGTCAGCGCTGCCGAGGAAGGGGAGGCCGCTTACGGGGCTGCTCTGCTGGCGAGGAGGGCGGTGACTGGGAAGTGGTGAATGGGAGTTGGAAGGTGGAGTTGAGAAAGAGGAGAAGAAGAGGTGTGTAAAAAAAGGTTGTTTTCCGCCGTCGACCATCACAACAGCAGCAACAGCAAATTCAAGGCGCGCCTGCACCCCCTCCCGTTGCGGCTTTCTTTCCCTGAGCCGAAAGCGCGCGGTGCCCCGTCTCTCCTCTCTAGCGCACCTACGCGTCGGGACTCGTCGCTGTCTCTGAGCTTTGCACGGTCTCGAGGTCGCAATTGCCAGGGAAAAAACGCGCGGGGTTTCGTTCCTTTTTTCGATTTCGGTGTGCTTCCCTCACCATCATCGCGGCGGGCGAAAAAAGAATGCAGTCGCTCAACACATGTCGTCGCCGCCGCGTCGCCGGCAGCAGCAGCCGGGAGTTTCAGCGCTCCAATTGGCGCGCCCTGTCGCTTGCCGCTCTCGTGTTGATGTCCTGGGCGGCGCTGGTGGTGGCTCAGGTGCGGGCAAAGTGGGGGGGAGAGAGAAGGAAGAAAAGAAAGAAGAAGACATTTGTTTTCGCTCTCGCTCTCGCTTGCTTCCTCCCTTCTCACTTCTCAACCTCTCGACCTCCTCTTCTCTTCTCCCTTCCCTCACCACCACCAAAACGGTACCAGACGACGCAGCACTCTGGCCAGTTCGCCGGACCGGCAGTCCCGGCCTCCTGGCGCGACTCCGATGAGGTCGCGACCGTCTCCGCCACCCTGGACCTCGACGCTCCCCGGTTGGGGCAGCTCACCGCAGAACAGGCCGCGGCCGTGCGCAGCGCGGTCGAGAGCCTCGTCAAGGACCAGGGCGTCACGGGCCTGAGCCGCGTCGCGCAGGGCGGCGGGGCCTACCCGGTCACCCGCAGCGGCTACACTTTCGACAGGATGCCCCTGAACGTCTACGTCAACGCGCCCAAGAGGAGGTTACCGGAGCTGCTATCTCGGATGCAGACGATCGGCGAGAACTCGGAGCTGGCCGGTGCGATCAGGGGGAGGGGGATGTACGACGTCGGCACCGCTGCTTTTACCCGTTATTCTCTGGCTGCTGGTAAAGACGTCGTGTCGCTGGGTGCGTCGGACTCGCCGTCCCCTTCTGCTCCTGCTGGGGTGGCGACTGCAGAGGAGGAAGGAGGAGAGGAAGAAGGTGGAAAGACGGCGTCGGGTTCGTTCGCTGCTGCCGGCCCCGCTGGAGACAAGGGAGGAGGAGGCAAGAAGAAGGAGCCCCAGTTCGAGGTCCCCGTGCTCAAGGCGCCACAGGAGAAGAAGGAGAAGGAGGGGAAAGGTGGTGGGAAGGCGGCGCCGAGTCCTCCTCCTCCTCCTCCTCCTCCGGCGACGCCAAAACCCGCGCCTCCTCCGAAAGCAGCTCCTCCTCCTCCTCCTCCGGCGACGCCAGCTCCAACACCGCTGCCGCCCCCACCTCCTCCTCCTCGTCGTCCAATCGACCTGGGGCTCGAGCTCTCTGGCGCCGACGGCGGAGACGCCGCGGCCAACTTCACGTCGAAGAGAGAGAAGGAAGTGAAAGAGGCGCTCTCGGCCGCGCTCAGGATCGGTGAGTGGAGTTGTTTTCTTCTTTTTTCTTTTCTTTCGTTCAAGCGTGTGCTTGCTTTCTCACTCTTTTCTTTTTCATTATCTCACTCGTTCTGCCACTCTATTTTCATTTTCTCTATCTCAATGCCAAAAAAAACGAAAAAAAACAGACGCGAGCCAGGTCCAAGTCAAGGTCAAGCCCGGGAACGGAACAACGACCTCGACGACGACGACAACGAAATCTCTTCGCCGCCGATCTCTTTCCCAGTACGGCCTCTCCCCGCGGGAGAGGAGGAACACCCAGCGCCTGTCTTCTCCTCCTCCTTCTCCTCCGTCCCCGCCGCCGCCCCCACCTGCTCCTCCCGCTGCTGCCGCAGGACCGCAGCCCTGGACGCAGAGGCTCTCTATCGAGATCGTTCCCAACTCGACGGCGCAGGCCAGGGCGGTCCGGGAAGCCCTCCTCGGGGGAAAGCTCGTCGCCGCCCGCGAGGAGAACGGCACGGCCGTGGACAGCCTCCTCGTGGCTGCGCTGGCCGACGCAGGGTGGGACGAGGTAGAGGACGCGGCGATCTCTTCCGTGGACGGGAAGGAGGTCGCCGCCGTGGGCTCTTCTTCGGGGTCGGAGACGACGAAAACTCTCTCGGGAGGGGCCGTCGCCGGGATCGTCGTCGGTGTCTTGCTTCTGGTGCTGGCGCTGGCAGCGCTTGGGGCGTTTGTGGTGGCTCGTCGTCGTCGTCGTCGTGGCGGTGGTGCTGATCCCAAGAAGGAAAAGGGGAAAGCGGGTTTCGATGCTGCTTTGGGCCAAAACAGCAATGCCGCTCCGGCGGCAAAGCTCGCCTCTTCGCGCTCGACCGACCTCGAGGTCGCGGCCGCCAAGCCCGCGGCCCTCGCTGCCCCCTCTTCTCGTCACTCTTCGACGACGAACCTCGCGAGCCACAAGCTGGATATCGAGGCAGCTTCGCCGGCGGTGGAAGACAAGGGGAGAAGGTTTAGGAAGCTGTTTGGTGGAAGTGGTGCGACAACGACGACGTCGAGCGAAACCAAAGAGGCCCCCTCCGCTCCCCTTGTTCCTCCTCCGCAACAACAGCCCAACTACGAGCCCGCCGAGCCCGGCCTGGGCACGGAGCAGGTCGTGGCCGGGGCGAGGAGGGACCTGGCGTCGATCGCGGCCGCCGGGGTCTCGAGCCTGAGGAAGCTCGCCGCAAGCGCCGGCACGATCGGAGGAGGTGTTGGCGGTGGAGGAGGAGAAGCTGCTGCTGGTGCTTCAGCTGCTGCTATTGCTGCCGCCGCTGCTGCCAGATCTTCCTCGCCGCAGAAGCAGCAGCAGCATCAGCAGGAACAACAACAGCAACAACACCAACCCAGCAGCAGCGACAACGACCCGATCTCGCAGGCCGAGTCCGCGATCGCCGCGCTGGCCTCCCGAGGGACACCCTACGCCGGCAAGTACTCCCTCTCGCGTCAGGGGCCTTCATCGTCGATCAAATCTGCCAACTCAAAATCATCAAAGCCGACGACCATCAGCTACCCCGCAACGGAGCTCGTCCCTCCTGGAAGGGCCGCGACGGCGACTTTTTACCTTTCCGACGAGCAGTTCCGCCACGAGGCCTCCCTGGCTTCCCGCCTGCCCCCCGGTGACGTCACCCCGGAGGTCCTCGACGCCTACGCTGCCGGTGACGCACCGGGTGCTCGCATGCTCCCCGCCTGCGTCATCTCCGAGGCGGCGGACTACTCTTTGGAGGAGTGGCCCGAGCGGCGGGCGAGGGCGCCCGATGCCGTGCAGCGGAGGGCCGTCCTGGCACTGGTCGCCAAGGCCGTGGCTGGAGCTCACGCCCGTGGCGTGGTCCACGGGTCCCTGTGCCCAGGTGCCGTGCTGTGGTTCTCGGGGGCCAACGCGATGAGGCTGGGGCAGCTGTCGAGGTGGGCTCCGGCGGGGGGAAGGGCGCCGCTGCACGCCGAGCCGAGGTGAGTTGGAGTTTTTTTTTTTTCTCCTTTCTTTTTTTTCGAGGCCAGGGGTCTTTGAAGAAAATAGAAACTCACTCTCTCGTTTTCTTCTTCTTATTCACTCTTCTTTTAAAATAAAATCCAGGTACGCCGCCCCGGAAGTCGTCGCAGCTATGGCCTCGACCGGAGACAGAAAACTCGACGCCAAGGCCGACGCCCGCGCCGTCGTCGCCGCGAGCTCCGCGGCGGACGCCTGGAGCCTGGGCGCCATCGCGTACCAGATCTTCACCGACGAGCCCCTGTTCGCTCCTGGCACGAGCGTCGCGGAGCTGAAGGAGGCGCTGTTGGGGGGTGAGAATGGAAGCAGTGGAGAGAAAAAGAAAACTTCTGCCTCCTCTTCGTCTTCGTCTTCTTCGTCTTCTTCTCCTCCCCTGCTCTTGTTCCCCTGGGAGAAAGCCAGAGGCGGCCTCCTCGCCTCCAAGCTCCCGGACTCGGCCGTCGCCGAGGTCGTCGCGGGACTGCTACGCAGGGAACCCTCGAAGCGCCTCGACGCCGCGGGCGTGCTCTCCTCCCCTCTGTTCAGGGGCTCGGGCCTCCGCGCGGCGAGCCTGGCTGCGACCAGGGCCGGGAGCGCCGCCGGAGGTGGGGAGAGGTCGACGATCGAGGGCGGCAACAAGTTTGCTTCTTCCTCTTCTTCTTCTTCGAGCAGGTTTGGGCCGCCTTTTTCTTCCTCTTCTTCTGCTGCTACTCAGGCTCCTCCCTCTGCCACCGCGGCGGCAGCGGCTGCTTCCTCGGCCGCGGCCGTTGCCGCAGCCAGGGCGCTGCGCCCCGTCGCGGCGAAAGAAGAGAAGAAGAGCAAAATCGACTCTTCTTCCTCCTCCCCCTCCTCTTCTCTTTCCTTTCGCCCGCCGATGCCCTCGACATCCAAGGCCGAGGCGGCTGCCCTCTCCGCTGCCGCCGCGAGAGGAGGGAGCGCCGGCACGAGCAGAGGCACGATGGTGATGACGATGAATAGGAGTAGTAGTGGAGCTGGTGGAGGAGGAGGAGAAGCTGTTGGAGCTGGAGCTGCTCCGGCTTCAGCCTCTTCTTCCCGCCCGACCTCGGCCAATCTCTCCCCCCCGCCGCTGCCCCTGCCGCCGCCGCCCAAGAGGAGCGAATGAGTGAGAAAAGATTAGAAAAAATTGTTCGCATTACTCTTGAACGAATTGTATTGATTGCCTGTTTTACTAGAAGGAAACGAATGAGTGTGTAAATACGCGATGAAGAGAGGGAAAAAAGAGGCGGGAGCGAGGAGAGGAGAGAGAGGGAAGAAAGAAGAAGAGAAGAGCGAAGAAGAGAAGGAAAAATACGAAACGTCACAAATCTCGAGCGACGCTCAAACTTTCAATCTCTCTCGCTTCCTTCTTCTCTTCTCTCTCTCTCTCACGCACGCACACATACACGCGCACAAACCACTCCCAACTGCACGTCCTTCAACAATCCGTGGAGGTGGCCATGCTCCGTGACGAGGCACACGAGGCCGGGCGGAGGGTGAGTAGAGGTGGCGTTGAAAGAAAGAGTTGCAGGGGCCTGTCGTCGATTTCGACAACGACAACGCTCGCTCGCTCTCATGCGCGCGGCGATTGAAAGAGCGCTCGCGCTTTTCAGCCACCTCTGGTTCTTCTCCACGCGTTCCAACGACACTTGATGGTCGAAGACATCACGTACGCCAGCACTGCGATCTCGAACTACGTTAAACGAGCACGGAGCGCGTTCGAAAAGCGGACGCAAAGACGCCTTTTCATTCAAATGCTTTGCAGCGACAGATTTTTCGATTGAACGTTTTTTCTCAAATCTTTCTTTCTTCTCACGCTCCCTCTTCTTCCCCTTCTCCACTCGTTCCAACAACCACACCATTTTCTCAGGAGCTCGAGGCGCTCGATCTCAACATCAGACGCGCGACGGACGTGGTTGGGAAGGCGGCGGGCCAGAAGCAGACGGTGACGACTTCAAGCAAGACGCCCGTTGCTCTTGCTCCTTCTTCTTCGTCTGCTGCTGCTGCCGCCGCTCAAACCCACCGCTTCTCCTCGCCTCCTGCTATTGACGACGACTCCGACTCCGAGGCCGGAGACTTCCCCAGCACGGCGGGAAACAGCGACGATGATGAATTCGCCAAAGAGGACAACGCTGTGGTGTTCTCTGACGATGACGACGACGACGACGAAAACGCTGCTCCCCTCAACAACAACAACAGCAACAACACTTCCACCCTCGAGCGCAAGCTCCGCGCCGTCCGCGGCGACGTCGCCAGGCTCCAGGCCACCCTCGCCGCCGCAGACGCCAGGTGCGCCGCCCGCGAGAGCGCCTGCGAGGCCGCCAAGTCGGAGCTGGCCGCCGTGGCCGCCGAGGCCGAGGAGCACGTCGATGCCGCGAGGCGGTCCGCCGCCGAGTGCGGCGAGCGGGCCAGGGCCGCAGAGGCCGCCGCGGTGAGCCTGCTGGAGAGCCACGCCAGGGAGCTTGGAGCTGTGCGCGAGGCTGCCGAGGAGGAGTTTGCCCGTCGCGAGTCCTCGATCTTGGAGGAAGCCAACAGGACTGCCGCGCTCGCCATCGCCGGCCGAGAAAGGGATCTGGCCGCCTCCGTCGCCGCTGCCGAGGCCGCGTGCTCCCAGGCCAACGACGCCTTGGCCGCCGAGACCAAGAGATGTTCGTTATTAAAACAACAGCTCGCCGCCGCTCTGGAGCGCGGGGCGCAGGCCGACTCCTCCAGGGCCGAGGTGGAAAGCCTCCGCGCCGCGCTGGCCGCCGCCCGCTCCGCCGCCGAGAACGAGAGGACCCGCGCAGCGAGGGCCGCCGAGGTCGCCGAAGCGGCCGCTTCCGCCACGGCAGAGGAGAGGGCGCGCGAGCGCGAGGCTGCCCTGGCTGCTGCTGCGGAGGAGCGCAGGGCCGCGGTCAAGGCCGCCAACGAGGAGCGCGTCGCTGCCGTCTCCGCGGCCCAGAGGCAACGCGACGAGGCCGTCGCCGCCGCCAAGCTCGCCCTCGAAGAAGCCGTGGCCAAATCGCAGGGAGCGGAGCACCGCACCGCCAGCGTAGTCGCTGACATGCGCTGCGAGGCCTCCCGCGCCGAAGCTCGCGCAGAGGCTGCCGAAGCCCGCGTGGGCCAGCTCGACGCCGAGCTCAAGGAGCTCAAGGCCGAGAAGACCTCGTCGATCGAAAAGCTTTCCGCCCAAGTCGAGGCCCTGAGGTCGAGCGCCGCCGCCGCTGCCCTGGCCGCCGAGGACGACGCGGCGAGGGCCGCTGCCGCCTCTGCTGCCGACCGCGTGCGCTACGCCGCGAGCCTCAGGGACGCCACCGAGCGCGCCGACGTCGCCGTCGCCAAGGCGGAGGCCAGCGGGGCGGCGCTGCGAGGGGTCTGGGCCGCAGTGAGCTCGTGCCCCGGCTGGGTCGGGAAAAGAGGTGATGAGGAGGATGAGGGGTCTGCTTCTGCTCTTTCTGCTGCTCTTGCTGCTGCTTCTGCTGAACCAGCTCATCCTTCCGTCGTCGCTGCCGCTGCTGCTGCTCTGGTGTCTCGCGTCGCCAGCGCCGGCAAGAGCTGGGACAAGGAAAAGGCGGAGCTCTCGTCGAGAATCGACGCGGCCGTCGCGGCGAGGGAAGCGGCGCAGGCGCAAGCCGCGACCGCCGAGGCCGCTGCCGCTGACGCTCGCGAGGCCGCCACGGCTGCCTCTCGGGAAGCCTCCGACGCCAGGGCTGCGCGAGACGCGGCTGTCGCCGCCGAGTCCTCCGCGCGCCTCTCTTCGCAGCGAGAGTCCTCCGCCGCCGACGCCGCCCGCGCCGAGGCCCGAGCCGCGACGGCCCGCGCCGCCGAGCTCGAGGCTCGCACCGCCGAGGCTCTGGAGGCCGCCGAGGCCGCCGACACGCGCTGCGCTCGCGCCACGGACGTGAGCGCCAAGGTCCGCGGCGGGGCCGCTGCCGCCATGGGGCTCGTGAGGACGCTGTCGAGGGTCGCGGAGGCTGCCAGGGAGGTCGTCGAGAACTCGACAGAGAGCTCTTCGAGTTCTTTCGCTGCCGACGACGACAACGAAAGCGAAAGCAAACCTTGGTCTTCTCCTTCTGTTCTCGCCGAGCTCCTCGCCGACGGAGGCTCCGCCCTGCTCTCCGCCTGTGCTGCGGCTGCTGCCGCGGAGGAAGAGGGGGCCCCGCTCGCCGCGGCCGCCCTGGCCCGCCTCGACGACGCGGCCGCCGAGCTCGAGGCCGGGCTCGCCGCCGCGGCCTCGGCCGTCCCTTCGGCCAAGACCGCCGTGCGCGAGGCCAGGCGCAGGGAGGCCGACGCCTGCGCCAGGGCCTCGGCCTCGGAGAGGCGCGAGGCGGCGGCCGCAGCGAGGCTCGCGACCGCCGTGTCCGTGAGCGCGCCGGCGATCCTCGGTGGGTTTGGGAGCGAAGGTGAAGAGGTGCAGGAGAGAGGCTCCGGCTCTTCTTCTGCTCCTTCAAAGGCACTTGCTCTCTTGACCCTCACGAGCTCCTTCCTCGAGGACGCCTCCAAGGAGATCGGAGAGGGCCGATCGAGCAACAACAACAGCACCTCTTCCACCTCTCTGCCCCAGACCGTTGACGCCGCCATCGCCGCCCTGACCGCCGCGGCAGACAGGGCCACTTCTGGCGACGCCGCCTCTGCCGCCGCGACGACGGCGCTCGACGCCTCGCTCTCGGCGCTCCAGCGGGCGGACGAGATCATCGACCGCCTGAGGGGGTCCAAGTCATCCGCTCGCGAGGAGGCAGCCGCCGCCATGGCCCTGGCCGAGAGCACGCGCAGGGAGCTCGAGCAGTGCAGAGCTGCAGCCGAGGCCGCCGCTCTCCTGGCCAGGGAGCAGGTGAGGTCTGCTCGAGCGGACGCCGAGCAGAGGGAGGCCGCGGCCGCGGCGCGGGTGAGGGCTGCCGTCGCTGCCGCTTCCGTCTCGGCCGAGAAGGCGGCCGAGGCCGAGGAGCGCTGTGTTGTCTTGGAAGCCTCTTCGCTCGCCGCGGAAGAGCGCGCCGCGCAGGCCCGCAGGGAGGCGGACTCCGCCGTGGAGTGCGCTCGGGCAGCCGAGGCCGCGGCAACGACAGCAGACGCCGCCCGACGCAAGGCAGACGAGCGCGCCGAGCGAGCGGAGGAGGCACGGTCGAAGGCAGACTCCGCTCGCTCCGTCGCCGAGTGCGACGCCGCGAGGTCGAGGCAGGTCGCGGAGCACGCCCTGGCCGACGCCGCCACGGCGGCAGCCGCCGCCGATGCCGCGGAGGATCGCTGCTGCCTGGCGAGGGAGGAGGCGCTCGAGTGCCGGAGGGCCGCGGCCGAGGCAAGGGCCGCCGGCGACGACGCCGTCGCCGCCGCCGAGGCCGCGAGGGAGCAGGCGAAGCTGCACTCTCGCAGGGCGGACGAGGTCGGGGCGGAGGCGGCGAGGATGCAGGCCTCGCTCGACGCGGTGATGAGCGAGCTGGAGGCGGCCCGCGGGGTGATGAAGGCGGCGGTGAGGGAAGGAGGGAGGGGTTTTGGTAAAGGTGGAGGTGGAAGAGCGGCGACGGGAGCAACCGCGGCGACAACGACTCCTGCTCGCAGGGCGCTGCGCTCGCTGGTCGACGAAAACGGCACCCCGAGGCAGCAAGGGAACGCAAACGTCGCGACAACGACAACAACGACCGACACTCCCTCCTCTGCCCGCAAGGCCGTGGCGTCGAGCGCGAGGAGGCGCGTCGCTTTCGAGCGGGTGATGAGGGAAGAAGAAGAGGAGGTTGAAGAAGAGGTTGAAGAGGAAGAAGAGGTCGAGGTCGAGCTTGAACTCAACGAGAAGGAAAAGTCGACCTCTTCCTCAACAACTCCTTCTTCTTCTTCCAACAACCACGCCTCTTCGACCATCGCCTCCCTGCGCGCCGCGCTGGCCAGGGCGCACGCCGAGGCGGCCTCGACCAGCGTCACCAGCGGCGCGGTAGAGGACGCAAGGAGAGAGGCCTCGTCGTCGCGCGCCGAGGCCGCCGCGGCGCTGTCGCAGCTCAACGCGCTGCACGCCGCCGCCCAGCGCAAGCAGTCGCTGCTGGAGTCCGAGCTGGCAGAGGCGCGAGCGGCCGCCGCCGCGGCTCTGAAGGCGGCAGACGAGGCGAGGACGGACGCGGCGGTGGCGAGGCGTTCTGCCTCGGCTGCCGGGGTCGACGACGCGCGACGGAAGGCGTCGGCGCTCGAGGCGAGGCTCGCGGACGCCGAGGCCTGTCTGGCTGCCGCCGAGGCCAGGGCCGTCGCGGCAGAGGGCGAGCTTCTGGCGACGAAGAAGGCGTTATTCGAAGCTCGCAACGAAAACGCCGAGCTGAGGAGGATGCTCGCGGCTTGGGAGGCCATGCGGCTTGAGCGCGGTGGTGTGCCCGGGGTTCTGTAAAAAAATCAATAACAACGAAAACGATGGTTTTTTCTTTCTTTCTTTTACAATTTTTCTACTGGAACCAGAGCTTGGCCTGTGGTCCCTGCCTGCCCGTGACGCGGCGCAATACCGCGTGGGAAGTGGAGAGAGTCGCTGCGGTGAAATCGAGGAGGTTTTGGAGAGACGGCACTGAGATCGACGACGACGGGATCGATGGCAACGACAACGACCTGAGAGTGGTTTCGAAAGTTTTCAACGACGAAGCCGAAGACGACGAAAGAGAGGTCTTCAAAGCCTTGAGCGACAACGAGGACGACGCCAGAGCGGCTTTCAGAACCACCTCGAGGTCCTTGATCACCGCGTTGAGCTTTTTCAGCACCGGTCGCGCAAGCGAAAGCACGTTGGAAGACGACAACGACGCGAGAGCGGTTTTGAAAGACTTGAGCGAAGACGCCGAAGACGACGCCAGAGCGGTCTTGAAGGTCTTCAACGCCAGAGACGACGACGCCAGAGCAGATCTGAGGATGGCCCCGACATCTTTCAGCATCGCCTCGAGGGATTTCAGCGTCCTCTGCGTCATTAAGAGTACGGCGGAAGAAGAAGACGCGAGATGAACCTTGAGCGTTGCCTCGAGGTTTTTCGACGCCAACTCAAAGTTTTTAAACGCCGGTCGCGCCGCCAGAGCGAGTTCTGATCTTTTCGTTCGAACCATCACAGAGGCACCAGAGGCCGCAGCGAGGCCATTGTCGAACATCAGGCGGGATTGGGCGTTTGCCTGGGCCAGCAATCGCTCGAGAGAGCGGCGGAGCGAGGAAGGAGAAAGGGCGGCGGGGAGAGTGGGCAGATTCGGCAAGCTCGGAAGCTCCGGCAAGCTCGGCAGCACCGGCAGCAGCTCCGGCAGCGTCGGCATCTTTTCCGGGAGGTAGCGCGTGATCGCTTCGGGCAAATGAAGAGCAGGTGGAGGAGGAGGAGGAGGAGGCGGAGGCGGTGGCGGCGGAGGCGCGAACAACGGAGGAGACCGAACAAACGCAAACGCTCTTTTCGCTGGCGCCGCGACCAGCAGAGACGAGAGCGACCTCTGCGTCTTGCCCAGAAGCACCACCACGGCCAGCGCCAGCAGGCACGAGGCGAGCAGGACAAGCAGCGCAGCCATCGTCTCGTATCGGGCCCTTCGCTTGAGTCGCTTGGATGCCGCCGCGGCTCCTCGAGGGACATGCCACAGAGCAGGGTTGATGCTGCTGAGGAGGAGGGGGTCGGTCGTTGTTCCCGCCCCAGCTGCTGCTCCGGGCGACGGCGACGGCGACGGCGAGGGGGATTTGGCTCTTCCTCTTCCTCCGATCCCTTCTTCCTTGGGGGGTCTCCGGGGCCTGCGAGCGACCGGGTGGGATCGCAGGGAGGCCCTGGCTGCTGCTGGGGTCTCGTGCTTGACTCGCAGAAGAAGAGGGTGGGTGACGAGTCGTTGTTGTTGTTGTTGGTTGTTGTTGTCCTGGTTGTTGTTGCTGCTGCGCAAAGAGCTCTGTTCGTTCCCTCCTTGCTGCTTCGCTCCTGCAGCGACCGCGGCATGCAGAGACGCGTCCACGGCGGCGGCAGCAGCGACGACGGACCACAGAGCGGCCAGGGGTGTGTATCTAGGTGAAAGAGAGAGAGACCACCCGAGCAGAGCGGCGAAGAGCGCCGTGGCGGCTCCGTGCAAGCCGTCGCGCTCCGGGTCAAAAGGCGGAGGCAACAGAGCGACAGAAGAGGAAAGAGGGATCGCGAGGCTGCTGCTGCTGATCTTGTTCTTCTTCTTTCGAGAGGCTTCTTGCTCCATTTTCACCTTGACGCACTCGGCCTGGAGCTCCTTGATCATTCCGGCGGCCTGGGAGAAGAGAAAGATTGGAGAGAGGAGCGAGAAAAAGGAGAAAGTGAGTTTTTTCTCTTCTTGTTAATCTCTCGAGCTCTCTCTCTCTCTCTCTCTTTCTTCAACGCCTCTCTTCACAACTCTCTCTTTAACACACCTGCTTCGCCATCAGGTGCGCGAGAAGCCCCGAGAACGGCGGCGGCGGCACGAACGAGGGCACGGCGCGCTGCGAGAGCTCGACGGTACAGCAAGAAGAAGATGGAGGGGCGAGCGCTCCTCCTGCTTCCGAGCAGGGCTTCACCTTCCACCTCCCGGAGAACTCGCGCATCGCCCCGCGCTTGCACAAAGAGTAGGAAATGGTGCGGTCTCGCGGGTCCTGGGGTGGTTTTGGGTGGTTGGGGTTGGGGTTGGGAGGAAGAAAAAGAAGAAAAGGAAAGAGGGTGTGAGAGTTTTTTTTCGTTTTCTTTGTTTCTCGTCTCTCTTCAAAAACCCCCAAAACCTCTCTCTCTCTCTCGCTCGCTCTCTCACCTCCCGAACCAGCAGGCGCGTCGTGACGCTCCTGAAGAACGCCCAGCGCGCGGCCTGCTCCACCTCGACGGTCCGAGGCGAAGAAGAAGAAGAAGACGGACAAAAAGGGCTGCTGCTGCTCGTCGTCGCTTCGGCGGCAGCACCACCTCCTTCGCCTCCTTCACCTCCTCCTCCGCCGGAGATCACCCGCCTCCGCAGCACCGTCGAATGCTTCCAGGGGGCCGGCTCCGGGTCCACCAGCATCGCGAACGCCGTCTCGGCGTCGACCTCCAGCTTGGCGGAGAGGGAGAGGTCCGCCGCGAACCCGGAGCGGGCGACGACGGTGACGCTGAAACCCGGGCCCGAGACCGCGTGCCGGTCGAGGTTTGTTGAGGAGTTGTCGTCGACGTCGTCGACGTCGCCGCCGCCGCCGCCTTCTCCTCCTTCGCCGATCAGGGGGCTCTTGAGGAATTGCAATGGTGACGTGGACGACTGAAAGAGAGGAGGCGCGCCGCCGGGCGAGGGCGAAAAGGAAAGAGAGCGGACGACAGAGTCCCTCCGAGGAGGAGAAGGAGAAGGGCGCTTGGTTGCAGACGTCGTCGAGGGCGGCGGCGGCGAACGCGTCGATTGCGGCGATGGCGTCATTGCCGCCTTGCACGCTTCGGACTCCTTTCTCTGCTTCTCGAGCTCCCACGGAGGGATGGGCGGGCTCTTTGTGTCCATGTGTTCGCCTCGGATTGGTCAAAAGCGACGCGGAAGAAGGGGGGAAGAAAGAAGAAGCGAGTGAAACTTTTTCTTTTTCGGTTTGAAGAAAAAGAAAGCAATCGATGTCGATTCTCGATTTTTTGAACATCGGCGGGATTTTTTTTCCCTCATTTTTTTCGAACGTTTCAAAAACTTGGACGAAGCTAGCAGATGGCGACAGCCGCTGCCCCAGAGGCGGCCGTGCTCGCCTCTGCCGCTCGCCGCCCCGCGTCTACGAACCGCGACATCGCCCAGAGGCTCGTCGAGCGGATAGAATGGGAGCTGCTGGCAAGCGTGAGCGGGAGAGACGTTGCAATTGAGAGATCATCGATGACCTCTTCAAGCTCTTCGACCCTCGGGGCAGCCCGCTGCGCCCTCGAGGCCTACGCCCGCTTGCCGCCGAGGGGAAAACCCAACGCCAGCGAGCACACGGTCATGGCCAGCTTTGTCGTGGAGGAAGAGGAAGAAGAAGAAGAAGATGAAGAGACGAGGAGAAGGAGCTCTTCTTCTCTATCTTCCTCTTCTTCTCCTTTCACGGCCGTGGCCGTCGCCACAGGCTCCAAGTGCGTTGGGGCCAGCGCCCGCTCTGCGAGAGGGGACATCGTCAACGACTGCCACGCCGAGGTGCTGGCGCGGAGGGCGCTGCTGCGGTGGATGGTGGCCGAGATGGAAAAGGCGAAAGAAGGAGGAGGAGGAGGAGGAGGAGGAGCGTCGCGGTTTTTCGAGCGAGTTTCTACTTCAAGAACTTCTTCTTCCTCCTCGTCTTCGCTTCCTCGCTTTCGCAAGAAAACGCCGTGGAGGCTGCACCTGGTGACGTCGCAGGTGCCGTGCGGGGACGCGTGCGTAAGGCCCGGAAAGGTGACGGGGGCGAGGGCGATGGCGGTTGGAAGTAGAGGAGGTGAAGGAGAAGAGGAAGAAAAAGAGACTGCTGCTCAAGGTCTTGCTTCTTCTTCTGTTCCTCAACCTGCACTGCTTCCACTTCCTCTCGGACTCATCGACGTGAAAGACCAGCAGCCCGGGGTCGCCAGGCGCAAGCCGGGCAGGGGGGACTCGACGCTGTCGATGTCCTGCAGCGACAAGATCGCGAGGTGGGGCTGCCTGGGCGTCCAGGGCGCGCTACTGAGCAGGGTCCTGGTGAGTAGTGGTGGAAAGAAAAGTGGAAGTGCGAAAGACGGAGAAGACGGAGAAGAAAAAGAAGAAGAACAAGAAGAAGAAGAAGAAGAAGAACAACAACAGCAAAGCAGCGAGCTCGGCGGCGCGATCTTCATCGACGAGGTGAGCGTCCTCCTCGTGGTCGACAAGAAAGGCCGCGAGGAAGAAGCGCAACAGACCGCCGCGGCGCTGGAGCGCGCCCTGGCGGGGAGGACGAGGCCGCTGCGGCCCTGCCTCAGCGAGGGGCCCTTTCGGTGGTCGCCGCCGGAGCGGCTGTCGGTCGTCGGCGTCGCCTGGAAGGAGAAAGGTTCTTCTGCTGCTGTTATTGGTGCTGCTGGTGCTATTTCTGCTGCTGTTGCTGCTTCTCTGAACCCGCTCGACGAGGTCGGGCTCGACACGTCTGGTGCTACTGCTGCTGCTGCTGGTGCTGTGGAAGCCGAAGCGAAAGGGAAGGTCCCCTCCTCCCCCTCCTCCTCAACCCGAAGGACCCCCAGCGGGCTCGCGCTGGCCTGGTCAGCGATCAGGGAGGGAAACGGCAGCGGCAACTTCGAGAGGGCCGAGGTGCTGCTGGGCGGCTACGGGTGCCTGGCTGGCGTTAATCGGAAGGGCGAGGGGAAGAAGAAGAGGAAGGTGGAGGAGAAGAAAGAAGAGGACAAAGAAGAAGAAGAAGAAGAAGAAGAAGAAGCGAAACAACGACTCTGCCGGCTACTGGCATCGCCTCCTCTTCCGGAGCTGAGCAAGAGGGCGGCGCTGGGGCGGTTTTGGGGGCTTGTCGGGGGAGGGAGCGATGCTCCGAAGCTCTCTTACCGGGAGGCGAAGGAGGCCGCGGAGGGCTACCAGAGGTCGTGGAAGCGGATGCTGGGTTTTTCGTGGGGAGAAGAAAAAGAAGAAAAAGCGACGACGACGACGAAACCGGCGGCAGCGCCTTCTGGGCCCCTTCCTCCTCCTCCGCTTCGGGGCTGGATCGCGAAGCCTCGCGAGCTCGAAGAGTTTCATCTTGTTTGATTGCGGATGCAGGAAAAGGGGGGGAAAAGGTAATGAGTATTTGAAAGATAGTGATATCATTTTGTAACAACTAGGTTTTACTATGTCGAAGTTGCTCATGAAAAAAAAGGGTTACTTAAACAAAAATTCCGAAGAGAAAAAAAAGAGTTTTCGAACCAAAATCGTCCTTCTCTCCTTCGATCTTTCACTCTTGTGCCCCCACCCCCCCAAATCGATAAAGTAAAATGCGTCAAATGCGGCCGGATTGGATTACAGAGCAGGAGGGGAGCAGAAGAAACAGAAAAGAGCAACGAGCGTGTTAGGGTAGAATGACGACGCGCAAGAAAACTTGCACTCGTCTTCTTTTTCACTCGCCGCCGCCGCCGCCTTCCCGCAGCGCCTTCAAGCGCGCCTGCACCTCCTCGTCGAGCTCCTCCTCGTCCTCTTCGTCGTTATCATCATTGTCATCGTCACCATCATCTCCAGCAGCAGCCTTGGCGCGCTTGGCCGCGGGCTCTCCCTCTCCCTCCTCTTCCTCTTCTTCTCTTTCGCCAGAAGGAGGCCTTGCTGCAGCAGCAGGCTCTTCCACCTCCTGCCTCCTCCCTGCTGCTTTCTTCTCTCCTTCTTCCTCCTCCTCATCATCCAGCTGGTCCCACCAGATGGGCCCGTCGTGCTTCCCTGCGTCGCAGCTGGCGCAGGAGACGCACCCGGTCTGCACAGAAGGCATGAACTTTTGCTGCTCGGTCCTCTGCTTCAAGGGGACCCGGCAGAGAGAGGTCGTGCCAAAGTTGGTGCCCGCCCTCTGGATCGCCAGCAGGGAGCAGAGGAACTCGTAGCCCGGCTTCCTCCACTTGGCGATCAGCGAGCCGTCGGCGACTTTTTCTCGTACGAGCCAGTCGTACTGCGGAGATAGGGGGAAGAAGAACGATTTTTTTTCAATAGAAAGTTTCGAGGAAAGGAAAGTGAGTAATTTCTTTGTTATTCTTCTTCGTGTGCTTCCCCTCTTTGCTCTCCACCTCTCTCTCTACTCTCCGCAACACACACAAAACCCCGCAAAAAAACAAAATCTTATCTCACCAGCTCCTTGGACATGACCTTGCGCACGTAGACCAAATCAAAAATGAACCTGTTCTTCTCCCAGTGCACGCGGTGGACCTTCCACGACAAAGCGGCCCTTCGCTCGCCCTCGTGGCCCTCGGCAACGACGTCTCGCATCTGGGCCTCGAAGTCCTCGATGGTGTCCTCGATCTTGTCCCAGCCCGCCGGGGGCCTCTTGTGCTTGAGGCGGCGGCGGAAGGACATTTTTGTGGAAGTGGAGTGGTGGAGGTGGAAGGAAGAGAGGGACGACGAGAGAGAGAGGCGCCGGCGATTCGACGATTCGACGACTCGACGATTCCTCGTTCCCTTGTTTTCTTCTGCTTCTGCCTGTGTTTTTTTCGGTACGAGGGGCAAGGTGACGATTGTCGCTATCTCTGTGAGCGAAAGAGAGAGCAGGAAAGACGAGCTGCGAGCGAGAACGGCGGAGGAAAGGAAAGGAAAAGCGATGAGGTTTGCCGCCAGCAAAAAAAAAGCAAAGAGATCGAATCGCTTGCGCCGCTGTAGCCTGTGCTCGAGACGGCGATGCGAGTGCCAGGGGAGCGAGGCGAAGGACGACAGACGCAAGCCGTGGGAACAGAGCGAGAAGAAGACAACGGACCTATAAGGAAGAAGAGAGAGCAAGCGCGAGAGAGATTGATGAAGGAAAGACGTTGGCGAAAAAAGTCTGAGCTCACTTCATGGACTCAAGTCGAGCGGAAGAGATTCTCAGAAAAAACTCCATCTTGCTGCCTCGCTTTCCTCGCTTTCCTCCTTCGCCATGCGCTCAGCTCGCTCTCAATCGCCGCGCCCGAGCACGCGTGGATAAAAGGAAGACCTCCCCTCGCGTATCGCAATTCAGCCATGCTCCCTCGCACCTCTGGTGCCTCGAAAAAGGCCAAGAGAAACGACGTCGATGGTGATTTGATGAAATTCAAAGCTTCGTCTTCTTCTTCTTCGTCTTCATCAGCCTCGACAGCGGCTCTCTCGCTGCTCGAGAGCTCCGGCGACGAACGAGCTCTCGCGGAGCTCGTGGCAGAGTGCAGGAGAAGCGTGGACGACGGGTGAGAAGAGTGGAAGGGATTGGTTTGGAGGTGGAATCGATCGACGACGACGACGAGCACGTTTTGCCTTTTTCTTTATTTTTTCTTCAACCCCTTCCTTCTCTTTGCGTCTCGCCTGCTACGAAACAGGTCCCTCTCACGCCCGGAGCTCGCCTCGGCGCTGCTCGGAGCGATGATGAAGACGACGAAAAGAACCGAATCCTCGTCAAAGGAGAACTTTGCCTCTCAGCACGAAGGAGGAGAACAGGAAGAAGCTGCCCTTTCCCTTTCCCTCTCTCCTTCTTCATCTTCCTCCTCAACGATCACCGCCCCGCTGCTCTGGCTGCTGCACGCCTCGAGGCTGCTCCCGCTCGACGACGCGTGCCTGGAGTGTCCTTCGGCCGTGGCCCTTGCCGTGGCAGAGGAAGCTCGCTTTCTGTTCGGGAGGAGGAAGAGAGAGAAGAAAGGAGGAGAGGACTTTTTCGACCTGACTTGTTTCTCGAGTTCTTCTTCTTCGAGTTCTTCTTCTTCGAGTCCTTCCACCTCTCCTCGCTTCTTCACCTCGATCGCAGCCTACTTCGTCGCCGCTGCCTACGCGCCCGCGACGGGCGCGGCGGGTCCCAGGAGGGCGGCCGCGGCGCAGAGGGTGCTTGCGGAGCTGGAGGGTGAAAATGGTGGTGGTGGTGGTGGAAGGGAAGACAAGGAAGAAGAAGAAGGCGATCCTTCTTCTTCTTCGAACAAGGCCATTCTGCTGGTGACCGTCGCCGTCGCCGCCGCTGCCCTGCGGGAGACGGCGCCGAGGTCCGCGGCGCGGGCTTTTGTGATGGAGAAGCTGAGGGTTTTGCTGCTGCTATCGGAAGGAGGAGGAGGTGGTCTTGGTCTTGCTCCTTCTTCTTCGTCCTCGTCAGCTTTCGAAGACAGGGACGCCGCGGCAGCCGCGCTCGTGAGGCTGCTGCTGGCGCAGGCGCCCAAGGACGGGAAAGAAAAAGGAGGAGGAAGAACAGGAACAGGAACGACGACGACGATGACGGCGACGACCTTGCTGCCCTCGGAGCGGGGCTCGCTGATCCGCGCCGCGCTCTCCCGCGGGATGACGCAGGCTGCCTGCGAGCTCGCGAGCCGGCCCAGCTCTAGGCCGAATGCGAATCCGAATCCGAATCAACAGCAGCAGAGGCAGCAGAGGCAGCAGCAGAGGCAGCCGCAGCCGGCCTCGACGGCCGTCGTCACGGCGACCGCGGCCGCTCTCGCCGTTGCGGCGTCGGCAGAGCAGCAGCAGCTTTCTTCTTCTTTTTCTTCTTCAACGTCGACCTCTGACCTCTCATCGATCATCTCCGCTTCCGCGCAGGCGCTAGTCTGCTGCCCGGGGCTGACGAGCAAGGCTCTGAAAGACTGGAGCCGCGTCGTGAACGCGTCGCTGTGCGGATGGGGAGGAGGAGGAGGCGGAGGAGAGGGCGACGGAGGAGGAGAACCCAAAACTCTTCTCGCTTCGTCGGCGCGGAGGTTGCTCGCCAAGGCCGCCGTCGTTACTGTTGGCGTTGCGCCGCCAGCAGCAGCAGCAGCACAACCACCACCACCGATCGACCTGCGCTTTGTGTTCTCCCGCGCTCCTCCTGCTGTGGCCACGGCGGCGCTGGCACTGGAGCGCACTGCCGTCGGGGCTGCTTCTCAAAACGCAGAGGCCGCCGCTCGCGCGCTCTCGGCCGCGGCCAGGGCGCTCGTCGAAGCGTGCCGATTGAGTAGCGGTGTTGGTTCTTCTTCTTCTTCTCCTTCGTCGTCGGAGGCAAACGCATCGTCAGCTCTCAACGCCTGCGCGGACGCCTTAGTCGTCTCGACGATCAGGGCCTGGCTCGAGCGCTCCCGCGGGGCTCTTTCGGCTTCTGCTCCCTCGAACAACAACAACAAAAGCAACAACAACAACAACAACAATAACGGCTTCTTCGACAAGAGCAGCGGCAGGTTTGTCTCCCTGCCTCCGCCGCCTGCTCAAGACGCCTCGTGGTTTGTCGCAGCGGTGCATGGGGCCTTGGAAGCTGGCGGGGAATCCCTCAGGGCTGCCTGCCTGCGGTCGGCGAGGAGCTGTTTGCTGGGGGACGTTTTGTTTTCGGATTCGACAACGACGACGACGCTGGAGGCAGCGGCGACGACGACGATGATGATGCCTCCGCCGCCGTTGCCGTCGAGGCAGAACTCGAGCCACAACTCCTACCCTCACCAAAGGCAGCTGATAATCGCTGGCGCCGGATCCTGGTGCGTCGTGGCGGGGGCGATGCTGCCGCGATTCCTTCCGGGACTGATGGGGTCGCTGCCGGAGAGGAGGAGAAGGAGGTCGGAGAAGCAGAAGAAGAGGAGGAGCCGCAGCAGCAACGTTGAGGGCGACGAGCGGGCAATCTCACCCCTTCTTCCACGCCACGGGATCACCTCGACGGTCGCCGCCTCGGCGTCGCTGGCCTCTGCCGCGGCGGCGCTCTCGACGATGCCGGTAGCGTTTGTGGTGGCGGGTTCGACGAGCGCGGCGGCGGCGACGGGAGCTTCGGCGCCCCGCTCCAACTCCAACCCCACCAATTCCACTTCATTCCTCGACCTCAAGCTCCCTCGCCGCGTCGTCGACGTTTTGTCATGGGCTGCTGCGGGCCGTGGAGGCGGTCTGCGAGGGATGGCAGACGTCGCCGACGCGGCGAGGCGCGGGCTGCCGTGGAGGTGCGTTGACGAGGAGGAGGAGGGAGGCGAAGAAGAAGAGGGAGGGAGCGACGACGACGACAATGACAAAACTGCTGTTGCTCCCTCCAAAAACCTGTCCCTTCGCCGCCGGGGCGGGGTCCACGACGCGAGCCTGTGGGAGCTCGAGGCTGCGACTGCGGTGTGCGGGCGCGACGAGAGAAGCAGCAGCAGTGGAAGTGTGGGGAGGAGGGCGCCGTCGCCGAGCGGAAGAGGAGGAGGAGGAGGAGGATTTGGAGGAAGCGGCGCCATCGGAGGCGAACAACAGCAGCAAGGACAACAACAACAGCGAGTCTCGCCTTCCTGGGTCACCTCCTCTTCGACGACGACCCTGACCGCGCCCTCTCCCTCCTCTCTGGATCGACAGCAGCAGCAGCAGCAGCGAGACGGCGACGACGACGAAGACATCATGACCTCTCAGCTGTCCTCCCAGCGCCCCAACGAGGAGCTGCTCCCGCCGCTGCGTGCCGGCGCGCTCGAGGGGGGAAGGGCTAGGGAGATCCTGGTGCACGTCGTCGTGGGCAAATCCAATTCTTCGAATTCAAATTCGAATTCCTCTTCGTTCTCGGCTGCTGCTGTTGACGATATCGAAGGGGCGCGCGTCGTCGAGGCTCTGGAAGGGCTGATCGAGGCTGCCTCGGCCGTGGCGAGCAGCAGCAGCAGCAGCGGCATCGGAGGGGGCAAGAAGGCGGTGTCGGCGGCAGCTCAGGCGGTGGCTGCCGCTGCCGCGGCCGAGAGGCACTTTGAGGCGCTGGCTGCGTGGGTGGCGAGGGAGCAGAAGAGGAGTAGGAGGAGGGGTTTGGTGCCACAGGAGGAGCAGCGGTGGAGGCGGGTGAGGGCGGTGGTGGGCGCGGTGCTCTTGCTGAGCGCGGTGGTTTGAGAGAGGGTTTTCGTCGAGTTTTCGAGTTTTTCTTTTCAACTCTCCCTCGCTTTTTTATTTTTTTGTAAACTTCTGAGCTTCTTGGATCTGTATATTACCAATGTTTAAAAGGATCGCAGAAATCTCATCTCCAAGGGACAAAGGGGCGGGTTGAAAGTCTGGTCTCGCGGGACGCAGGCTGAGACAGAGACAGAGAGAGAAAGAGAGAGAAAGATCAGCGGAGGAGAGGCAAGAGGGGTTGCTTTTTTTTTTCCCTCTCTTCACTTTTTTTGACTTTTTCGGTTTCGCTCCACTCCCCTTCATTCAACTCACATTCGTTCAACTGCTTTTTTTGATTTCCTCGATTTCCAAATCGCTCGCTCCCTCCCTGCATTCAATTCACGACTGCTTTCGATCGACTTCTACGCGACCTACCTGCAGCTATCTATCGATGTGCGTTGGATTGGAAAGAGGAGCAAGCGGGCGAAGGAGAGATGATGGGGGAAGAGAGCGCTAGCCGATGGGATGGGGGACGTCGAAAAAAACACATCGAATTCCCATCCCCTTGCTTTTGGCTTCTATTGGCACCTTTCGAGGTCCGAATTTGGTTTAGGAGCAATCTAGAGATCCAAAGAATCTTCAACAGTGGAAAAGAAGCCCGATCAAAGCGTTTGAAAGTGGCGCTTCAGCGGCTCGTAAAAAAGGAAAAAAAAAACTCGAGAGGACGAGAAGGCATCGGAAAACGCGACGGCGGCGGAGGCGGCGGTCCCCTCGTGCGCGCGACAGGAGCGAAGAAAACTTCAATTGCGCTTTTTGTTCGGCTGCTGCTTGCTGCTCGCTGCTTGCTGCGATTTGTTCATGCTGCTTCTTGCTTGCTGCGATTTGTTCTTGCTTCATGCTGCTTGCTGCTTGGTAATTGCAGCTGGTTGACACTCACATTTCACGCTCTCACCATCGCCTGTCTTTTCCAACTCCAAAAAAATTAAAAAAACCAACTCAAAAAAAACAACAACTCGCAGATGAAACTCCACACTTTCTTTCTCGTCGCGCTATTCTTCGCGCTCGCTCTGTCGACACCGACCAACAACAACAACCATTCTCCTTCTTCCCCGTTTTTTGTCGCCGCGGACCTCGTCCAGGTCGGCCTCAAGTCGGGGATGGGGGCCGACTACATCGTCGGACCGGCGCACGCGGCCTCCTGGGCTCCGATGGAGACCGAGGCGCCGCCCAAGCCCGCGGCAGCTCCGGCGCCGGCGCCCGCCGCGAGCAGCGGTGGCGGACTCGAGCCCGGGAGCAGCGTCATGGTCTTGCAAAACGGTGCTGTCGTCGCGCCGCCCGGTGGTGTCGTGACGGTGCCCCGGCAGCAAGTGCAGCTTGTTCCCGTACAGCCGCCCGTGCCCATGGTGCAGACAGCTTCGGTCGGAGCGCAGCCGCAGAGTAGTGGTTCCGTTGCGGGAGGAGCAGCGGGAGGAACGGCGGCAACGGCTTCTTCTTCTACTTCTCGTTCCTCTTCCGTTGCCCCGGCGATGGCTTACATCATGCTCGACAACTACGTGAACCAGGCTGCTGGCCAGGCTGGGACGTCGGCGACGAGGGCCGAGGAGCCGCTGGGCTTTGGAGCAGCGGCAGCTTTGGCGTCGAGTTCCGAGGAGCCTATGGGATTTGGCGCCGGAGTTGTTCCGACGGCAGCAGCACTGACGGCAGCAGCAGCTCCAGCAGCAGAGAGCTTTGTCGCTCCCGAAGGCGCTTACGCTGCCAGGATGACCTCGGCTTACTACGAGGGCCCAAAGAAGAGGGCCGCGGCGACGGTGCCGGCGCAGCTGCAGGCAGCCGTGCCCAACGCGGTCGCGCCGGTGGTCGTCGTCGCCGCGGGTGCTTCTTCTCCTCCTTCTCTCGCTCCGGCGCCGGCTCCGGCCGCAGCTCCGGAAGCACCGAAGTCAAAGCCCAAGCCGCTGTTGAGACCCAGCCTGGGGGCTCACAAGCAGTTTAAGAACGAGACTGAGGAGGTGGAGAAGGAGAAGAAGATGAAGGAGGGAGAGAAGGAGAAGAACAAAAACCGGACGATTTCGATTTCGACGATTTCGACCTCTTCCTCGCGAGCGCCGTCGAAGCACAACACGACGACGACGCCGGCGTCTGCTTCGCTTCCAGATTACTCAAAGCACAAGTTTGGGAAATTCGACGCGAAGGAGGCGCTGGCCTTCACGTTGCTCCTGTTCTCGTCTGGGATCATGGCCCTCTTTGTGGCCCTGGTTGTGTGGAAGCTGGTTGCGGTGAGGGGGAGGAAGGATGGAGTTGGAGGTGAGGGGGAGGGACAAGGAGTGCACCAGCAGAAGAAAAAGATGGAAAAGGGAGCGACGACAGCCCAGGGGGGGAAGAGATCCGAGGAGGCGGCGGCGCAGGATTTTGTTTACGAGGAGATGGTTTAAGAAGGATGTGGGATGAGAGGCGTCGAGCGGAGGGATGAAGAGGCAAACAGAAAGGGGAAAAGCAGAGAAAAAGAGAGTTTTTTTGGTTGCTTTCCCTTCCCAAAAAATAAATAAATAAATAAATGAAATTTTTGACATGTTCCCTCCCCCTTTCTATGATTGAGTTTACAAAGAGACACAAACTCCAAACGACTACAAACTTAAAAATAATAAGAGAGAGAGAATGGGGGGGGGGGCGGGAGAGATGAACAGTGCAACAACCGATGAGATGATGAAAGAGATCGCCAAAATGTCAAAAACAAAAGGCAACAACAAAAGGGCGCTCCCTCTGCCCCCGCCCTCTCCTTCTCCCCTCGTCAAGGGCGAGGGCGATACCGCTCGACCGCCGGGGAGCTCGACCAAGCGGGCGCGGTTCGAGAACAGCAGAAGCGGATGAGAAGGAGGTAGAGGAGGTGGAGGTGGAGGAGGTGGAAGCGGGGCGGGGACGACGGCGCTGATGCCTCCGAAATGAAGAGAAGAAGAAAGAGAGAGAAAGAGGGGTTCCGGGCGAAGCGCTCGCCCGTTATCCCGAGGTTTAGGGTTAAGGTTAGGGTCAGGGTTAGGGTTAGGGTTAGGTTTAGGGTTAGGGTTAGGGTTAGGGTTAGGGTTAGGGTTAGGGTTAGGGTTAGGGTTAGGGTTAGGGTTAGGGTTAGGGTTAGGGTTAGGGTTAGGGTTAGG
>Ga0114918_10000654_pt1 | contig 29984 bp, 30 predicted proteins | sample LantaG_FD_87015 | JGI IMG/M metagenome (GOLD analysis project Ga0114918, IMG submission 87015) | Deep subsurface microbial communities from Baltic Sea to uncover new lineages of life (NeLLi) - Landsort_02402 metaG | ecosystem: Environmental > Aquatic > Marine > Oceanic > Sediment | place...
GGAACTCTTAGTCATCCGTATATTGCCACTATCTGGCTGCTTTGTTGTCCATTCTATTATTTCAGGGAGCGTAGGAGCTTCACCTAATCCTAAATAGAACTGTCCTAAAACCTCATTCTGAAACGCTCTAGGTGATAAGTCTTCTCTCTTTCTTTCAATCGCCTCACGAGTAATATAAGGAACAAGCATTTGACTAATATGGTAACCTCTTCTATAGAAACCCTCTTGTCTAGTAGGAATCCATTTACCGTTTTTAACTCCAATTCTTTTATCGAACATTTTTTTACAATAGTCACATTCTACCATAAATCCAGTTTTATAATTTTCGAGTGTAAGCATCATAACCTGTCCACAATGCATACATTTTAAATGAAAATATCTTTGATCAGAAGATTCCCATAATCTTTCAAAATCTGATCCTGCGCTCTTAGGTGTACCAAAATAAAGCTCTAGCCCACTACCTGATGCTCCAAATACACTATGGGAAAGTGCCTGCTGAGTATTTTCTCGTGCAGCAGTAGTCATATCTTGAATTTCATCGAAGATGCCAAAATCAATTGGCAAACCCCTCAGCCTATCACCATCTTTAGAAGTACTATCTATATAAAGAATATTCTTCGTTGTATAATGTTTTTCTGTAACAGAATATGTCTTCATATCTTTTAGCTTAACTAAACAACCTTTTACGGATTCGGCTATTAACCGATCGTATGGACCATTAGAATGACGTCTAGCTGTCTCAACTGCAGGGAAAGCATGCAGACCTTGTATGTTCTGATACGTACCACTACACATAAGATAAGCACTCATCACTGCAGCCGTAGTAGTAAACTCAACCTGTCTCCCTTTAGAAATAACCATTGGCATTCCATCTTTACCTGTTGCTTCAAGACAAGCATATCTATATATCTCATAAAGATAGTCTCTACCGCAATCAATCAGCTCAAACGGTTCACCTCTAATCGTTAACCGTTCTTGAGCAAATTTTACAGGATCTATCTGACCGAGATCCTTTTTCAAATCGGCAAAAAAATCAGCTGTTGATCCTGTTGGTACTGGCGTTGTTTGTTTTTTCATAAAGTCTCTATATACAAAAAGAGGCAAGGAGTGTTGCCCTTACCTCTTTTCTAAAAAATCAATACTTTGTGTCTTCATCAAATTAAACAGATATCGATGCTTGTTCTCCAGTAGGGTTCTTTTTAGCTACTTCTAAATCCTTAGCTTGAGCTTCAGCGTCTGTTTCGACTTTAGCTCCATCACCACTAACAGGATTGTCTAACTGAGTAGTCGTTCCACCACCAGGATGAAATTCTGTAATTATTTTATCTAACTGTTCGGCGATTTTAATCTCACCTTTCGCATCTAAACTATCAGCGATTGCGATAAGTTTTTCAACTGTCTTAATGTTTGCTGCCATAGGTAACCTCTCTTCTGTTTCGAGGACTTCAACTGGGAACTCAATAATCTTCCCTGCATTCATTTCCTCTTGTAATTGATTGTCTATTTCATTTACTACTTCTTCTTCGAACGCAGGATTCTCTAATAAGTCAGTATCCTGAGCATCCATAACTTCTTCTAAACTTTCGAACGGACCTTCGACTGACATTTTTTCTGTATCAGTATACCACCACGTATCACTAGCTGCCGTTTTAACGATACCTTCCGTACTTGAGATCGTTGGATCAAATGTCGGAACCTCTTCTACCGCTGGGGTACTACGACTTTTCTCTCTTGCCGGATAACGTTTAATAATGTCTTGAGCTACTTCGTCTATACGACTTTTTAATTCTCCCAACGCTTCTTCAGATTTTTCTTTCTGAATAGTAAGAATAGGATCAAAAACACCATTCCGTAATAATGTTATTAAAAAGCTTTTAACTTCATCATCACCCCGAAGTCCTTCTAGTTGAGGCATTGTAAAAGTATCAGAATAAACAAGTTGTGGACTTCTTCCACCAGCTCTCTTTCTTACCCAATATATAGTTCTCGGATCACTTATCATATCCTGAATCTTCTCATGAATCTTCTCATCCGAGATTTTTTCTGTATCTGGATACTTTTTCCGAAAATATTGGAAAGCCTGTTCTTTACTCGTTAATAACTCACCCTCTTGTGTTTTTGCTACTAACCCTGCACGAAGATAAAAGCGCATAGTAACTTTATCACCTTCTGTACTGAAATTAAAAATAGCTCCTAATCTTGTTGGGGCTTTAGGATATGCGACTTCCTCAGCAATCTTGCTTAATTCTTGTTTAGCAAAATCGCTTTCCATATAACTAGCAAATACTTCCATTATTTTCTCCTTTTAGCCATAGAGCTTAATTCATATAATTCTTTAGCCTCTCCTTTTGTCCCACCATTATCAATCTCTTGAGCAATCTTTTTTATCTGATTACTTAATTCAGCAGCGAGTGGCAAGGCCTCTTCTTCTTCAGGTTCCATCTTAGCAAGGTCAGGATCTGCCAATAATAATGTATCTAACTCTTCTACCAACAGAGTATCACTATCTTCATTAAAATTCTTAATATTCTTCTGTATTAACTCTTCTTCAGTATTAAAAATTCTACCTTCTGAATCAAAAAAGAAAACATCTGGAAGCCCTTCTTGGGCTTTCTTAGATAATCCCTTTAAGCTAGCTGACGAAATATCACCAGCTGAAGGAAGATTAAAACGTTCAAGACTCTTAATGCTATTTTTCTTCTTACCAAAATCTTTATGCTTCTCATACTCTTCGTCGAATATCTCTATAGTCGATGGTACAAACTCGGGTATCGAACTCATTGAAACAGGATTACCTTCTTTATCTACGGTTAATGGTTGGTCAAACATTATTGCTTCTTTTGTTTCACCAAAAATCATAAATTTAAGAGCATCCTTCTTTGCTTTTAAATCTCCTGTTATTGGATATTTGCTAAAATTAACAACATTACCAACATTAGGATTAGGTATTCCGGTATCTTCGCTAGTTGGTAACCCATCTTCATCCAAAAATGCTTTATTGTCTATAGGATTATATTCCAATACTTTATTCGCTGCCGGTCCATAACCTGTAACACGCTTCTGCCCAGAGTGATGAAGTTTATCATCGAGATGTAGCTGAGACATAAATATCTTAAGTATCTCAATTCGCTGTTGCTTTGGAAGCTCTGCGTAAAATTTCTTAAAAGAAGGAACCTTCTGTCCTTTCCTTCCACCCGGTACATGATAGGGGACATCTATTAGCCCATGGAACTCTTCGGCTGTTGCCCTATTAAGAACTTCCATTTGTGAATAAAGCTCTTCCATTTCAGCTCTAACCTGACTTTTTTCTTCTTCAGTCATGTCAGGGCTATTATATAGAGTATGTATTTTTTGGAAAACCTGTCTTAATAATTGCTGGCCTTCTGGACTACTCTTATAGAAATCAAACAATTGATCCACTAACTGCATCGCAGCTTGTTGATCAGAAACGCCACCAAATTGATCGCTCATTACAAGTCTCTCGAGCTTATTCAATACATTCTGGAATAATGCTGCCTGGTCTATAGGATCTTTTTGTTCATAGAACTGCTCAAATCTTTCTCCAAGCATGCGCCCTACTGCAGTTATTAGTGACTTTTTAACGTCTCTATATAATGCTTCTCTCATTTGTTTACTAGTTGTTATAATTGAACGCACTACATAAACTGAGATCTTTGGGATATCAGCTTTAAAATCTAAACCAACATATCTAGTTGCATTATCTAAATCTTCTTCGGTTGGGTCTTCAGGTACTTCTCCTGGCCATTCGCCTGGGAACGACATTGGGATTTCCTTACCAAATTTCTCTGTAAGAAGGTTTTTAAAGTTTCCTGTGCTAGGGTCTTTAGTGTTTCCACCTCCTGGCTGACCATCTGATCCTAGGCCGCCTTGATCAGGATCTGTACTTACTGACCTAGCTATTTCACCCTGCTCACTTCTCTCTTGATCTGATCTACTCTCTAGCTTTTCTTTTATTTTCTTCTTCTCTTCTGGGGTATTCCCCATCTCATTTGCGATAGCATCGTATTCACTATACTCTGCACTAACTGGGAATCCGGCCTTTCTTTTCATTGCCATCATATACATGGCATTAACTTCTTTATGAGAAAGACCTATTCTGCTACGAAAATCTTCTAACGCGTCACCGATCGTAGCATATTTGGTAGGATGGCCATTATGCATCGCTACTAGCCGCTCGATTTCATCTAAGTAACTTGCGTTAATCTTTCTTGCTACTCTACTGTCAGTAAAGCTTCTAAGCCATTCCGGTATTGACCTCATAATTTATTCCTATTTTGATATTCTAACTATTTGTTTAATCAAATTATCTATCTTATCAGCTGCTACTGATTTGCCTTTAGTATCTAACTTGTCTGCTATTTTTTGGAGCCTACTACAAAGTGTAATAGATGCTGCTTTGGATTTCTTTGCTCCTCCACCTTGTCCGTCATCAACATACGAAAATCTATTCCAATCATCTGTCTTAAGCTTATCCCAATCGTGAGCATGTCCGTGTTCACTAAAGATCTGCTCAGCAAGAGTAGGATTATTAATCCTTAAATAGCATTCTTGACGAACACTATTAAAACCCTTATTAAGAAGGTCATTATAAGCGCTCTTATTAAGACCTTTAAACTGACGAACAGCTATTACGTTTATACCTTCTTTTGCTAAAGAAGTTTTAATAGCTTCCCAATAATCCATTAAGTAAGCTGAGTCCATAATCTCTATCTCTGCTGCAACTCCTGCAAGATCATCCTCTGCGATTTCAGTAATACCTTTTTCCTTAAGGTACTCTATAAGTCGTTGTGTTTCATCAAAAGCTTTTTTATGCATAATATTGCTTGATCATATCGTTAGAGGTTTCCATCATACTGTGGCGTACTGGATAGCCAGAGTCTTTTAAAATCTGTAATACTGCGAGTCTTTCTCTTTTGTCGATTTTATATTCCTCTACTAATTCCTGAAAGACTTCTTCAATATTCTTTCCGTTAGAAATCTTCGCGTTAATACAGATCATCGAAATGGCTTTCAAGAACGGATCTACCGTATATACCAAGTTCGCTGGTGTAGATGCCTCTTTCGCAAGATCTTTTTTTGCAAGACCTTGACGCTTAACGTTCTCTGATGTTTTTTCGAGTCTATCTACAAGTTGATTCCGAGCAACAATTATTGAATCATCAATTACATCAAGCTCTGCGATCTGCACATTACTAAGATCCGCATAATTTGCGTCTCTCTGAACTGCTTCTTCAATTTCACTAAGAAGACCATCATAATAAGTGATAGCTCTTTTAACTGCATTGTGACTACCTTCTGCAATCGGAGGAACAGCAGCAAGTGACTTTTTAAGATAAGTCAAGAAAGAAGAAGTATCTTTCCATGCAGATACCTCGATATCCTTCTTATTAAGTCTATCTTCTTCAGTTACTATTAGTGGCTGCATTGTAGCGTCCTCTTCAACGAAAACAGCCTTCTTATCAAAATTAAGATCTGTTTCGTTGACAACAATTTCTTTAGTATTATTCATCCTAGACTCTCCTTACTGTTATTAAAAATCTCTTTTAGCCGTAGATACTTGGATAAGGATAAAGTTCGTTCCCATACTGTTGAGAATAAGCATGATATCCTCTATCTAATGCAATTCCCGAAAACCCACTCCACATTTTAGGATATTGTGGATTCCCATGGAACATTTTTATACTCTTTCGCCCTGCTGATACTGTACCAAACGTACAATCTACTGCTTTATTGTTCGCCATGACTGCATCAGCATATAAACATCTATCGCTACTTCTCTCATAATTATACATACTCACATTACATACTTCACAATACTCTTCGCTATTTGTTGGATCCATATCTAATACACTATCACCTGCATACGAACAGGACTGAGGAATTGGTAATCCGAACGGACATTCCTTTCCCTTTCTAATAACAGCGATCTTGACATCTTGCTTTATTGATCCTTCAGTCTTATGTATATTCTTATAAGCATTTAGAGTATCTTCAATTCCTTGTTCACTATCTATAATGATATCTGCCTCTTCAATAAGATCTGCCATTATCTTTCTGATCCGGCTAGCCTCTTTAAGAAAACCCTTCTCTTCTAAAGAACTAATAGTTTCTATAAGATAACTATAGTTATAGTGCATTGTCTACCTTTTCTACATTAGACTTAACAGTAAGTTTATTCAAATTACTAATGACTTCATATATATCATTGCTTGAGGAATCTAACGGCTTCAGAAGAGTATTAATTGCTTTCTTTAATGGATCTGTATAAGAAAGGTTATGTTTATCAAGAAAGTCTATAACCTTAATAAGATTCTTTATTCTATCAAATGATAGAATAGCCGCCTCTTTTATCAAAATCTCTTTAACCTTTTCAATCTGCATAATCACTTCTGGAGAAATCGCTTGTGCTTTAATTTCTCTTTTACCTCTAAACTCAGCTACTATTTCTTTCGATCCTTGCAAAAAATCCGCGACCTCAAAGAACTCGGCTTTCTTGAAAAGCTTAGTAACACGGTTATGTCTTGCTACTATCAACTCTGGCCTTTTAAGCGTTAGGATTTCGTTCTTAAGTTTTTGTAAAATATTACTTAAGTACTCAACTTTCTGAGTAGCCTTATCATCAGTACCTAATAAGCCCAGATCGTATATCCTCTGCAAAATCTTATCTGCAGAATTAATTCTATTCCTTAGCTTCTGTCGTAGCTCTTTAAGCTTTTCGTCAGAGGTAACGTCTATTGTATTTGCAAAACGTGTCATATTATATCCCTCATTACTACTTTGAATTTCAAAGCTCTTATATTTTTTATCATCTCCATGGTTTTTTAAATCAAACCATTGAATAAAATCATACTTTTCCTTCTCTGGCCACTCTTTAGTATACTTAGATATTATATCTTCGATACTATAATTAGGATAACTACGTTTCGATAACAGAACCCTCTTCCTAATCTGTTCCCACTTATCTAAATGTCCTCTAGGATTCTCTTGAACCCAGAAATCAACAACTTGTGGATAAGCTTTCTTTTCCATTAATTATTCACCTGTATGTTAACCTGATTCTGAAAAGCTGGTTGTTCAAAATCTGCTACTTCTAATTTATGTTCTAACTTCTCTAAAAATACTGGGATTACATGCTCGACCCCAGATTCTCTCAAAGAATCTATAATACACTGCTTAAGAGCATTCATCTGTTGTGTAACCTGAAGCATATTAACGTTAATCGTTGTATCGCCAGTCTTTTTATCTTGATTCTCAACTAATTTCATATAGTCCATCAAGAGTGTTCTTGCCTGACCTAAATAATCGCAAATTACGCGATCATTAAGATGCTTCGTTTCTTCGTTCTCTAATACCCTTATTCGAGCCCAAACCTTATCATGTATGTCGACGATCTCTTGCTCTACATTAAGAATATTCTCAGCTATTTTCCTTTTAGCTGCCACATAAGAAGAACTTTGTTTAACTAAATCTTGTCTTCTCTTCTCTTTCTCTTCTTTGAGAACTTCTTTTCTTTCTTCTTTTATCTCACTTAAAACTTCACCTTCGAGATTTAATCTATTAGATCTATATGACTGTAAAGTCATCCAGCTAAGTTGCTCTTTTTTGTTTCGTGGATGTTTTTGTTTAAGCCAACCTTCTACAGCTTTAACACTCTCACCATTAAGTAAACGATGAGTAATCTCCTCACTATCTGGATGTGTTATGACTGCGTCGCCACGTGGCATCTATTCTATCTCCTCACTTGAGATTTCCATTTCTTCTACAGGAACACTTATTGCTTCGTAAACATTCTTTATGGCCAAGTTAAGATCTCCACTATCAAAAGCAGAACCTAAAACCTGTTCAATTTTTGCCTTATCCTCTGCGGAAGCTGTATTATTAATTGCATCTCGTACATTTACAATAAACTGAGAAACAGATCCTCTAAAGTCTGCCTTGCGAACTAATTTACCATCAACAGAAGCAGTATTCCTATGAGGTGGTTTGCTAGGATCCATTAAGGCTCCTCCTGCTCCATAGAATTCTGCATCAAATGGTAACTGTTCAGCAGGACTACCTTTTGCTGCCAAATAAACTGATCCACATATTGAACACTGCCAATATCCTTCTTTACCTGGAACAGGACCAGCCTGTCCTTGGCACTCAGGACACTGACGAGTAGATAACATCATTGATTCGCCACCAGGAGTCGGCTTGCCAAAAAGATTGTTAAACTTATCTTCTGACTCAGCTGTTTTGGCCAACTCATGTCTACGAGCAGAACGTTTTAATAATTCTTTATTGTCCATTATTATTCTCTCCAATTAGGTTAGCTTAATTTGTGATGTTACCATCTCTCCGACCCAACTATCTCTAACTTCTTCAAAGTTTGTTGTTGCTCTCATAGTTGATCCGAAATTGTCTTTATAATCTAAAGTTGCACCAGTAAGAAGCTTCTGATAATCTTCCATTGCAGTTGCGTGATGTTCAACACCATATTTGTCTGCGATTACACTCAATGCTTGTTCTGCTACTGCGTATCTCTTATCTGCTACTGCTTTGTGTACAATCTTTCTTAAATCATTAAAATGCAGATCAACTAAATCACTACTATAACGAACTGGGATAGCATTCTCTAAATTAGAAGCAATAAACTTCTGGAATCCTTCTTTTGAAAGGTCATAAGAAGCTGAAGTTATCTCTACTTCCTCTTCCGTACCTTCTTCTTCATTCTCTTCTTGTGCTTTCTCAGTTTCTACTCTTTTCATGAAATTCATATCTCGAACACCTGAAAAGACTGTAGGGATTAAAGCTCGTCCATCTGATGCCTCAACAGGTACCATAATATCAAACTTACCTTCAGGAGTTTGAACTGTAGCACTCATACTCAATCCTTTTTCATGATCGCCTTCAAACTTAATAGTAGAATTTGCATAGCCGAGTTTTGTCAACTCATCTCTAACCATTCCAATAACTAAGTTGATTTCACTATCATTATATTTAGACTCTTTTCTGATAAGAGAGTTCTCTAAGATCTCGGCTACTGGGATAAGTGCTTCTGGCATCTTAACGTTATTAGTTAAGTCCTGCTCTGCGAGAGTATGTTCATCCACTTCGATAGACCCATCACTAGCTTTAACTTCACGAGCAATATCAGTAAGGAATGTATCTCTTGATCCCATTGCAGTTCTATTCTGTTTAATCTCGTGTTGTGCTCTCTTAACATTTAAGAACTGCTGTACCCCTTCTTTAGATAGTTCAAAAATTCTATCTGCAATAGTAAATGAAGTAGGGTACAGTACTTGATTATTAGCCATCTCTACAGGGACATAAATAATCTGTTTCCCTATCTCTGTATCGATCGAAGCGGTATATAATAATGTATCATTGTTACATACTGTATAAGCTACTGCTGAGTTTAAACCCAGACCTTTAAGCTCATCGGCTACTAAATACTCGCCTCTATTGATAAGCTCTTCCGGAACTGCTACATGAGCTAGTTTCATATCCTTCTTATCAAAAACGCTCGCTAAAACATTTGGAACTTCTGTCTTAGCTAAATCAAACTCGTCCACTTCAAGCTGAGCTTCTTTTGAAGGAATACGTGAACCGTCTTCGAAATAATTATGACGAGAAGATTCAAGATGTTCCTGAGTATGAGAGTCTTCTTCTGTTAGAGAAACAGGTAAGAGGTCAGCACATACCTTCTTAAAGTTATCAACCGAACCAAGTCCTGCGAACTGATTGGCGATTTGGGATAATTCCTGACCAGTAATTACACTGTTCGGATTATCAAAAGCTTTCTTTTCCATTGCTTGTCCAACGCATCGTATGACCTGATCATAGCGATAAGTATCTGCGATGCTGGCAAAGTAATCAGATAACATTTTTGCGCTGAAGCATTTAAGATCGTTTGTCTCAATTACCTGAGCTAATGCTCTAATTCTTTCTTCGTTATTCATCAAGGCCTCCTTTATAGGGACAATTTAATTATATTCGTTATGACTGAGTCTTTTAAACAAAGAGGATGTTGGTGTTAATTCTTTTCCCTCTCCTTTCGCCTTTTCAATCAATACCGTTGTTTTTTCATCGTACTTGTCAAGGTTTTCTCGGAAAGTCTCTTCAAACATCTTAGTTAACACTTCCTCTTTAACGAGTTCGGTCAAAATAGTTTCAACTTTATTGCTGTTGTCTTCTGTCGCTTGGCTCAGTTTCTTAAAGCCAAAGGAAGAAGCTACAACCTTACCAAGAACTTCTTTTTTCTTTTCTTCCCAAGCTCCTAAGATATCTGTAATCAATTCATTTACAAATTCTTTTTGAATGGGACTATCGTCAGTAAAAAACTCTTTCAGTCTTTGCATATTGCTAGCTAGCTGATTTGTTTTATCATCTATAATCTTAAATACTATTTCATTGAATTCTTTAAGCGTTGCCTGGAGAGGCTCCTCTACTTCTAGAGCTAACTCCTCCTTGTCGAGACTTATTTGTAAAGACTGGACTATTTTATTTTTATAATCTTTTCTAATCCCATCTAAAGTCAACCGCAACATATCTTCTAATTCTTTATCATCGCCAACTTGATCTTCGTTCTTATATTTCTTTATAATCTCTCGAGCTTTTTCAGTAACAATCTTTAATTCCTCAAGAGCTTTCTCAGTAAATGGCTCTTGTGCATAAGTAGACAATCCTTTATAATTAGACTTTGCACTAATACCTAATACATCATCAATATCATCTTCCGATAATAGTGCTTTATATGCACTAAGCGCTGACTCATGTCGGAAAAGTTCTTGTTTTAATAATGTCATGTCAGTAGCGTCTCCACCTGTATCTATTATCTCTTGTAATTCTTTTAATTCCTCATGAAGATCTTTTACAGTCCTCTTCGTTTCTTCGTATAATCTTTTCCCTTTTTCGTCCTGAGTCTCACGCTTCTCTTCTTGAGCGTTTTGAGATTCTTGAGTATCTTCCTCCTCAATCTCCTTTCGAACCTCTTTATCTATATATTCTTGGACAAACTCTTTTTGGCCAGTTTGAGGTAAACTCTCAACTAATCCTATTAATTGATCTTGAGTTTGTCCTCTTAAAAAAGCGATCTGCTCGTCTGTTGCACCTGCTTCTTTTAATTTACTAAATGAGTCTATTGAAGCAATGTCGCTTTTTTTTGCCTTCTCTGTTTTCTCTTTATATTTTGCCAAATTAGCATCTTGCTTTTTTTTAATAGCTGCAAGTTCATTCTTCTGTTCATTTGAAAACTTTATGGACTGGACTGCTTCTTCGACAGCCCTTTCCGCCACGACTATATTCCCGTCTATCGCCTTAACAAATCCGTCAGAGAACCCTTCTAAAAACCCAACCTTACCTTCTCCACCTTTAACAAAATTATTAAGTGCAATAAGATTTGCTTTATATTTTTCATCAGACCATGCTTTTGCTAAATTAGTATAAGCGTCTTTAAGAGGTCCTTTAATTACAGATTCACTTACGTTCTCAAGATCAGTAATAATGCCTCTCCAAGTAGACAAATGATCTTGGATCGCAGCCTTCTTAACTATTGCTAATGTCTTAATAGAAGCGAATATCCCACCAACTGCCTCTGATGCTTTTTCGTACCCTAAGTCCTTTAATACCTTTAAGGTAAGCTTCCTTGCAGAACTTCTTTGGGAAGTGAGCCCTGCTCCCATTAAGTAATCTTCTATTGCTTTGGCTGTCTCTCTCAATTCTTCTGAGCTAGAAGTTTCGTCTGGAAAAAGAGGAGTGTCATCTAAGGGATTAGGGTTATAACGAAGGACTTGCTCTTTAATCTTTTTAACATCTAAAACCTCTGACTTTTTTTTGTCTTTTCTCGAGTCCCTTTTTAAATCTCTTATAATCCCTTTATATTTTGTATCCTCATCTTCTGACGTTAACCAAGGAATATTTGGAATCCTGATTGGAAGTTTATCGGTAACATAACCAGCTACATCCATAAACTTATTAAGTGACTCTAAAACCGAAAAAGCTTTCCTAGTATAATCACGAAGGAGCTTAAGTCGAATCTCTCTTTCTTTAATCGAACTATCATTAGGCTTAACGCCTGCTTCTTTTAAGGCTTGGGCAAGAAGAACCCCACTGTCGTAATCTTTCTCTAAAGCGGATTGTGCTTCTGTGCCCCTTTTATGTAAGGATGACACTTCTTTCTTTGTCTGTGAAATTAACTTTTCAAAAGCATCGTAAGGACTAGCTGCAATCTTCTCGCTTTGAGTAGTTTTGGTTGCAAAAGTAATTCTACGAATATCCCGGGTGATGGAGGCTATGAATGAATCCCAACAATCATTAAGCTGAGTCTTATAAGTAATAAGGCTCCCCTGTTTTAACTGGACTTTTCTTAGTAATTGTTTTGTAGTCATAATTATATCTTCAATACGTTTAAAACCTTCTTGTAACTGTCTGTATTCGTTTTTAAGAAGTCTTTTGCTTTGTTACTCTTATTAGAAATAAAGTTAACTCTTCTATCAATTCTTTCAACTGTATCTGTTACTTCTTTTTCAAAAAGATCCCAATCTATTCTCTTAACTTGTCTTGAAGATAAAGTTTCGTCTATAGTTGAGCGAAGTGTCTGAGCTGACTGGATCTCTTCTTGAACAGCATTCTCATACCTTCTATTAATGAGCTTTAATTCCTTCATTGCTCTTTCGGCTTTTGCAATTAGTTTCTTTATATTTAGTAACTCTGAAGAATCTTCCGGCTCTGGTAAAGTCTCTAATCCTTCCAACTCAAAGTCAATAGCCATCTTAGATAAAGAAGCTCTCTTAATAGGTTTTAAAACTCTATTTATCTTTTGTATAAATTCTTGCTTCTCTTCTTTATTAAGGATTCCTTCAAGATTCCCTAATGCCTTTTCATTATTCCTATTCGCTTCATAAAACTCATCATAAAGCATCTCTAATGTATCACGGAATCCTTCGAGTTGTCGATGCCATTTCCCTCGAGATTGTCGAGTAGCACTACGTGTTGCTGCAATATCTTTATGTGCATCTGCTAAGTCAATAAGTCTAGGATCACCACTCTTTCTTGCTTTTTGTCTATACCAATCAATATCTCGATCTTCTTCTATAAACGTTGGTCCTTTTGTACTGAGATAAACTAAATCTCCCTCTTCAAAAAGGGACTTCAAATCATCAGTTCTTTTCCCCTTTTGATCTTTAAGAAAGTTCTTAATCTTTTCTTTAGTCGCATCTATAATATCTTCGAACTGATTAATATCTATATTACCCTTCTTTAGATAAGTATTAAGATCAGCCACGATATCATAATATTCTTTCTTTATCTCCTCAAGCGTCTCTCTAACTTCACTATCACTTTTAGGGTTAACAGAAATAATGTTTAATCTAGTTACTAGTCTCTCAACATCTTTCTTTACTAACTCATATTCGTTTTCAACCGAAGAAAATACAGTATACATTTGATTAAGAGCACTCTGTACATATTGTTTAGTATATTCTACCAATGTTTCAAAATGTTCATTGCCCGCTAAATGCTTAAGATTTGGTTCTAATACCTGAGATACCAAAACATTCAACCATTCTAAGATACTTATATATCGTTGTGCGACAGTCCCTGTAACCTTTTTCCCCCGGGGCAACCCAGGAAAAGAGGGAAGCGTCACCTCTATAGAAGGATTAGAAATAAGGCTATGAGGCTCTAAAACGTTTAGAGCTCTAACCAATGATTTGACAGCCTCTTTTTCAAAAATTGAAAACACAAAAGCTTGCCGATATAAAAAGCGATCGATAAGTTCCGCTTCTCTGTGCAAGCTTTGCATGTCGAGTCTGTCAGCTATGAAAGCTAACTCTTCGATTTTATTCATTCTTCTTCTTACTTAAAAAGTTCAGGACACTCTATTTCAACTGTCTTTTTTGTCTGAGGACCTAATTCTGCAAAAATATGTTTCTTAAACTCTTTATCCGCAACACTGGCTAAGATACGATCACAAAAGGCACTTACGTTTCCTTCTGTAAAACCGAACTCAGCAGAAGCGAACCTTTTTAAAGGAATGTTTTTATAAGCAAGGGTGATATTCTTATTCCCCTTATCTGCTGCTACTGACCACAAAGAAGCTTCTTTAGTGAAAGAAGCTTCTGGATCCTCTATCTCTGTACGGATAAAGAATTCTTCTCCTGTCTCTGCAGTTTCAATCTTCCATAATCCCTCTTCGTCATTCTTTCTAAAAAGATCCGCAGCGGCTTTTTTAAAAAGATGCTCACTTCCTTCACGTGCAACTCTTTTTACTGAAGCTGTTTTAACAGCTTTGTTTACACCTAACTTCTCTGCAAGGCAATTAAAATCTAGTGACATTATAGTCTCCTTTAGGTTTCAGTGACGATGTGTATTCTATATAATGTACAGATATATCAATAGGTATAAACCAGATTAACATACTTCTAAAGTCTCTAATTTCATTTCTTCAGTGATCTCTAATTCCATTTCTTCAGAGCCTTGTTTTAATTTATTCATTTTTCCTAAAAGCTCTAAACAGAGTGGATCTTTCGAGCAGATTTTTTGCAATTTCCTCTCAATCCCTCCATGGTATTTACCGTGTTTCTTTGTTTTAATTCCTTTAATCGCATTAGCTATCGCTGTATAATTTACACATAATAATGTTGCCATTGTATTGTAGGTAAGACTTTTAAGCATTAAGGCAATAACCTTCTTCTGATGTTCTGTCATATGTATCTCGATTAGTTCATAAACTCTATCAACTAAATCAACCTTAACCTTTGTAAAAATCTCTGCCTTCCTTCTTTCCTCTTCAGAGATCTCAAAATCATCATCTCTTACTGAGGCGATTTTTTCTAAATCCAATGCAGAGAAAGGTATCTCTTTAAACAAATATTGCGTATTTTCTTCAAACTCGAGTATCATAATAAGAACTCCATGAATAAAAATTAAAATGTATTTTTGGGATTTAGTAGTGTGCAGGAGTTAGGGCAACTCGTCTGTTCCCATTACCGCAAATCTGATCAGATTCTTGACTTTAAATAGCTATGCTCTGTCTCGTGTATTAAATCTAAATAAGTTGTTCTGCCATACTTCCGTAAAAACGAATCTGGGTCTTCACCTTTAGGTAAAAATATAGGCTTCAATGTAACCCCGTCGTAGTTTTCTTTTAAGACCCTCTCGACAGCTTTTCGTCCTGCCTTATCGGCATCATATAGTAAATAAATTGTTTCGGCGTATCTCGAAAGTAACATCATATGTTCTAATGTGAACGCAGTACCACAAGTACCTACTGCATTCAAAATCTTTTGTTGATGATTCATGACAACGTCGAGATGCCCCTCCATTACTATCACTTCACCTGTTCTGCGGATCTCAGGGATTGCAAAATTCAATCCATAAAGAACTCTTCTCTTCGCATATTCAGTATTAAAATATTTACGCTGACCAGTGAAATGTTCAGGCAAAATTCGTCCGGCAATTGCGATCAACTTTCCATATTGATCCCTTACTGGCAATATTATATAATTGGAGAAAAAGCAATAAGATGCGTCCCTAATAAAACCTATCTCTCTAAGCTTTACAGGATCTGTTTTGGCAAGTAGTTCTTCTATTCCCACAGGACAGAAGCCTATCTGAAAAGTATCTATATATTCTTTATTTATACTTCTTTCAGCTAAATAGCTTTTAGCTATAGTCCCAGTCTCAAACTTTTCTCTGCAAAAATCAACAATTTTCTGCAAAAACTTTTCTTCAATCAAGACTTCTTATCCATCATCTTCATAGTACTAAGCATATGCGCTGATACGTTCATCTTCTTTCCACAGATAGTACAGGCCACGTATTGCTTATTCGCTGATAAGTTTCCACCATGTACCTCTTTACAAGTATCACAATGAAATGCAAAAGCTTCTTTTTTCTTCTCTAAGAAATCTTTCTGACTCTTCATTGTGTTTACAATAAAAGATGAAAGGTTAGTTACCTCTTTGTTACAAGTGAGACAAATAGGTGTTTCTGTCTTGCGGTCAATCTTAACCTCTGCTGTTGTATTGCAATGATTACAATGTAATAACATTTCTACTCCTTTGATTATTAAAAAAAAGCCCTAAAGTTTCCTTTAGAGCTTTTTAATCATTTAGCTGTCTATTGTCACTAAAATATTATTTACCTTTTACAATAGCTTTGAAACGACGACCAGCTTTGAATTTCGTGAGAGTTGTCTCAGCGATATCCATCGGAGCACTTGTCGAAGGATTACGACCCTTACGAGCAGCACGCTTGATAGTATAAAACTGACCAAACCCTTTAAGATTAACATTCTGTCCCTTGGATACCTTTTTCTGGATAGTTCCAAGAGCTGCATCGATAACAGCGGCTGTGTCTTTTTTCGAAACCTTTGTGCCTTTTGCGGTCTCTTTAATTAGTTCTGCTTTGGTCATTTAAGACCTCCTTTTGAATGTGAAGTGAAAAACTACTGTGACTTTTGAATGATATTTAATAAGTCCTGTTTTGATTGATATTTCCAAAGGTTTGGAACTTCTATTCTCTTTGCTTCCTCCTTCAGTTGTTTCAATGTCATTTCTTCTATTCCCTGCTTGTTCTTAATAGGATCTACTTTTTTGTCGGAAGAGTCACTACTTTTTTGAATAATTTCTTTTTTTTCTTCCTGAGGCTTGCTAACTTCTGGAGAATCAGCAGGTTCTGTATCTACGTCTTCAAAGCCTTCGAGCGATTCGTCTACTGTTCCCTGCTGAGTCATCACGTCTTCTTCACTAAGCTCTGTGAACTCCGTATTGTCTAACCTATTAAGTTCTTGTTCCTTCTTCGCCTCTTTAACCTTTTTAGCTATCTCGAGCATAAGGTCCTTGTTAGTATACAATGCCTCTAATAGATTAGACATCCCATTCCATTTAAAATCACCTAAATCGGATTTATATGAATAAGTTTTAGTTGACTCCTTAACTATAACACCAACTTGAATAGCTTGTTCAGGAATCTCAGGGCGTACATCTATCCCTTTCTGAAAATAAATAGTAAACTCTGCTTTTTTAAAAGGGGGAGCTACTTTATTCTTTCTGATCTTGCCTCTTATTTTATGACCAGTCTTCTCACCATCTTTTCTACCGTCTATAGTAATTGCAGACTGGCTCACAATACCTAAATCAAGCCAAACTGAAGCGGCATGTTTTAAAGCACGTCCTCCAGAAACGGTAAGTGCATCACCATATAATTGTCCTGGTGTCTGACGAGCCTGCATTATTGCTATAACGGAAATCCCAGTCTTACTTAATATAGGGGTCAGTCTTCTTAACTCTGGAGGTAGAAATCTAGCCATAAGAGCCATATTCATTTTACCGACTTCACTAGACATCTCCATTGGAGGAGCTAAAGCGTCGATACTATCAATCACTATAACCTTAAGTCCTGCTTTAATGAGCTTCTCATTATTAATAATCCCAGGGATTGCATTCTGTCTTTTGCCTTGGATCGCAGGCTTCCCAAGTAAAAGCTCGAATACCGCTTTAGCGTCATTGGTCTGCGATACCATAATCCTATCTATGTCTACCCCAAGTCTTTGAGTCCAATCAGGATCAAAAGTATACTCGGCATCAATATAGTATCCTATCCCGCCCGTTTTTTGTGCTTCTTTAATAATTGAAAGGGCTAATAATGATTTACCTGAACTCTCAATTCCAGATAACATCATAAGCCTACCACAAGGTACCCCTCCAACCCCAATAGCATCATTGAGGTTGAAAGAGCCCGTACTTACTGATTCGATATTGGATCTAAAATCATCCTTAGGCATAAATACACTCGCTGTACCATATTGTTTACGAACTTCTGCTATCCCCTCTTGTAAAGTCTTAAGCTTCTTCTCTGACATCTTTATCCTTTTCTTTTATGGTTATGAAATCTTCTCGAAAATTACACTGACCTTTTTTTGTGCAACTCTCTGTAACATATTCCTTAACCAGATTTGTAAAATCTGCCAAAGTTAAACAAACATACTCATCATTATCCCTAGGCAGATGAAAAATCAAAAGTGGCATTTTGCCTTCAGGACAGTCATCCTTCGCTTGCTTAAGCCATGCAGGTACTGATAAAGCCTTTTGGTTCTTGCATTCGACACTAAAAGGAAAGTTATCGTCTTGACGATCAATAGGAACAATATCGCCTGTTATCTTTTCTTTAGCCCAGCCTCCACTTAATGGAGTACGTCTAAATTGCTCACCCCAAACCGCTTCAAGAATGTGTGCTACTTTCCTTTCGTAGGTAAAGCCTTTTCGTCTTGATGTTTTCCCCATTTATCCCTACAAGTCTAAGAATTCATCATCACTAGTAGCTGACTCAGTAGTAGTAGCTGCTGCAGGAGTAGTAACTGCTGCAGGAGTAGTAACTGGTGTAGTCGCTGGCGTATCGTCTAATACGTCATCAAATCCTGCTGCTGCTGCAGTAGAAGCGTTAACGTTAACAGTTGCTGCACCAGTCATTACACTATTGATTTTATCAGGAGTCCAAGGATTCCCTATCTTCTGAAGATCAATAAAAGTCTCGCTTTCTTCAACGCGAGTAGCTTTTATGGCTGTTTTCTCTTCATCTGTAAGAGCACTCTTCGAAACAGGAGCAACAGTATAAAGAGGATTCTTACCTTTTGGTCCTCTTTTGATTTTGATATCATAACCGACAACTGAACCCCAATCCTTATCTTTATTATAATCTGCAATAGCGTTTAGAATCTGAGAACCACAATCCAGAACATTTATTATGGTTTTTCCTTCTTTTTCAGATTCAGCACGATTGATAACTTTGAACAACCAATGAGCTTTTGCTTTACTTTCTTTTGTCCCTAATTTACAAATAGGACAGGTATTCTCGTCTGCTGTACAATTAACCTTTTTTGCTGCTCCTGAAATATCATTTATCCAATGCTGATAATACAGAAACGGCTTACTAACTACACGGACCTGGTAATCCGCAGGCTCTTTCATAACTAAAAAAGGAATCCTAGGGCCTCCAGTACCTCCGGTACTAGCAGCTGAATCCCAATCCACTTCTCCAAATTGATACGACATCTTAACCTCCAATTGTTTAAACTTTAAACTGTAAACTTATATTGTGTGAACATTAATCTTTAATCGCAGAACAAATAAGGAAAGTCACTAAAATTCTATAAACTTTGCCTTAAAATTCTACAAACCCTGGTTTTGTAGTTTTCATATCAGGGGCAGGCTGTCTTGAGGGTCTTGAGGGTCTTGAAAAAGACGGGGAGTGGGAATTTGAAGAGGCTGGAGTATTGAAATTATCTGACGATTCACTTCCTCTCCATGAATTAGCTCTCTCTGTTTCACTATGACGAGCTAATAAATTCTTACATAAAATATGAGCTCTTATGAGATTAGCATGCTTCTCTTCTAACCATTTTAATAATGACTCAGCGGCTGTTGCTCCATTAGCTGCTTCAATATATTGATCGTCGTCTGCATATGCTTCTTTTGCAACAGTAGGAGTAACTTTCTCTTTAATCTTTCGATAGATTGAGGCACTCTTTTGTGATCTTTTTTCTGTTTCTCTTTCCCCACTAAACCTTGCTGCTTGTGCTAATAAGTCACCACAGTAATCTGCACATCTCAGAAAAAGAGTAGCTAGATTCTCTGCATTATTAATATCTATAACACCGTCAAGAGGTATCTTTTCAATAGTGGTTTGAACATAAGTTATATCCAAATCCATCGGATCAAATCCCTCAATACTTAAAATATCTCCGCTTTTCATGCTATCCTTTGAATTGGCTTAGATGAACTACCTTTTGGTGCTAAGTTCTTTAGTCGTTCAGCCTTGGCTGCTTCTTCCCCTAATGAGCCGTCAGAAAAGACAACATCTTCCGCTGCGTCAATATCTTCTTTACTTAAGTTATCAGGAGGAGCTCCTTCATATTGTTCTTCTAAAACCTCTCTGTAAATATTGTCCCGCATCTTATTCTGTTCTTCTACTAGATCAACAGAATCTGTAGCGGTCTTATTAGAGAGAGTTCTTGCCGGCGGTACTAGCGGCGTTTTCTTTACTTCTGGCTTATCACCTAATTTAACAATATCTTCTTCCTGTTCGATCTCTTTAATCTTTATGCATTTCATATGTATCATTAATACTCTAATAACTTTGTCCCTAATCTTTTCATCTACCCCTACATTATCTGTAAAGCGCTGTGAACCTAAAATGCCTTGTAGGTCGACAAATTGACGCATTTCTTCTTTATCTAATATCGCATTACCACAATAAGGACATTCATTTGCTTTAAGAGCTTTCTTCATCTTAACGTTTATTTCTTCTCCACAAGATTTACAAATCATTCAGTACCTCTCTTTTTAGAAGCCTTCTTTTTCTTATGAAGTTCATTTACACTTTGTTCTAAGGTGAGAACTCTCTTTTTAAGAAGGTCATGGTCCTCTTCTAATTGGGAAAACTTAGCAACGTCAATAGCCTGCTGCTCCTGATCTATTCCAGACCCTGGTTCTGTTGACTCTTCTCCTTCATCCTTAATGTATTCTTTTTTTGAAAGAATTTTAAAATCCTGAGTATGTCCTAGTTTACAAACCTTACTAGGGCTCCGCATACATCCTGCCTCTGTACTCCCCTGCCTTAGATTTGTAAAATCGTCTAAGCTTACAATGACTGCACCTTCTTTACATTGCATTTTACACGAGATATGTTGACATAAATATTCTATTTTAATTTTTCCCATTTTTATCCCCTTTTTTAATCAAGATCAAATGTAAATATTTTAGAACTCTTGCGAGTCCCTACGATCTCATACCCAAAATCTTTTTCAATCATAATAGCTAAAATATGAGGTACATAGTATCTGTAAAACCAACCCTTCATCTTCTCGTAAAAGGTAAACCTTATTGTCGTACAAAGACTAACCCTATCTTTTAAATTATAAGGGGCTGGTATTTCATAAGGCGTTTTGTTCTTATTCTGTGCATCAAGCCACTTATTAGTTTTTGATCCCTTACCTCTAAGTTGCGGATTAATCCTAGGATGAAAAGAACTTAAATCATGTCTATAAAGTACAATAGAACTCCCCGTATCTTTATGATACCTATCTTCTGGGAATCTATAATAAACCTTAATAACCTTTTCTACTGACTTCGAACTACTCTTATCTGTATTCTCTTCGAGGAAATAACTTTTAGTATGTTCTTCCCAGGAAATCTCTTTATTTACCACTGGCATGACTTTTTAGAAGATTGTACGTCCCTTTATATGTAGAAGCAGCTGAAGCTTTTACAAAAAGTATCTGGGCAATACGTGTGCCAACTTCAACCTCTACAGTATTGTGGACATACATTGTTGCTCCGATATTACCTTCAAACCCTGGGTCGTATACAGATCCCGTTATAAAGACTCCACTTCTATTAAAGGTACTTCTATGAAGAACAAAAGCCGCTGCATCAATAGGTACTACGCAGTCTTCCATAGTATCGACAGAATAAGCTTTTCCTGGCTGAAGCCGAATCCAACCTGCTGAATCTGGCTGAACCTCAGAATAAATCTCACTAAAATCTGGCTTAACCTTTTTCCCAAATCTAATTATAGGGGTATTCACTGTAAAAACTTTATTTAATCGTACGTCTATGCCTGCTTGCTGCAACTGTTCCCCCACATTTATGGCAGGACAATTCTGTGCCCAACTACGAATTCTTTATCTAAAATTTCTTGGGGATTGATAATCATGCTTTGTCCCTTGTGTCTTTATCAAAAATCTTATCCATTTCTTTCTCTATTTGAATAACATATCTTCTCAACATTCTGTCAGCGATTGATAAATCCGCTAATGTCGCACCTGCCAAGTCAATAGTCCCTTCTACTTTTTCTTCACTGTTGTCTACTTTAAGAGTAATCTTCATCTTTTTCTCCTTATTTTCTTATTACGTTATCTTATTACGTTATCTTATTACCTAAATCTTCTAAGAAGAAAAAAGGATAAAGTCACCATTACTTTTTAGGAAAATAATTGAGCATCCCATTACCTTTTCTTCCACTCAAAAAAGTTAATTTCTTATATGATCCAAATCTCTTTGTGACAGTAGACATAATCTGAATAATCCTACCGATCTTAAAAGCTTCCTTATGTCTATTGTATTCTTCTTCGAAAACTGCAAGTTCGGCATTCCCATCTCTATCTTCTATAAAGAAATTTCTTAACGTCTTTCCGTTTCTACATTTTATTTCTTGTTTTTTAGCTTTCACGTATACCATCGTTATTACTACTTGACCTTCACCAAACTTCTCAAAATCATCTGCCAAGCTAATATAACCACCTCGGCCCTTAGGAGGTGCGTAAGTTGCAATGAATTGATCTTCTTCATCTTTATAGGAATCAAAAATATGACTACTAACCGCCATTCCGTAAATATCTTCTTCAAAAGCTCTTATCTCTTCATCTGTCCATTCATCTTCTCCGTACTCAAACGTTGGGTCTTCAGCTTTTTTCTTCTCAATAATCTCTTGTAATACCTTATCCCAATTATAATCAAACGAACTTCCTTCAATAGTGTCAAGCTTATGCCTCTTCTTATGTGCTTTTAATCTTGCTCTATAGTCTTCAAAAGTCGTTTCAAGCATCTTTCGTGTAAGTCCATCACTCAAAGACTCTAGAGCATTAGCCCTTATGAGTACTTTAACAACCCGTGCATTAATCCTTTTAGTATCAACCCTATCAAAAAAATCCATTAGCCCTTTATAAGGAGCTTTCTCCATAATGTCTTCAACTGCCGCTGCTCCTACACCCTTTAATGAAGTAAGATCCCTACGAATCTCACTCAAACTTTCACAAACAAACATGTTTCTACTCTTATTAACATCTACTGGTAAAAGCTTTATTGGATGCTTAGTACGTCGTGTCGCCCCAATATCTGACATATACATAGTTCTCTTCTTCTCGTCACTTTCTAATGACAATGCTGCTGCCCAGAACGCAGCTGGATAATTAGCCTTAAGAAACGTCATCTTATAAGAAGTTAATTCATACGAAACTGAATGGCTTTTATTGAAACCATATTCGGCAAACTTGACAATTAACCCCCAAAGTTGTTCAGCTATTTCTGTAGATACATTATTTTTAGCACTACCTTCCATAAACTTAGATTCTTGAGCCTCCATGAGCTTTTTAATCTTCTTACCTACAGCTTTTCTTAACGTATCAGCTTCAGACATTGTAAACCCAGCAACGTCCGTAGCTATGCGCATAACCTGTTCTTGATAACACAATACTCCATATGTATCTGCTAGAATGGGCTCAGTCAATGGATGAGGATAGGTGACTTTTTTTCTACCGTTCTTTCTGTCAGCGTATTCTTGAGTCATACCTGAGCCTAAAGGTCCTGGCCTGAATAGTGCCAATACTGCAGCGATATCGTCAATACTATTAGGTTTAGCATTCCTTAGTAGGCCTTGCATGCCTTGGCCGCTAACTTGGAAACAAGCGGAAGTCTTACCACCTCTATAAAGATTATAAGTTTTAGAAGCTCGCTTTATATCTTCGTTGGTCTCTTTCTTAAATCTTGCTTTAAGATCTTCCGTAGCATGTAAATCTTTAGCGTCATAAGCAAGTCCTTCTAAGTAGAATCTAACCTTTTTATTATGTACCTTTTTAACGTTATTTATTGCCATCTCGATAACATCTAATGACTTCAAGCCCAATACGTCTATTTTTAAATAACCAGCATTCTCTAAAGTTGGTCCGTCATAAGCTGTAGCCACTATGTTCCCACCGGTAGCCTTATCTTTTCGAACGATCATCGGCATCGTCTCTCCTAAAGACGTAGTACTAACTATTACTCCGGCTGCATGGATACCCATCTGGCGAGTTAATCCTTCAAACTTTAATAAAGCATCTTTAAGTTTTTTCCCTTTAGGATAAGGTAAGTCTATCTCACAGTAATTTCGAAAATCTTCTGATTGATCATAAGCTTCTTGAAAAGTTATGTCAGGGTTATCATCAGGAATACTTTTACTTATCCTGTCACCAAGTCTGAAACTCTCACTTTTATCGCCACCTAATTCTAGCGACCGTACTACATCTTTTACACATGCCCTAACTTTCATCGTCCCGAAGGTTGCTATGCTTGCAACTTTATCTTCTCCATATTTGTCAATCAGATATTGCTTCACTTCATCACGTTTTGACTGACAAATATCTGAATCAATATCTGGCATCGAAATTCTATCTTTATTAAGAAATCTAGAAAATAGCAACCCATATTTAATAGGATCAACTTTTGTAATATCAAGGAGGAATGACAATAAACATCCCGCTGCTGAACCCCTACCTACTCCTTTAGGTATCTTGTTCTTTACGCAAAACTCTAACATATCTCCTACAATTAAGAAATACTCTGTAAAGTTCATACCTTCAATGACTTCCAACTCTTCTTTGAGCCGATCCATGTAGTCTTTTCTTTTTCCAGGGGTTTTCTTAAATACACCGCTAAGCTTAGTCTTCATCCCTTGCTGAATCTTATAGCGAAGATATTTAGCTATCCTGTTCTTATCCTTATACCGCCCAGTCTCCTTAACTTTTCGTTCCCATTCTTCAAACTCTTTATCTTCAGGGATCGGAAATGGAGGGATCTTATAATCTTCGCCTGCTTCAATATAAGTAGCCGGTTCACATTGATCAGCAATTCTACGTGTATTGTCAATGTATTCTTGAGGGAATTCTTTAAGGATCTCCTCTTCAGAGATCAATGGTGTAGCTTCAAAGAATAACCTTTTTTCATCATCAATAGTTCGTTTAGACTGAACTGCTAATAACACGTGATGAAACTCTCTGTCTTCAGGATAAACGTAATGTGAATCAAGCGCAACTACTATAGGCGTTTTTGTCTTTTTGGCAAGCGCTTCTATCTTTTTATTCATTACCTTTTGGTCTTCACCAATTAAATAAGTAGGCTGAACTTCAAGATAAAACTCATCAAAGATATCTTTGTATGTTTCGACTAAAGTTATTGCTTCTGATTCTAATCCGTTATTTAGAAGTACGGGGATAGTACCACCTAAACATGCACTAGTCGCTATAACACCTTTCCCATGCTTACTTAAAAGACCTAGGTCTACACGAGGTAATACTCTGTCGTAAACTGATATTGATCCTGTTTTGTAAGCTTCGAAATTTAGCTTTAATAAATTCTGGTATCCTTTTTTATTCTTAGCCAAAAGAACCAAATGTCTATTTGGCTCTCCTTTAACTCTTTTTGTTCTATCGTCTACACAATATATCTCTATCCCTGGAATTATTCTAACACCATGCTTCTTCCCCTCATTATAAAGAGACAGAACAGCACTCATACTACCATGGTCTGTTACCGCGATTGCGTCGTAATCTAATTCTTTAGAACGTTTAATTATATCTGGAATTCGACTGAACCCGTCAAGTGGAGAGCCTGTTTCTGTATGAAGATGAAGGTTCACAAAAGTGCATGCCATTAATCAGACTCACCACGAATAAATTCTTCAACTTGAGGTAAAACTTTTTCTTTTACGTCATCCATAACACTTTTAAGTAAGGATTGGTCAAGCTTTTCACTTATATGTGACGGAAGATTAAAATCACCTTGACTAGTAAAGATTTTTGCAATAACCCATTTACCTTCATTGTCCTTTTTCCAAAGGAGATTAGAAACATAAACATGCATTATAATTCCACCTCTGTTACCTTTACTTCTTCTTTTTCTGTTATTGCTTCAATGGTTGCCTTTTCCTTAAGAAATTCAAGCGTTAATTTCAATGCCAAGTTTTTCTTAATAGCTGCAACTAATCCAACATTAGCTTTTATCTCGTCTACAGGAACATTTCGTCCGGATGCCTGCATTGCTAACTCTGCATCTAACTGTTCTTCTGTAGTTTCGATTTTTTCTTTCTCTGTAATAGCGTCTAATATATATCTGACTTTTGACTCTCGACTTACTAATCCTTCGTGCTGATCATTAAAAGCTTTTCTAGTCAAACGGGATTTCTGGAAAAAAGCTTTCTCGTCCATACCAGTCTGCTGACAAACTTTTTGCAATTCTTTAGCTAAAAGATCCTGCATTAGTAGCTCTGGTATGGGGGTAACTGTACTAGTGATAAGTAACTCATTAAATATCTTATCATCAATCAATGCCTCGTTCTGTTGCTTCTTATTGCTGATGAGATCGTCTTTGATTTTGTTTCTAGCATCAATCAGGTTATTATAACCTATTTTTTGAGCAAAAGCATCATTGACTTCACTTAACTTCTGTTCTGCGATCTTTCTCAACGTAACTGTAAAAATAGCATCTTTAGAAGCTAGCTCTTTCTTTAGATAGTTCTCAGGGAACTTAACTGTTACTTCTTTCTTTTCGTCAATCTTCATCCCTATAAGCTGTTCTTCAAATCCTTGGATAAACTGACCCGAGCCAATTGTCAATGGGAAAACTGCATACGTCCCATCTGGCTTTTTAGTAGAGCCACCTTCAAATGGTTGCCCGTCTACAATACCGTCAAACTCAATATGAGCAATGTCAGAATTCTGAACTGCTCTATCTGTTATCTCGATCTCTTCAGCATAAGTTTCTCTCATCCTTTGGATTACAGCTTCTATTTCTTTATCTTCTACTTCTATTGGAGTATACTGAACTTTAATCCCTTCGTATTCACCTAACTCTACTGTGGGTGCTACCTCTGCATTTACTGTAACAATAATTGGGTTATCTCCACGTAATCCATCAGCATCAACAGTATTGAGCCCGACGACATTAAGAGTCAAGTCCTCTTTAATACCTCTATCTAAAATATCATTTAAGAGAGGTGTATATAATTCTTGTAAATCTAAAAAGTTAGGTTTGTTTTCTGCAAGCGAACGAGGAACGTTCTGAGGACGAAATCCGGAAAAATGTTTTTGGAGTAATGCTTTATTATCCTTAGCAAACTTTTGCCAAATTTTTTCTTTAGCTTTTTTGATTGCCTCTACATCTTCTTCAACTATGACCACCTTTACCGGCTGTGACATTACCTCTTTTGATACTTTCATTTTTATCCCTTTTTATTAATAGTGCTAGTGATTTTGTTTGCTCAGTCGATTCTTCCATCGAACCATTTGTATCTACAAAATATTCTGCAAGCGTTAATGTTTCAACAATCCCTAGCTTCTCGTCTCTTTTTTCATCGCTAAGAATCTCTTCGAGAGATTTATTATCTCTTCCCATTAATCTTTCTCTTCTGCTTTTATCACAAATTTCTATCTTAGTCACCGTAATATTTTCTTTACCGAAATCCTTTTGTAATTCTTCTATTAAAAAGGACTCCCTAATCCCAGAGATAACGCAGTTTCCGTCAATCTTCGCTTTAATTTTTTTATAAAGCCACATAGGATCTTCTTGGTTTTCAGTCTCTAACTGAAGAGTCTTCCTATCCTTAGAATTAGTAACCTCTCTTACAATGTCACTAACTTCAAATACAGGGAATCCAAGAGCCTTAGCTAACTCTTTGGCTACAAGACCTTTCCCACCACCCATCATTGCAACAACACAAATAATCATTTATACTCCAAAAGAAGTTTGAAGGTCTACAACTGGGTTACTCAGCTCTCTTCTTAAAAATAAAAGATCTTTAAGTAAAACGAGATATTTTGAATAAAGATCTTTTGTAAAAGCATCGCTCTTTACTCTTTTAAGGAACTCTCCTTCTCTTAATTTCCAAGTATAATTACAAGATATGCAAGTAAAATCTCCCTGTCCAGCCAATTTAACTTCGAGCTCTTCGAGCTTAGCCTTACATTGTGGACAACTATTTCTTAATTTACCCATCCATCTATTAGTCACTTGATGCATATATTCTGTAATATGTTCCTTTTCGCCTTTATAGTCTCTTGGAAGAGGGACATTAACTGAATCTCCAACATCACTAAATCCGGCTTTATTAGAACGAACTTCTAAATTAAATCCATTAACGCGTCTCTCATCGTAATTACTTAACACCTGTTTATTACGCTTACTAATCCCTACTCCGTCAAACATCGTTGTAGAGCCACTATTTGATCCTGCAATTAAAGATCTCTCGTATCCAATTCTATACTGAAATGTCAAATTATTTTTAGCTTCAACTGCATCATATACACCGTCACTCCAGGTATTGTTGTGCTCTATTGCTGAATCTCCAAAAGGACAACCCTCTTCTTTAAGTTGTTCAAATTTGCGTTCCCAATTTTTCCCTAAATAAAACTTTCTTCCACAATCGAGACAAACAGCATAAGGATAAGAGTATCCTGCTTCTTCCGCAATTTTTAATCCAAGCGACCTGTTTGAGCTATCTATCTTACGTCTACGTTCTGTTTCATTCATCTGATCAATATCTTCTTCAGAATAAATAACATCACCTGGGACCAAAAGATCAAACATCTCAGCTTCTTTTACAGGATCTTTGAATATCCCCGTTTTCTTTGAACTCCAATTCTTAGCGATAGCTACTTTTATATCAGTAATTGCATCTTTCAACTTACCTTGTAGTAACTGAAGTTCGGGATTTTCTTTTGAATAGATTATCTCATTAAGAGTAATCTCTTTATCCTTATCAGAAGTATTGCCTATAGCTCCAGATAAAGACAATACTTCGGAATTGTAGAAGGATCCTCTCTCCTTAGTAGACCCGAGGACACCTTCAATCGAAATATTCTTCTTTGAAAACCGAGTAATAATGCCTGTCTCTTCTGTACAAAAAATACAAGTAAGTAACTCTTCATTATCCTTACTGCTTTTTTCTATAGTGAAGCGGTTACAATGAGGACAAGCATACTCTTTGAATTGCGTACGTTTTCTTCTATCTTTATCATATCCACCTTTAACTCTATAGTAAATATGATCCATAACCCACGAATTAAAACACTTCAGAGATATTTCTCCATTATCTTCTTTGTGAAATTTCTTTCCGTCTTGTTCATAGAAGTCATTGCTTTGATAGATTTCGACTGACATCTTCCCACATTCTTTACAGGAAAGACTATGCCCATTTGGAGCAAAGCTATCATAAGCTTTATTAAGACCTAATTTTGAACTGGTGATTATGTCGCTGAACAAATCTTGCTTAGTCTGAAAATCAGTATTAACCCTAGACTCAACAATGCCAGCAACAATAGATACATATGATACTAAAAACTCTTCTATTGTAAAGTTTGCCTTAAACTCTTCAAACTCCTCAACAGTATATATTTTTTTGGCAGCTTCTCTAATTGGGACAATCTTGTCCTTAAATCCTCTCTCGTAAGAAGGAACAATTTGGCTCAGAGAATTCATACAACCCCCTCTAAATTTATTAATATTTAAACATAAGGTATTTTTGTTTCCAAAGGGAAATAATTTAGTTCAATTTTAGTTAGAATTTTTTTTCGAATCAAGAGTCTATTAACCGTAACCTATAGTGAGCATGGTTCATCTTTTAAAAGAGTTAACACCTACCTATTTAATCTTATGGTGTTTAACCTTATTGTTTTTAAAAGAATTGCACAAACCACGTAAATTTAGATAAAACATACTTAATTTATGATCTCAATGTCAACAAAAAAGTATTAAAAAAGGATTATCCCTTTTCATAGGGGAATATAATCCATTCATTACGATTCTCAATAAAGAAATCTGCTCCTTTGGCCGTCAATCCTTTATCGAAAAGTACAGCAACATCAAAATCTATCAAATACTTATCTTTTATGGCCTCAACTGTCTTACCTGTATCTAGTAAATCATCAACGATAAGCCAATTCCCATCAAACGTTTCCGTTGTAATGACCTCTGATAATTGGATCTCTCTTTGGGAATGATCTTTCCCGTAACTCTGTCCTATGATTACGGCCATGGGTAAGTCGAGTGCATGGGATAGAATCGTTCCAGCAATGGTTCCGCCTCGCGCTACAGCTAGAACCCCCTTATATTGTTTCCCCGACTTTTGTACTAATTCCGCTAATTGGTTAGAGTACTCTATATACTTAGGCC
>Ga0114918_10000655_pt1 | contig 29968 bp, 28 predicted proteins | sample LantaG_FD_87015 | JGI IMG/M metagenome (GOLD analysis project Ga0114918, IMG submission 87015) | Deep subsurface microbial communities from Baltic Sea to uncover new lineages of life (NeLLi) - Landsort_02402 metaG | ecosystem: Environmental > Aquatic > Marine > Oceanic > Sediment | place...
AGAAAAAAGTTGAGTTTTTTTGTTCCGTATTCGAAGGACCTCTTGCTCGAAAAGACAACAGGGGGGGGGGGGGGCTTCTTCCACCCCACTTCAACTCGGGGGGGGGTAAACCCCCCCCGGGGGGAAATGGGTTGGGAAAGTCCCCCCCCCCCCCCTTTTGTCTTTTCGAGCAAGAGGTCCTTCGAATACGGAACAAAAAAACTCAACTTTTTTCTTCTTTCTTTCTTCTGACTTCTTCTCTTCTCTCGCAGGACCTACCACTCCCTCTGCTCCAAGCTCGCAGACGCTGCGGATGAGCTGTGCGAAGGGAGGATTGTCTTCTTGCTCGAGGTGAGTTTTTTCTATTATTATCATTTTCTTGCTCTCTCTTTTCTCTTCTTCATTTTCTTCCTTTTTTGCGAGGTCCCGAGGCTTCCAAAAAGAAGCACCAGAACGCCCGCGCTCTCTTCTTTCCTCTTTTTCGCTCTCTCATCGGCCTTACAAAACCTCAAAATCACCCGAAAACCCTCGAAAACCCACGAAAAACGCTTTTTGAAAAAAAACAAAAGGGAGGCTATGACCTCAGGGGCCTCTCGGATTCGGTCGCCGACTCGGTGCGCGGCCTGCTCTTTTTGCCCTCGCTCGACACCTTCGACAAGGGGATGCTCGCCGACGAGCCCGGGGACAAGGTCGCGGCGGCCGTGGCGGAGGCGAGGAGGATCCACGGGCTTTGAGTTTTGAGAGAAAAAGATTTTGAAAATGGTTTCGAAACTTTTTCCCCTTTTCTTTTCGCTTTTGTTCAGTTATTCCTAGTTTTCCTTTTTTGTATATTGAATTTCTTTGAAGATTGCAAATCTTCTCATTGTCTCTCTCTCTGAAGAAGTGGAAAAAAGAAAAGCGGGGCGGCGGCAGTGATGATGGTGGTGATGGTGATGAATAAAAAAGAACGGAAAAAAGAAAACAGTAAAATTTCTACCTCGGATGCTGCTGCTGCTCTTCATCTCCAACCCAACTTGTCTTCCTCTTTTTCCGCAGCTCCTGCAGCTTCGCCTCCAGCTCTTTCCGCGCCTCTGCCTCCCTCTCGACCGCCCTGGTCGGGTCGCACGCCTCGTGGCCGTAGGCAGCCACGTCGCAGTCCCCGAGGACTTCGGCGACTTTCGCGGCGACTTCCCCGGGGAACTTGCGCGCGAAGAGAGGGCATTCCTTGGGAAGCAGCCGGTCCGACCACGACGCCAGCAGCGCTGCCGTCGCCAGCGCGGCCGCCTGCCTGCCCGCCTCGTCACGGAAGGGGGCATCGTCGCTGGCCGTCGCCGGGTCGCGCGCGTCGACGACGGCGTCGAGGTCGAGCCTTCGGCCCTTGGCGAGCGCGGCGGTCGCTGCGCACGTGGACTCGGAGAGCGATGCGGCCGGCACGACCAAAGCGCGCGCGGCGGCCGCCGCGGTGCTTGCATGGCACTCGCCGTCGCCCCAGCCGTCGCGGAGCCTGGCCATCTTCTCCGGCGTGACCTCGTCGAGCTTGTAGCTTTTCTGTTGGAAAGTGGGGGGGGTTTAAAAAAGGAGGAGGAGAAGGAAGAAGAAAGATCGAGAGTGAGTTGATTTTGTTTCGATGCCAGAGGAAGAAAAAAAACTCAAAAAAAACTTTTTCAAAAAAAAACGCCTACTCTTTCTTCTCACCGGGTGCGCCCCCCCCTCCGTCCAGTCCGTGTGCACGTTGTACCCGAAGCAGTCCGTCTCAACGTCCCACCCTCGGATCGCGAGCAGCGTCGGGATGTAGTGCTCATCCGAGAAGCAGAGATACTTCCTCTCGAGTTCGTCATCCCACTCCCGGAAGTGGCAGATCGACCGAAAGGTCGCGTCGATTTTGGTGTCGGCGACGACGGCGGCGACGTGCTTGCGGGTGAGGGAGGCCCACTGACTGGACTTGCGCCACTTGTCCTCCGGGACGAAGGTGGAGGTGTCGGGCTCCTCCTCCTCGGGGGAGGTCGAGTTTGAGTTTGAGGTTGAAGAAGTTTTCACCTCTTCGCTCCCTGTCTCGTCACCGCTCCCTTCGTCGTTGTCGCCCTGGCCCCAAGTCCCCTTCTTCTTGTCGTCGTCTCCGTCTCCTTCTGTCTTCTTTTTCTCCAGGGGACGAGCCATCGCGGGATGCCACCTGTTGGGGATGGGGAAGAGAGAGAGGGATTCGGAAGAGAGAGAGAGAAAAAAGGATGAAAGTGTGAGTATTGCGTTTTTCCCCCTTCGACCTCGACCCCGACCCGGAAAAAAACTCTTCTCTCTCTCTCACCTCCACTCGTCGTTGTTGTCCCCCTCGCACGCGTCGATCCTCGACAGCCGGCTCCCAACCAGCTGCATGTACACCAGCGAGGGAGCCATAGTCGGGACACCGGCCTCCGAGAGCAGCACGAAGCGTTCGTTCAAGGGGTCCCGCAGCGCGGCCCTCAGCAGAGAGCGGGCGGCGTCGACCAAGTCGTGCCCTCCCCAAGAGGCGGCCACTCGCCCCTCTACCAGCGCGTGCTCGAAGACCGATCCCGAAGGGTAACCCACGAACTCGGGAGGGGCGTGGACGTAGACGGAGAAGAGGTGCTGGGAGGTCACGATGGAAGAACTCGAAGAGGAAGTTTGAGTCGAGGAAGAAGAAGAACTTTTTTCGCTCTCAACTCCTCCTGCTCCTGCTCCTGCTCCTCCCTTCTTCTTTTTTGCCGCCTCCTTGACCTTCTCGGCCTCCTGCGCCATCCCCGTGATCGAGCTTGCCCCGGCCAGCTTCTGTCCCTGCGTCCTGGCCTTGAGCAGGGCCGCGGTGGAGGCGGCCGAGGGGGAGAGAGAGCCGACGCCGCCGATCCCGCCGCCGCCGCATGCGGCGACGAGCTCTTCGACCCGCGCCGGGCCGCAGCCTCCGAAGCCGGGGGCAGCCGCCACCGGTAATGGGACCAACCCACTGGCCGAGTGCAGCCAGGCCGCCCAGGCGGACTCGAGGGGCATTTCCCCTCGCGTCAGGAACATCAGGGCCACTTTGGGGGCGTTGAGGAGCTCGGAGCAGGACTTCGGAGGAGGAGAAGTCGAAGAAGAGGTCGAAGTTGAAGAAGAAGCTGCCGCCTTTGTTGCCGTCGCTTCTGCTCCTGCTGCTGCTGCTGCTGCTGCTGCTTTCGCCTGAGCAGCGACCGCCGCGGCCGCGGCCTCTGCCTCTTCTGAGCGGATCCCCCCCATGCCCGGGAGCATGGAATCGTCCCTCCCTCCTCCTCCTCCTCCTCCTCCTCCTCCTCGGGCCCACGCAGGAGAAGAGGGGTCGGAGGCCCTCCCCTTTCGGTGCCTTTGCTGCTGCTGTTCCCTCGCCGCCCCTCCTGCTCCCGCTCCCCCCTGATGCCTCATCGCGCTGAAGCCCACCACGAAGAGGATGGCTCCCAGGAGGACGTGCTTGGGGCTGATGGAGATGCCGCGGCGGTGGAAGGGCGGAGGCGGCGGCGGAGGGGAAGAGGAGGAAGCGCCGCTGCCGTTTGCGCCGTTGCCGTTTGCGCCGCGGCCGCTCGTCGTCGGCGGCGACACCGAGAGAGGGCGCATCTTGAGCGACGAGAGCTTTCTAATTGGGTTTCTGTTCCAGTTTATTTTTTGTCAATTGAGATTGGGAGATGCGGAGAAGGGGTGGAAGCGCGGGGTGAGAGGGACAGAGAGAGAAGGAAGGAGGGTCGAGCGCCGACGACCTCTCGTCGGCCGCGAGAAAAAAACGCTAGCTGGCAGAGAAATCGATGCCACCCCTCGACGCCCGTCAAAGAGGTTCCAAAGCGCCTTTTTGTCACGACGGCTGTAGCTGGATCGGAAGGGCACGGTCGAGTTGTCTCTCTGCCACAAGCGGAAGAGGAATACACGGCCTCTCGGCGGCGCTAGGGGGGGGGGGCGAACGGGGCCGGCGACGACGATGACGACGGCGACCGACCGCTCGTCAGTCGTCGTCGCCTCCCGGATTCTCCGCCGCCTGATTCCTCGCGCTCCCTTACTTTTTGATGGCGGTGCGCGGTCGCGCGCCGCTGTTCTGACGATGTGCTCGATCTCCCGCGGGGATAAACAAGAGGAGATAGAAAGGGAGCAGTGGAGAGTAGCAGGCGCGAAACAAATCGGCTCTCCCTCTCTCGCTCGCTCGCTTTTTTGCTTTGCTTCGCTAGTCGAAGGGGAAGAGTGGAAGGGGTCTGGGAGTTTTCGTCGTCATCGCTCGATTGACTTCGGCTCTTTTCGCCACTGTTTTTCTCTCTTGCTTGCTTCGCTTTTCCGATTCCTTTCTCTCGCCAACCTTGGCTCCCCCTAAAACTTTTTTCTTTTCTTCACCCAGAGAGCCACACGAGACATGGCAGATGAAGAGGTCGGCCTCCCTAAGAGTAAGTAGGAGCGCGCGAAAGAGGGAGAGAGAAAGGCAGAAGAAAGAAAGAAGAAGAGCTCAAAATTCGACATCTCAACCTCTTCTCGACCTCTTCAAAAAAACTTCTTCTCAAACAGCGACTATCGCCAAGCTCGCGCGCGACGCCGCGGCGCCCATCCTCGCCGGGACCAGCGCCCGCGTCTCGGGCGACGCCGTCGACGCCACGCTGGCCTGCGCGGACGAGTTCGTGCGACTGGTGTACGCCGAAGGTAGGGGGAAGGGTCTTCATTTTTCGATTTTTCGGGTTTTTTCTCTCTCTCTCTCTCTCTCTTTCTTCAAACTCTCTCTCTCACCTCACCCCTCTTCCTCTTTCAACAACGACAACAACGACAAACAGCCCTCGAGGCCTCCGACGCCGCCAAAAAGTCCACGGTGCTCCCAGACCACGTCGTCGCCGCCATCACCAACCTGGGCTTCGACGACGCCATCCTTCAGATCGTCAAGGACGCTGCGGCGACGGCCAAGGCAGAGGCCGCGGCTAGCCGGGGCGCCGCGGCCGCCTCTCGCGCGAGCGGTTTCGGCGGTTCCGGAGTTCAAATGACGGAGGAGGAGGCGATAGCGATGCAGCAGCGACTGTTCGCCGAGGCGAGGGCGAGGACGAGCTCTGCTTTGGGGGGAGAAGCGGGGCAGGAGGCGGCGGCGGCGGCGGTGGCGGCTGTCGCTCGAGAGGGAGAGGAGGAGGAGAAGAACGAATGAAAAATTTCTGTTTTTTTTTCCTTTTCTTTTCACAAAAAACTTGTCACACTAGTCCCAAACCAATAAGAAAATCAATCAATCTCTACTTCAAGAGCGCGCTCGACCTCGCCAGGCGGGCCGCGGCCTCTGCGCGTAAGGGCAGCGGCAACAGCGGAGAGGCGAGCCCGACAAGGCCCGACCGGCACCTGGCGGCGTCGCCTGCCCTCCAAGACCTCGAGGCCAGGACTCCTCCGACCAGAGGCAGGGCGTCCACAGAAGAAGAGGAGTTATTCGAAGCAGCCTCCACCTCTCCGATGGCCCTCGCCGGGGCCGGGAAGAGAAGGCGGAAGGGGGAGAAGAGGGAAGGAGGGATGTCTCTGAGTCCCAAGAGAGCGTCGACTGCCGCGAGCGCGCGACCGATTTCGAATATCGCTTTACCTTCCAGCTCCTCTTCCTCTTCTCCTCCTCCTTCCCCTACCTCGGCAGCCCGCACCAGCGCGTCCTCCGCGTCGCAGAAGGCCGACCGGAGCGGCGCCGCCGCCCTGCGCGGGTCCGGCGGCGGGCCTCGATTCGCAAAGAAAACTTTCTTGACGCCGAGGCCAAGGACCCAAACCACGGCCAGCGCGGGCACCGCTGCCGTCGCCGCCAGCGACAGCTCGTTGGCCCGCAGCACCTGGTCCATCTCCAGCAGGGCGCTGGCGGAGTCCACTTTAACTTTTTGGAGCTGGATCAGCAGGCAGCGCGCCAACTGACCTGATACGAGGTTCTTGACGGGGTGGCGCAGCTCCGCCTCGTAAGTTTTCATGAGCCTCGCCATCGAAAGAGGCGAAGAATCCGCGTTTGCGGTCGCTTCCGCGCCGCTGCCCGCCTTTGAGGTTTTTGAATTCTAATTTGAACTCGAAGAAGAATTCGAAACGTCCCGGTCAAAGTCCGCCAGCATCCTCTCCAGGGCCTTCGTCTCGGCCAGGAACTCCTCGTTGGTGACGATGGCCCTCCTGTGGTGTTGTTGTCGTCGTTGTTGTTGTTGTTGTTGTTTCGTTTTTGCGTTGGAGAAGAGAAAGTGAGTTTTTTTCGTTTTCGTTCGTTCGTTGTCAAAAAAACTTTAAAACTTTCAAAAAAAAAAGAACTCCTCCTCCTCTTGCTCTCACCTGTCCCGCAGCGTCGAGAACATCTCCGCCCTCAGCGACGCCAGCGGCTCCACGACGTGCGCGTCCAGGGCACCGGCGGCGTTCTTGAAAGTTCGCGAGACGGCATTCTCCAAGCTCCCGTCTCCACCTAAAAACCTGCAGCGGCGCGCGACGAAAAAGGCGGCCGCCGTGCCCCCCATCACCGCGACGGCGACGAGCAGCCAGCGCTGCTGCAGCCACGAGGGGGGGCGGAGGTGCTCCGGCAGAGGAGAAATAGATAGAGGAGGAGAAGAAGAGAGCCGGGAGGAGGAGCTCGGAAGCGCGACGGCGGCAGAGGGCGAGGGGCCAGCCCCAACGACTACGGGGAAGGTCACTTCCGCGAGAGCCTCCGCCGCCCTCGTCCTCCCCCGGGCCCGCGGGGGCAGCCTCGAGATTCCCAGGGCCTCTTTGGCGGCCTCGATGGCCGCCTCAGAAGAGGAAGAAGTGGGAGAAAGCGGAGGAGGCGCGGGAGGAGAGAGCGGAGGCAGAGGCGCCGACGAAGGGCGGGCGGCGGCGCTCCGAGCCCTCTCTTTCGCGTTGCCGTTTTCTCTCCCGTTCCCGCTGCTGCTGCCGCTCGGGAGAGCCAGGCGCAGCTTCCCGCGGGTCCCGCGAGAAAGGGCCGCCGAGTCAGCTCCGGTTCTTGCTCTCTCTGGCGCAGCGCGAGCAAGAGCAAGAGCTTCGCAGAGCGCGCGGCAGCAGCCCGCCGCCGCTTCCTCCGCAGCGGCGAGAACAGCAGAGGGAGAAGAAGAAGAAGAAGAAGAAGAAGAAGAAGAAGAGGAGGAGGAGTTCCTCCCTTCGTTTCTCTTCTGCTGCTGCCCTTGAAGCATCAGCAGGCCGGCGGCAGCGTGAACCCTGCACAGCGCCCGCTCGAGCTCAAAGCACAAGAGGGCGAGCTCCTTGGTCCTCTCGTCGACCTCTGCTGCCGGGTTTCTCTCGGTTTCTTCGGTTTCTTCGGTTTTGATTTCTTCGTTTCGTTCGTCTCCTCCTCTGCTGCTCTCGCCTGCCGCTCTGCTGCCGAAAAGAGAGGAGACTCTCCCGGCGACGCAGCTGGCCCCTTTCCCCAGGCCTCGGAGGGCCTCTCGAGGGCCGGAGCGGAGGAGGAGCCTCGCGGAGTGGGAGCCGCGGTTCCAAGAGCTGCCACTGCCGCTGCCGCTGCCGCCGCTGCTTTCTCCTCCTTCTCCTCCACCGCCACCTCCACCACCTCCTCCACCGGCAACGCTGCTCCCTTCCGCCGCGGCTCTCCTCCAGAACGCCAGCGCGCGCCTCGCGCGCTCCGTGTCCCTGTGGAGCGCGTCGGCGGCGAGCTGGGCGAGCAGCAGGGAGTCGAGCCAGCGCTCGGGGGTGGAGGAGGTCGAAGGAGAAGAGGTCGAGGTCGGCGGCAGTCGTCGCTGCCGAGATCGATCTCCATCGTTCTTCCCCTGCTCTTGACGCTCCTCCTGCTCCGCGATGGCTGCTGCTGCGCGCAGGCCGACCAGGATGTCGTGCGACACGTCGGCAGAGATGCCTGCGACGGGGAGCATAGTTGGTAGAGCACGGGAGGCGGAGGAAACGGAGCTCGCTCGAGTCTCTACTTTTTCAATGCTTTTTTTTCTTCGTCGAGCTAAAAAATTAGAGTTTTGCATCAAAATTTTCGGGCAATCGAAAAATCGAAAATCGAAAGCAAGTTTTTTTGGAACTTTTTTTGCCCCTCTCCGCTCCCTCTCTGCCCCCCGAATCCAATCCACGAGCCCACAGCGATGACCGGGAGACTTCTCTGTCTCGCTCTGGCGGTGGTTGGTGCGTAATTCAAATCGAGGAGTCGAACAGAAAAAGAAAAAGACGATTTCGCTTTTTTTTTTGTTTCCTCCATGGCTCCATCGACCTCGACGACCTCGACCTCCTAGCCAATCTCTCACCTCCTCCTCGTCCTCCTCCGCACCCCAAACGCCACAAAAACAGCCCTCCTCCTCCTCCTCTGCCACCCCACCGCCTCCGCGGCCTGGATCGACGTCCTGAGCTCCTCGAGGTCGTCCGAGATGACCTCGCCTGACTACAGCTCCGTTCTGAGCTCGGACCCTTCTCTCCCCTCCTCCCCTTCGCTCCCTCCCGGGTTCACGCGCTCGCTCGTCGGGCTCGACTACGCCCTGGTCACGCCCGAGTCGCGCACCTGGGCAGCGCCCGTCAACTCCCTGAAGACTTTGAGCCAAGGGCAGACTTGGTCGAATGCTTCTGTCGCTCACCTGATCTCCCCCGGCAGGGCGGCCTCTGGCGCCTCGTTCTCTATGTTCCTGCTGAAACTCGGGAGTAACGGTCGAATGGGCCCCTTACCTCCCGTGGGAGCGGCGGAGAGGTTTTTGTTTGTTCTCGACGGCGTGGTGAAGGTGGAGACAACGACAGAAAGCGAATCGAAGGCGGCGCGGAGCGGGGGAGGGAAAAAAGATTTCGCTCAGAGGAAGAGGAAGAGGTGCTCCCCTCCGAGAAACCTCACCCTGCGGTCTGACGGCTTCGCCTTCTTCCCCCCTCACTGCTCCTCCTCTTCTGGGTTTCTACCGACGGTGACGGCGGGACCCGGGGGCGCCGGGCTGGTGGTCTTCGAGAAGGTCCACGTCAGCCGAGAGACGGGGAAGGCTTCGAGACTCTTCGATGAAGAAAGCGACGACGAGAACGACGACGAAGAAACCGAAACCGAAACCGAAATCGAAGAGACCTTGCCCTTCTTCGTCTCTGCCCAGTCCGCCTCCAAGCTGCCCTTAATCGACCCGGGCCACCCGGAGACCTTCAAGCTCCGCAAGCTGCTCCCTCACTCTGGCCTCGACGCCTCGAAATTCGATTTCAACGTCCACCTGATGGACTTTAACCCGGGTGAGTTTCTGGTAACCAAAGAAATCCACCACAACCAGCACGGGTTGTTGATGCTGCTGGGCCAGGGGATCTACCGCCTGTCGGACAGCGTCTGGGCGCCCGTGACGAGTGGTGACGCCGTGTTCATGGGTCCCTACGTGACGCAGTGGTTTGGGTCTCTTGGGAGGCAGAAATCGAGGTACCTGATCTTCAAGGACACGGCGCCGGACCCGCTCCTCGCTGCTTCCTCCTAGGTGAATTTTTTCTTTTCTTTTGTGCTCTTCCTCTTCTTCCTTCCTCCCGGTTGTTTGTTTATGTTCGAGTTCTTTTTTTTTCTCTTTGTTTTGTTTTCTCTGTGTAGCGAATTGCCAACGAAAAAAAAAATTGAGATGGTTTTACAAAATGAGGAAAGAAAAAGAGGAAAGAAAGAAAGAAGAAAGATAAAGAGAAAGAGAAAGAGAAAGAAAAGAGAGCTTCTTCTTCTTCTTCTTCTTCTTTACCCCCTCTTCTTCTTCCTCGCCGCCGAAGCAGCCGCGGAGCAGACCTTCCCCACAACCCCCGTCACGGGGCACTTACTCTCCTTCTCTTTCTCTTTCTCTTTCTCCTTCTCTTCTCTTCCTTCTGCGAGCTCAGCCAGCGCCAGCGCGAGGGCCTTCGTCCCGGCCTCCACGTCTGCGGCGGTCGCGAACTCGTCGGGCCTGTGCGACCACCCGTTGAGGCACCGGACGAAGAGCATTCCCGTGGGGGCGACTCGCGCCATGAAGAGCGCGTCGTGGTAGGCGCGGGATGGGAGAAAGACGAGCGGGGGAGGTGCGGGCTTGAGGAGGGAGAAGAGAGAAGAAGAAGAAGAAGAAGAAGAAGAAGAAGAAGAAGAAGAAGAAGAAGAAGAAGAAGAAGAAGAAGAAGAAGGAGAGCGAGTTCCTTCCGTCGTCGTCGCGCCCGTCGCCTGCGCCGCGCCCCTCGCCGCCGCCGCCACAACCCTTTCGTCCGACGTCGCCGGCGCGTCCTCGCTGACGACGCGCACCCCCGCCGTCACCCCGGCCCTCTCCCTCGCTCTCTTCGAGGCCGCCTCCTTGATCCGAGAAAGCATGCGGTCCCTGCGCGCGGCGGAGACGTCCCTGACGTCCACAGTCAGACTCGCCTCCCTCGGAACCGAGTTGACGGCTCCGGGTCTCAGATTCAAAACCCCGACAGTCGCAACAGAATCGTCGCCTCCGTGCTCTTCGAGACTGGCCCGCAGGGCGATGGCCTCGACGTCGAGAGCGAAGGCAGACGCGGCGAGACCGGCGTCGGCTCTCAGGCGCATCGGCAGGGCTCCCGCGTGGCCCCCCGGCCCACCGAAGGAGACGGCGAGCGCCGCCGGCGCAGCGATCGCGGTCACGACCCCGAGGGGCGCTTTCTTTTCTTGCAGCGTCGCGGCCTGCTCGATGTGGAGCTCCAAGAAAGCAGAAACTGCGTTCTTGGGGAACTTGACGGCGGAGAGCGTGACCTTGGCCCTGGAGAGAGGGTCGTTATTTTTTGTCGTTGAGGAAGAAAACCCGGCGACGCCCGCGGCGTCAGCGTTTTCGAAAAAGTCGTCGCCGTCCTCGTCTCTCAGCGACGCCAGCTTGCTCGCCGACAGCTCTCCGGCCAGGGCCCTCGAGCCCAGGCAGGAGAGGCCGTAGCGCGTGGGCTCCTCGGAGGAGAACATCACCGCGGCGAGCGGCTTGCTGGGGCTGAAGCGGAAGCGCGAAGAAGAGGAAGAAGAGGTCGACGACGACGACGACGACGACGACGACGACGACGACGACGACGACGACGATGAAGAAGAGGAAGAAGAGGTCGAAAAGTTTGATGAAACTTTCTTCGACGCCTCCCTCAGGCTCTTGATCGCCGAGATCGCCCCGAGGACCCCCACCACCCCGTCATAGGCCCCGGCGAGGGGGATCGCGTCCGTGTGGCTGCCGGAGAGCACGAGGTTTGGAGGCAGGGCGGCGGCGTTGCTCTTCGGGTTTTTGTTTTTGTTTCCGGCATCGTCGTCGTCGCCGGGTTTTTCGTTCTCGGGTTTTTCGTTTTCGCTCTCGTCGCTCTTCGGGTCCCAGACCCCGAAGACGTTCCCGACGGCGTCCTCGTGGACCCTCAGCCCGGCCTCCCGCATCAGACTTTTCACGTACTTTCTGGCCTCGACGTCCTCGCGGCTGAAGAGCAGGCGGGTGACCGCCGGGGCCGGGTCGGAGGAGAAGGAGGCGAGGTGTTTGATCTGGAGAGAGAGAGGTTGAAGAGGTCGAGAGAAGGGAAAAAAACTAGTGAAAAAAAGTGAGATGATTGACTCTCGGGGTCTCGCTTCCTCCTCTCTCTCTCTCCGCCTTCTTTTCTCTCGATCTGTTCCGCGTCCACAGGCAGAGAACGCCATCCGCACCTGCTCGACGATCGCGTCGCCGCTGATGCCAGAGGTGAGGAACTCGCTGCGCGCGGAGAGAGAAGAAGAAGGTCGACGATGGAGACGATGCAGGCGATCGAAAAAGAAGGGGAAGGCATCTGTCGGGCGGGAGGAGCAGCAGAGAACAACGAAGAGGAACAGCGCTGAGGCCGCCATGAGGGGAACCAGAGGCTTCATTCGAGCCATTGGAATTGAAAAGGTCTCGGCCTCCTCCTCCTCCTCCTTTCTCGCGAGAGGGAGGCAACTCGAGAGAAAGAGAGAGGTCAAGGTCAAGGTCAAGGTCAAGGTCAAAGAAGGAAAAGTGGAGAAGAGAGAGAAGAGAGAGAGAGAAAAAGAAAAACTCGACCTTCTCTCGCTCACTCTTCACTCTCTTTCGCTTCTTCTTTCCTGTTTTTTGCTCTTCCCTTCTCCTTCTTCTTCTCCTCCGAAAAACCCAAAACCCAGTCCCGATGGGCGGTGCCGCAGTGATCATCGAATCGGAGGCCGACTGGACGGCCGCGCTCGAGAAGGCGACCGCAGAGGGCAAGGCGGTGAGTGGGGTGGTGGAGTTTTTTTGATGGGAGAGCTCGATCGAAAGATTTTGATTGTTTGTTCGACCGCCCTCTCCCGAGTCCCGCAGGGGCCTCTTTGAGAGCTTCTCTGCCCCTCTTTGCCGCTTCCGATGAAGCCTCTTTTGTTGTTCCTACAACCAGGGAGCAGAAAGGGGAAGAGAGATGGCTCGGACGAGGGTAGGAGGCGGCGATGTGTCTCTCGAGCAGCATCGGCGCAGCATCGTCGGCATTGTCGTCGTCGTCGACGGAAAACGAATGAGTTCTTTTCCAGCGCCTTCTTCCCGCGTCCTCTCTTCTCTATCTCTCTCCCGACGCGCATCACGCGCAGAGACGGGACGCCACGACAGCTGGGAAGTTGCATAAGGAGCCGGAAAGACGAGGAAGAGGCTGCTTTTTCAGGCTCCTCTGCTCTCCTTTCCAATCGCGCTCTCCAACGATTTTTTTTCGAAAAAAAAAAAAAAAAGGCGACGCCTTTGTCCTTTCCCTCTCAACCTCTCTCTTCCGCGCTCTTCCAACCAAACCAACCAGGTCATCGTCGACTTCACCGCCACCTGGTGCGGCCCCTGCCGCATGATCGGCCCTTACTTCGAGGAGCTCTCCTCCGAGTTCACGGGCATTGTTTTCTTAAAAGTCGACGTCGACAAGAACGAGAAAGTCGCGGCGGCGTGCGAGGTGAAAGCGATGCCGACGTTCCAGGTCTTCGTGGGAGGCGCGAAGAAGGAGGAGCTGGTCGGCGCCAGCAAGGAGAAGCTGAGGACGCTGGTGGAGAAGTACGCGTAGGAGATTAGAGGGAGAAAGAGAGATGGGTTAAGGAAGAGGCGAGGAAGAAAGGGGAGGGAGAGAATGGAGGTTGAGGTCGAGGTCGAGGGTCGAAAGGCTGCGCCGCTGCCGCCTCTTCTTCTCTCTCTTTCTCTTCTTCTCTTCTTCTCTTCTTCTGCTCTTCTTCTCTCTTCCGCACACTTTCTCTTTGCCTCGAAGGAATCGCCCCCAAAGAAACGAAAAAAGCCTTTTTAGGAACGGGAGGGAAAATGAAAAATACAAAAAAACCTTGTTTGCACACCTTCGAAATTCTCGGTTCTTCTTCTTCTCTCTCTCTCTCTCTCCGCCTCGTTTCTCTCCCTCTCTCTCCCATGGCCCGCCGCCGCTGGCCTGCGCGCCCGGGCAACCAGAACAAGAACAACGGCAACAAAAGCAGCAACAAGAGCAACGCCGCCGCTGCTGCCGCCGTCGCCGCCGTCGCCGCGGCCGCCTCCCGCCGCCTCATCGCTGTCCGCTCCTCCGCCGCCGCAGCAGCAGCAGCGCCCCGCAGGCTGAGGAACAACGCCCCTGCTCCAGCCCCTCCTCCGCCCGCGGCGAGGAAAAGGAAGCAGAGGCAGCAGCAGAAGCCGTCGCTATCGACCTCCTCCTGCTCCTCCTCGGGCGGCTCCGCGCCTTCGGCAAACGGGCCAGAGCAGGAGCAGCGGCAAGCGACGGCGACGGCGACGGAGAAGAACAAGAAAAGGCCGAAAAGCGACCAAAAAGAGCCCTCCCCGCGAGCGAACTCGCCTCGTCCCGCCTCGGATGGCACAAAGAGGCGCGCCGAAGGCTCTCGCGGGGCGTCCGAGGCGGAAGGGCAGGGGGGAACGATGACGAAGAGGACGAAAGAGAAGGAGAAAGTTTCGGGAGAGGAGCCTGCTGCTGCTGCTCCTCCTCGTCCTCCTCCTCGCTGCGCCGCGGCTGCTGCTGCCGCTGCCCCGGAGGAGCTCCCTCCTCTCTCGAGGCTGCTGAGCCTCTTCCTGGAGTCTCCTCCGGTGCCGCTGCAGTCTGGAGGAGGAGGAGGAGGAGCAGGGCAGCAGCAGCAGCAGCAGCAGCAGCAGCAGCAGCAGCAGCGCCGCGGAGGGAACGAGAACAACGACGACGGCGGCGACGGAAACGGCTACGGCGACGGCAACGCCGCCTCGATGCTGTTCCTCGGGGCGACCCCCTCTCTGCTCCGCCGCTCCACCTTCCAGCCCGGAGGAAGAGGCGGCGGCGCGAGGCTGAGGGCGGGAACCACGGGAACTGCGGCGGCGCTGCTGCTCCCCGCGGCGGCGGCGGGGGCTGCGCGAGGAGGAGGAGGTGGCGGAGGCGGAGGCGGAGGCGGCTTCCTGCTCGGAGGCTCGCTCTCGGTCCCCTCGCTCTTCGACAACGACGCCGCCGCTCCTGCTCCTCCTCCGCCTCGTTCCTCTCCTTCTCCGGCCCTCTCCTTCGATCCCTCGCCGCCGCCGCCGCCGCCGCCGCAGCAGCAGCAGCAGCCTCCGTTCTCGGTGCCGCGCGAGGAGGAGGAGGAGCTCTTCCTGCTCCTGTCGCCGGCGGCGGGAGGGAGAGGAGGAGGGGGTGGGAGGAGGCGGAGGCTGGCGCTTCCCCCGGCGCTCGAGGCTGCCGCCGACGGGGCCCCTCCTCCTCTCCCTCCTCCTTCCGCCTTCCCTCGCGGCCGCGGCGTCGGGGGCTACTACCGCCGCACCCATGGAGGAGCAGAGGAGGAGGACAACGAGTTCGGTCTGTCGCCACTGCTGAGGCTGTCTCCGTGAGAAGAAAGAGAGAAAGAGAAAGAGAAAGAGAAAGAGAAAGAGCTTTCGACTTTTTCAGTTTTTCAGTTTTTTTTTCGTTCGTTTTATTTTTTTTTCAACAATAAGAATTCTTTCCCGCTTCTTCTTCCTCTTCCCTTCTCTCCTTCTCTCCTTCTCCCGTCAGGGGTCTAGCGCATCGTCCGGGTCCTCGTCCGAGTCAGGGTCCGTGTCCGAGTCGCGAACGTAGTGGATCCGACCGCCGCCGAGGGAAGAAGAAAAAGGAAGCTGTTCTTCTCCTCTTTCTGCTTTCGCTGCTGCTCTCCCGGCGCGCGGCCGCGCCGAGACGCTCCCTCCTCCTCCTCCGTTCCCTCCCTCCGCTTCCTTTGCCTCTCCCTTGCCCCCCTTCCTCTGGCTCCGCCACCCCACGCTCTCGTGCGGGAGCTCCACCGCGGCGCGGGCCCTCTCCTCCGCGGGCGTGAGCCCGAGGCGCATGCCCCCGGCGGCGGCCAGGGAGGAGAAAGGAGGGGGCCTCTGCTGCTGCTGCTGGGAAGAGAGGAGGAGCGAAGAGGAAGAAGAAGAAGACGAGGGAGCGTTGTTTGTTGTTTTCGCTTTCGCCGCTATCGTTCCCGCAGCAGCGGCGGCGCTGGCAGCGACGACACTTCCCTGCGCGTCCCGCGCCACGAGCGCTCTCTCGAGGTCGACCCTGCCACTCGCCCGGGGGGCCTCGGCGAGGAGCAGGGACTCGGGAGGGAGATTTGTCAAAGTCGTCGTTGCTCTCGTCGTCGAAGTCGTCGTCGTCGTCGTTGTCGTCGTCGTCGTCGTCTTTTTCGCCACCACTGCTGTTCCCGTTGCTCCTCCTCCTGCTGCTGCTGCTCCTCCTCCTCCCGCCGCCGCCAGGAGCCGCAGCGCCGCGAGCGGGGGCCTGGGCCCGAACCGCAGCCTCGTCGCCGCCATCTCCCCCAGGGACTCGCAGAGCTGCTTGTTCGGAGAGCTCGACGAGACGAGCGCGAGCACGCAGGAGACGACGACAGCAACGGAAGCAGGAGGAGAAGAACGAGATTTCGACGACGAAAGAGAAGAAGAGCTCCTCCTCGGGGTCAGCAGCGACGAGACCGCAGCGGCGAGCTCCCTCCAGGGAAAGAGCAGCGCCGCCGCCGACAGGCAGTCGACGACGACGGCGATGGGGCCGCTTCCTACTTCGTCCGATGACGAGGGCAGAGCTTCCCGCAGCGCCGAGGAGAGAGAAAGCGAAGAAGAGGGAGGAGGAGAAAGCGAGTTGAGGTCGAGCGTCGAGAGCTTCTCCTTCTTCCCTTTCCCTCTCAGAATCCCTTCCAGCGCCCCTCGGTAAGCCCTCCCTCCCCTGCCGGCTGTCACCAATAGGATTCTCTCCGCCTGGGCCCTGCCGGAGGAGACGTCGGACGCGAGGGAGAGGGCGAGCTGCGTCAAAGAGGTTTTTTGGAGTTTCGAGGAGAAGGTTGAGTTTTTGAGTTTTTTTTTCTTTCGGTTTGTTCGACATTCTCTTTTCTCTCTCTCTTTCTCTCTCTCGTTTCTCCCTCGCTTTACCTGCGCCAGCGCGTCCCTGGCGCACGCGCTCGCTCCCGCGTCGACGACCAGCACGAGTGGGACCCGTGGTGGAGGGGGAGGGAGGAACGGAAGTGCGGAGTCGAGAGGCGAATGGAAGGCATCGGCCGACGTCGACGTCGATGTCGTCGTCGAAGGAGGAGGAGGAGGAGCGGCAGCGACAACCCCTCGCCCGCGCCGGAGCGCCGAGGCCGCGCCCTGCATTTACTAGAGAATGGGAAGGGGAGGGGGCTTCGGCTTCCGGTGAGCCGCGGACGCCCCCGGCCCTCTGCAACGCTCGAGAGAGAAGAGGAGAGAGAAGATGAGAAGTGATTTTTTTTTACTAGAACGAAGAAGAGAGGGGGAAAAAAATCGGCGGAAAATCAAGAGCCGCTGCTCCCTTCGACCACCACTCCTCGATCTTCTTCAGCTTCTTTCTTTTCTTTCTTCTTGTTGTTCTTCTTCTTCTTTCATCGCTGCGCTTTCTTGTCCCAGCTTCGGTTCCACTTACCCCCCCGCTCGGCTGTCGAGAAAAGAGACCGTCCTTGGTCGCTCGGGAGTGCCGAAAAGCGCAGAAGGAGTCGTCCTCGAGCCAGAGACCGCGCCGCGACAAAACAGTTTTTTTTTGCCGCCGTTAAGAAGCCCCCACCATCGACGCCGTTCGTTCGCCCTCTTTGATGACATCTTGAAAGAGCAGCATCTTCTCCACCGCGCGCGCTCTCTTTCTCTCTGTCTTCGACCCCCGCGAGACGAAGACGACGTCCACCATGCGCGGGACCTCTGCCGGAGCCCGAGGGAGGGCCCTGCCCAGACCCTCGTCGAGGCAGCGCAACCTCTCCTCGGCCGAGGGCGACGAACCAAAGGCGAGCGCTGCTGCCGCTGCTGCTGCTGCGTCGGCGGCGCTGCCGCTCCTCTCCTCCTCTTCCGCCTCCACGACGCCCTCGACCTCGGCCGGCGGCTCCCCGTACCACTACCCTTCCTCCCCGACGAACGCGAATAACGCAAACAACAACAGCAGTGGCAGCAACAGCAGCAGCAGGAACAGGAGGCGCGCGCTGCTCGTCGCCGCTCTCTGGACCGTGCTCGGTCTGTGGCTGCTTTCAACTTCTTCGACGCCTTCGTCTTCTTCGGGGAGGCGACGCGGCGGTTTTTCTTCTTCGTCGTCCTCTTCTTCCTCGAGCTCGAGGAAACACGGCCCCGCTTCCCCTCAACCTCCTCAGCCGCCGCTCTCGCCGCCGGCGGCCCTCGCGGCCCGCGTCGACGCGCTGGCCGCCTGGGCGGGGCCGGAGCTGCTGCGGCCTGCCTTGCGAATCGCGCTCTCGGCGAGGGAGCTGCGGCTGGCGAGTCTGAGTTCGAGCTCGACTTCTTCGTCCTCTTCCTCTTCCTCTTCCTCTTCGACCTTCTCCGCCCGCGGAGGCAACGGGACAGCGACGAAGACGGCACGGAGGGCCTCCTCAAACTCTTCCTCCTATTCTGCCGCTGCTGCGTTCCGTCGCCGTTCTTATGAAGACGACGTCGCGGCGGCGAGGGCGGCGGTGGTGGCGGCGCTCGCCTCTTCCCCGGACGGCGACGAAGAGCTCTCTCTCGCGCTCGGGCTCGATGACGATTCTTCCTCTCCTTCCTCGGAATCCCTCAAGGCGTTCGAGGAAGCGCGAGCGGAGCTCTCGGCGGTGCTCTCAGCCGCGGCGGCGGCCGCAGGAGGAAGCGGAGGAAGCGGAAGCGGAAGCGGAGGTTCTTTCTCTCAAACTCCTCTCCTGGCCTGCCCCCTGGACCCAACCCTCCCGCCCTCCGCCGCCGCCAAGGGGGGCCCCGTGCTCATCGCCGCCGACGTCAGCAACGCCGAGCTCGTCGCGCCTCACCTGGTCGTCCAGGCCGTGCACCTCCTGGCGCTGCTGCCGCGAGGAAGAGCGTTCCTGTCGGTCTACGAGTCTGGCTCCTCGGACTCGACGCGCGAGTGGCTGCTTCTGGCTAAGGCCCTGACTTCCGCTCTCGGTGCCCCTTCTCGCGTCGTGGCGGGGGGCAAGCTGGAGCGCAGGCAGGGACAGGACAGGATCGAGTTCCTGGCAGAGGCGAGGAACAGGGCGCTGCAGCCCCTTTGGTCCGAGGAAGGGACGCGGAGGGAGGTGTTTGGAGGAGAAGGAGAAGAGGGAGAAGGAGGAATGAACGAAGACGAGGAGAGATCCTTCTCCTTCGACGGCAACGAGACCGACGCCGAAATCGTCGCGTTTTCGTCGAAACCCCGAAAGACTCGAAAGGACTCCGAAACAACTCGAAGAAGCGGCGCCGCTGCCTCCGCCTCCGGCGGCTGGCCCGCCACCCGCGTCCTCTTCCTCAACGACGTCTTCTTCTGCGCCTCGGACGCCCTCAGGCTCCTGGCGCACGTCGATCCCAGTGCCGGGCCCGAGGAGGGGAGAGTCGACCTCAGCTGCGGCCTCGACTTTGACCGGCCGCGCTTGCAGGACGCGCCGCTCGACGAGCAGATCGACCTCTGGGTCTCCCGCCTGGCCCGGAGGTGGAGGCCCTTTCCGCCTTTTTTCTTGCCTCTTCCCAGGTCGGTGCTGGCCCTGGCTCCTCGGCTGTGGCCCAGGGCCCTGCTCGGGGAGTGGAAGAAGGAAGGGGGGGCTGCCGACGCCGAGTTCCAATCCAAGGTAAGAAAAAAAAAGAGTCCCCCCCCCCCCGTTTTTTTCATTTCATTTCAAAGCTCGCTCTCTCTCCTTCTCCTTGTCCTTCTTCTTCGTCTTCCTCTCACTCGGTTTCTTTCTCTCTCTTTAACCGCCCCGCCTCAAATAAAATAAAATAAAACTACTCACAGGCCGAGCTCCAGTTCTACGACATTTGGGTCGCCCGCGACGCCCTCGGCGGGAAATTCGAAAAAAGGGCCCCGCACGTCTCCGACCCTTATTCCTTCTCCCGCGCGTCTCGGGGCTTACCCTTCCCTGTCAAGTGCTGCTGGAACGGGCTGGTGGCGATGGACGCCGGCCCCTTTGTCGGGAGAGGGGAGGTCGGCGGCGGGAGGAGGGAGTGGAGGGAGAAGGAGAAGAGGAGGAGGAAGAAAAAGGTCGAGTTGAACGACGACGACTTTGAGGAAGAAACATCTTCTTCCTCCTCTTCTCCTGCTCTTCCCTCCTTCCCTCCGCTGCGCTTCCGCGCCGCAGGGAAGGGAGAATGCGCCGCCTCCGAGTGCTCGCTGCTCTGCAACGACCTCCTGCGGCGCGGGGCCAAGGGGCTCGAGACGGAAGCCGAAGCCGAAGCGGAGCGAGAGCGAGAGGAAGAGGAAGAGAAGAGGAAGAAGACTTCGTCGAGCTCTTTCTCTTCTTCGCCTTCGTCTTCTTATTCCTCTTTCCTGCTCCGGCGCGCCGCCCCGGCCCGCATGCTGGTCGACCCTGGGGTCCGCGTCGCCTACACGCTGGCCGACGCGGCGCACCTGCGGCTGCGGGACAGGGTCAGGGGCCTCTCGAGCACGAGGAGCTGGGCGGAAATCTCTCAAGCGCCGGCGATCGACTGGGGAGATTCATCAAACTATCTTTCGTCTCCTTCCTCCTCAGGTTCTTCTTCTTCTCCTCCTCCTCGGGTCTCCCTCGGCGCCCCTTCTTTGGCCGACCCGGCCTGGGAGGCCTGCTGTCTGAAGCCGGGCGCGGACGCCATCGTGTGGAGCGAGGACTGCGGGTGGGACTCGTGGCGCGAACCCTCTTCGAGTTCTTCTTTGAGTTCTTTGAGTTCTTCTTCGACGTTTTCGTCTTCTTCGAGTTCTTCGAGTTCTTCGGGTTTTGTCGCCGCCGAGAGCTTCCTCGGGAGCGGCGCCGCCAAGAGGAGGCGGGAGGCTGGGTTCTCCGTGGACGAGAGCGTGACGGTGGTCGGGAGAGATGAAGGGGACGAGGAGGAGGACTACGAAGTTGAAGAGGAGGAGGCGCTGCTGCCTCCTCCGCGGAAGTAGATTTGGGAGTTTTGAAGAGAAGAAAAAACGAAAGAAGAAAAAAATTGTAAAAAAATGTGAGAAACAACAAACCACTTTCAGATTGCACACAAGAAGAGAGAGCCCCCCCCCCCCCTCTTCTTCTTCTTCACTCTTCTTCTTCACTTCCGTCCTCTTCTTCCTCGCTGCTCGCCTCCCGCAGCCACTCGATGAGCGGCATGGCTTTTTCCAAGAACTTCCTCTCGCTCGCGTCGGCGTTGGCCTTCTCGTCGGCCCAGGCCAATAAACTTTCTTCCTCGACGACATCCGCTTCATAAAGAGCGTGCAGCAGCTCCTTGAACACCGCGGCGAAGCTCGCGCCGTGCGCCGAGACGGTGGAGGAGAAGCACCCTTCCTCGCCGCAGAACTCTTCTAAAGTCAGAAGCAGCTCGACTTGGTCGTCGGCGTCGCGCAAAAAGCGGCGCAGCAGCGGGCCCCATCGCGTTAACAAAAGCTTGACTCGGGACAGGAGTTCTCTGCGGCCCGCAGGGGTCGAGACGTCCGGGGCGGGGCCCGGGGCGTAGAGGGGCGCGAACTCCGGGCGGGAACCCCCACCGGAATTGGTGGAAGCAGAGGAGGACGCTGGAGGCGGGGCGGCGAGCGCTATCGTCGTCACTGCGAGCGCGCGCGCAACGTCGGCAAAGGCCTTGTCTTCGGCGATCTTCAGAGAGTTGAGTTCGATCACAGCGAGGTCCTCCTCGTAGTCCAGGAGGGCGCAGCGCAGGAAGGTCTCTGCCACCTCGCGGCGGAAGTGGAAGTCGGGGTCCTCTTCCTCGGCGTTCGCCTCGGCCTTGTTGTTGGCGTTCGACGGCGACGACGACTGCTGTTGTTGCTGCTGCCCTTGCTGTTGTTGCTGCTGCTGCGCCGAGAGGGAGGAGGAGCCTGCGAGAGCGGCGTTGCCCCTGGCCACGCCCCCGCCGCGCCCCAGCGGGGCCGCGTGGCGCCCGTAGAAGGCGTCGTCGTCCTCGTCGTCGTCGCTGTCGTCGTGAGAAGAAGAAAGAGAAGAGACGAAACTTTCTCCTCCGCGGAGCTCCTCGGCGGTCGGCGGCGGCAACCCCGGGGCGCTGGGGTCCGACCACGAAGGCCAGAGGTACCCGGCCCCTCCGTTTCCCACGACGGCGGTGTCGAAGGCCAGGTCCGCAGGGGCGGGGCCCAGACCGGCGGCGGCCGCGACGGCCGCGGCGGCGACTGCTTTCGGGGGGCCGACGCTAGGAGCCGAACTGGAGGATTTCGACTTTTTCCCTCCTCCTGCTCCTCCTCCTCGCCGTTTCTTCGCCCCGAGTGCCGCCAGCGCTGCCTTCTTCGCGCTCTTCCTCTCCTGCGCGGCCCTGCGCCTGCGCATCATCGAGGAGGCAGAGGAGCCCACGATGGCCTCGTCCTCGTTGGTCTCGTCGGAGCCCGAGGAGGAGGAAGAACAGGAAGCGGTTTCGTCTCCTTCATCGGAAGAGTCAAACTCTTCGTCGCTTTCATCTCCTTCGCTTCCATCCTCTTCCTCTTCCTCGTCGTCGTCGCTCGTGGCCAGACCGGGGCGCCCGAACCCGTCGGGCGCCTCGTCGCTGCTGTACTGCGCACCGCCGCCGCCGCCGTCTCCGTCCGCTCCCTTCTTCGTCCCTTTCGGGCGCATCAGGGACACGCGGGAGAAGGCCGGCACGACGCAGCCGGCGCCGACGACGACGCCGAAGGACAGCACGCAGCCCTTCTCGACCCTGGCGCCGGGTGAAACCACCGCGCCGTCGCAGAGCAGCGAGCCCAGGACCACGGCGCCGGCGCCCACGTGGCACCGGGCCCCGAGCACGGAGCCCACGACGCAGGCGCGGTTGCCGATAACACAGTCCCTGCCGACGACCGAGCCCCCGGCGACGACGGCGCCGTCTCCGACCCGCGTGCCGGCCCCAAGCACGGCATCGGGCCCCAAGGCGGCCCCCCTCGCCGCCCTGACGCCGCTCTCGCGGTAGAGCAAAGAGCGGCCCCCGCGGTAGGTGGGGCGGCCCCAGGCCGGGACGAGGGCTTGCTTTCCGCTCTCGAGTTCGTTCGAGTTCTTTTTTGCCGCCGTCGAAGTCGAAGTCGAAACAGAAGAGTAAAGCGGCGCGCCGTTCCCGTCCGGGGAGGCGGCAGAGGGCCAGCTCCACCTCGCTGCCACGTCCCTCCCCACGGCGTCGAAGGCGCGGAGGTTGGCGACCGAGGCGAGGTAGGCCGAAGACGAAGGAAGAGAAGGAGAAGAAGAACTTGAAGAGAAGCTCGACGAGATCGACGACGAAGGCGGCGGCCCCTCTGCCACGTGGAGGAAGATTTTATTTCCTAGCTCCTCCTCGGCCAGCGTTCCCGCCACAAAGTCCGCGTCGAAGCTCGAGTAGTCGAAGTTGTCGCTGAAGAGCATGGCGGCTTCGGGGGACAGGATGGCCGCGTGGGCAGGGGAGAGGTCGGAGCGGAGAGACACTGCGTCTCGCTCTCCGAACAGCCGCGTGTCCAACGGGATCGGGGGCAGTCTGCGGTCGTTTCCCCCCGCGCTTTGAGCTCCTGCTCCTCCCTTGGCCGGAGAGGGGCCCAAAGAAGCCTGCCCACCTCCGCGGCGCTGCTGCTGAACGTTCTGCCGCTCGTCCTCGGCGACGGCGAGCAGCCGCATCGACCTCGGGTCCACGACGTAAACCACTTTCGCTTCCCCCAACCTCAGCCTCTGCTCGCGCGTCACGCCGCCGCGCACCAGTAAAGTAGCGATCGCGCTCCTGTCCCTGGCGCGACGCTCCCTGTGAGCGCGCACGGCTTCCTTCAGGTCGACGTTGGCGACGACGTCGGCGGAGACCAAAACAAAATCGCTCGTGAGGCGGTCGCTCTGTTCCAAGGCCCGGAGCGCGTCGCCGACCGAAGCCGCGGCGGTGGAGACCGCGACAGAGACCCTCGGGCCACGGGAGACGACGGGAAGAACCGAAGCCGCTCCTCCGTGCTGCGGAGAGGCGGCGGATGCGGGGGCGGAGGAAGAGGCACCGGAAGAAGAAGAAGCGCCGCCCGCCGGTTTCATCCATCCGGCGGCCACGAGGTGCGCCTCGACCGCCCTCGCGTGCGCGCACGCGAACACGACGATCTCGTCCACCACCTTCGAACCCGAAAGCCACTCCAGGGCGTAGTCGATGAGCGGGGCGTTGGCGAGCGGGAGGAGGGCCTTGGGGCGCTCGAGGGTGACGGGGCGGAAGGTCTGGAGAGGGAGTTTTTTTTGTTTTTGTTGAAGAAGAAGAGAGGTTGAGTGAGGAAGAGAGCCGCCGTCGATCGATCGCTATCCTCTCTTCTTCTCTCTCTTCTCGCTCTCTTCCCTCGCTTTCCTCCTCCTCCACCTCACCTGCGCGAAGCTGTCCGCCAGCAGCACGGCCACGAGCTCCTCTTTGGCCTTGACGTCGTCGCCTCCGCCACCGTGGCCTCCTCCTCCTCCGCCGCCGCCTCCTTTCTTGGGCGGCATCGATGCGAAAAGTTTCTTTGTTCTTCGAGTCCTCTCTCTAGCTTCCTCCCTCTCTCTTTCGAGTGCTGCTCTGCCGATGAATCCCTTTTGCGAGGGCGAGGGCGATGCGATGCGGGCTCCCTCTACCTGCGCCTGATGGTGCCAAGCGCCTGGTCCACGGTGGAAGAAGAGTGATAGGCGAACCCGCCAAAAGAGAAAGTCCGGTCGATCGAAAGAGAAGAGTGAAAACGCTCACAACTTCAGACGAAAACAGAGAAAAAAGGCAAGTTTCAATGCTCTCTTCTCTCCGCGCGGGCTGCTCTCCCTCGTGCCCCCCGCGGGCGCTGACGGGGACGGCAAGGAAGGCGCCGTCCTCGCTGCAGGGAGGGCGCGTCGTTGCGGCGACCTCGAGAGCCCCTGGCGGCGCGAGGTTGCTCGATCGGCACCGGCGGCATCGGCATTCGTCGTCTTTGACGGCGGCGGCGGCGACGCTCTTGACCCAGGCCCCAAGGCCCCGATCCGCCCCTCCCTCCTCGATTGCCGCCGCTTCTTCATCTGCCGAGCCTCCCGGGGACGAGCCAAGGAGGGACGACGAAAAGGAGAAAAAACAGGAAAAGAGAGCAGCAGCTGTCCCTCCCCTCCTCCTCTCCCTCGGCAACCTCGCCTCTTTTTCTCCTTCCTCCTCGCTCCCCCCCTCGCTGTCCGCCGGCCGCGCGCTCCTCCTCTCCGCCGCCTCCGCCCTCTCCCGTTCCTTCTGGCCGATTTTACTAGTTCACTCCCTGGCCAGCTGCGCCACTTTCTTAGTTCATAGGATCAGCCACCGCCTCACCAACGCGGCGGCGCTCCTTCTGCTCCCTGCTCTGAAGAATTCAGCCGCGGCGGCCGAGGCCGTTTCCCTGAACCCTTGGTGGCTCTGCCCCGATCCCTCCGTCGCGTCGTTCGCCTCCGGCTACCAGTGGCTCGTTCTGGCCCTCTTCGTCGCCGCCTTCCCGCTGACGGTGGCGTGCAGGGTGTGGGCGGCGGCGGCGACGGCGTTCCTGTGCCTTGAGGAGGAAGAGGAAGAGGTCGAAGCCGGAGGGGAAGAAAGGACGGAGGAGAACAACTCTTCTTCTTCTCCTCCTCCTTCTTCTTCTCCTTCTCCTCCTCCTTCTCCTTCTTCCTCCTCCTCCTCCTCCTCGAACTTCAAGCTCCCGCCGCTCTTTCCCCCTTTCAGAAAGACCCTCTCCTCCCTGCGCTCGGCCTCCCCTCGGGCGCGCGGGGCGCTCCCCCGGGCCTGGGCAGCGGAGCTGCTGGTCGCGCTCCGTGCCGTGCCTTTACAAGCTCTCTCTTTACTCGTCTTCCCGCTCCCCTGGACGCTGCCGAGGCTGCTTGATCTGCAGGTGGCCCCCGTGGTGGCCGCCGTGGAGGGGCTCGGAGGGAAGGAGGCGGTGGAGAGGGCGCGGGGGCTGACCTCTGCTGGGAGCGGGGTCGAAGGAGAAGGAGAAGGGGAGGAGGAGGAGCAGGCGAAGAGCAGCGATGAAAAGAAGAAGCTCCTCTCTTTCTCCTCGCTGCCGTTCCTCCCGAGCCCCAGCCCGCGCCGCGCCGCGCTCGCCTGGCCCTTTCTTTTTCTCCTGCTCGCCCCGCGCGCGCTCGCGGCCCTGAAGGAAGCGTCGCTGGCGACGGTGACCCCTCGGATGGCGGCCGCTCTCCCCGAGATCCCGCTGCTGCTGGCGGCTGCCGGCGGCGTCGGCGGCGTGGTGCTGGCGAGGGTTGGAGACGTGCTGCCTTTCGTGGCGTGGCGGTGGTTTGTGCGGGAGGAGGAGAAGAGGGCGGGGAGGTAAAGGTGGAGGTGAAGAGAAGGAGTCGAAAAGAAAGCGGGTTTCTTTTTTTCCCCCTTTGAATTTAAAAAACTACAGATATGGAATTTCCCTTTAGATAACACATTTTTTTTGTACGATTGGGATCGGCCGTTCGCTTGTTTCTCTCCGTCATGCGTGTACGTGTGCGGGCGGAGGGGGCGAGCGGAGAAGAAAAGACAGGGAGAGAAGCGAGAAGAAGAGGAGGTTCTGATTTTTCCGGACGAAAATAGAGCGGAGCGCCGCTGGCGCTTCACTTCACTTCTTCCTAATTTCGATTCCGCTCTTCTTCTCTCCCTCGAGGAAGAGGAAGCGAACAACGCTCACCTCCCTTTCTGAGCACGAGGATCTGCTTTCGTGACCGTCCTCGATACCCTCTCGTGGATAGGAGAGCGAGCCGTAGGCGGGACCAAGGCGGGCGAGACTCTTTTGGAGAGTCGAGCGCCCGACGACGACGACGACGACGACGATGACGACGCTTCCGAGCTCATCCTGCCGCCCGCGCGCGCCGCTCGCCTCGACCTCCGCGGCGCCCGACGCTCTGCGGGGGATGAGAAGACGTTGTTGTCCATCATCTCCGCTGGCGGCGAGAGCATCGGAGCTCGCGGCGCGGCGGGAAGCCGTCGCGAGATGCGGCCGAAGACACGTCGTCGCGCTCTCGAGCTTTTCTTCGACCTCGACGACGAACAAAAATCTCGCCGTCTCCATCCCCACCACCTCCGTGCTCGGGCTCGGAGCAACGGCGAGCCCGCTGCCCCCGCGACAGCCGAGAATGGTCAAGACCGCTGCCGCCTCGTCGTCCTCTAATTCGGACCTCCCGCCGGCTCCCGTGCGGAACTCCTATTACTCTTCTTCTTCTTTCTCCAACCATCACCACCACCTCGAGCCGGCCTCCGTCTCTCAGGCCGCGGCCGCGGGGAGGAGGCTTGTCGCGGTGGGCCACCGGAACGGCGGCGCCGCCTTCGCCGCGGCGGCCGCCGGGAGCGGGATCAGGCTGAGGCCTCGGGGGGCGCTGAGCGCGGTAAGGAAGGAAGGGGAGGGGCTTTTCTTTTCTCTCTCTTTCCTCTCTTTCTTCGTTCTTCTTTGCTCTCTTCTTCTTCTTCGCCTTCGTCTTCTTTTTCTCAACCTCGACCTCAACACACCTCGAACCAAAAAAAAAAAAAGCTCCTCTTCCTCGCCGCCCTCGGCGCCGCCCTGCTCGCCGCGGCCGCCTCCCTCGTCGCCAGCAACACGCGCAGCTGCGAGTGCTGCAAAGGATTCGGCGTCTGCCGCTGCCCCGTCTGCAGCGGGTAAGAGAGGGAGAGAGAGAGATTTGTTTTTTTGAAAAAAATTGAACTTTTTTCTTGATCTTTTTTCACTTTCAAAAAACTCACTCTTTTTCCTTTCATCCCATCAACTCAACCAGCCGTGGCCTCGTCGCCTTCGAGGGCAAATACATCCACGCCGGGGACGCCTGCCCTCGCTGCCTGGGCTCGAGGGCGATCCCGTGCCCAGAGTGCGGCGGCCTCGTCGGGAGGAGGAGTCTCTTCTCTCACGTGCGCGTCCCTCGGGCCAGCGCCGGCGTCGCCAGCAGCGTCGACCCCGGGGCGGGTTTGAGGTCGGAGGAGCGCAGGAAGAGCAGGCAGAGCAGGGGGCGGAAGATACGGAGGAAGTTCGGGGAGCTTTTTGCGGCGTTTGCTGGCAGAGAAGTCGTTTCGAGAGGAGGAGAGGAGAAAGGAAACAGCGCAGAGACCGAAGAGGAAGAGGAGGATGACAACAGGAGGTACCTGGGATTCGGGGCGCAGCAGACGCTGGCGGATTGAAAAGAAGGAGAGAGAAACGGGAGGAAGGGCCCAGGAGCACGCAAAAAACAAAAAACACAATTTTCCGAACAATTAAAAAAAATCACTTTTTTCCCCCTCGCCCGCCGTCCCCGTTTTTTGCAGACAACAACACCAGCAACAACACTCGCGCACAGCATCCAAATCCCCTTTATAGAAATAGGAAAACAAAGACATCACCACGACCTTTTTTTTGACAAAACCACCAACACCAGCAGCAGCAGCAGCGAGAGATCTTTCTTCCTTTCCTCGCTTCCTCTGCTGCTTCCCCCCCATTTTTTCTGTAAAAAAAGACAAGAGCAACACCATTTTTATCTATTTACTTGGAGGAGGAACAACAGCAACAAAGACGGAAACGAACAACAGAGGTGCTATTCAGAAGTTGAAAGAAAGAGAGCGTAAGGCACACAGGCGCAAACGGATCTCGAAACCCGAAAAAAAAAACGAAGAAAAAACATCGAAAAGACTTTTCCCTTTCTCTCTCTCTCTCTCTCTCTTTCCCACTCTCCTTCTCACTCGCTCGGCTTCCACTCGTACCCGGCGTTCCTCACGTACCCGTGCCTCGCCGCCAGCTCGTCGGCCTCCTTGGGCCCGCGGAACCGGCGGGGTACTTGTGCACGGGGAGCTCGCCGGCGTCGGTCGCCGCCAGCAGAGGGTCGAACAGCGCCCACGCGGCCCTCAGCTCGTCGCGGCGCACAAAGTGCTGCTGGTCGCCTCGGACGGCGTCGAGCAGCAGGCGCTCGTAGGCGTCGGGGATGTAGGCGCCCTGGGGATGTTGGGAGGGAGGGGAAGGTTGGAAAGAGGAGTGAGTGGGAGAAATGAGTTTCTTTTCCTTTTTCTTCTTCTTCTTCTTTGTTTTTCTATTGCGCGACCTCTTCTTCTTCTTCTTCTTCTTCTTCTTCTTCTTCTTCTTCTTCTTCCTCTTCTTCTCTCTTTCCTCTTTTCTTTCCTCTTTTCTTTCCTCTTTTCTCTCTTCTCCCATTTTTCTCGCGTACCGTGTACCGCCTGTTGTAGTCCAGGTCCAGCTCCGAGATGACCGGCGTCGGGTCCAGCCCGGGCTTCTTGACGACCAACTTCAGGTAAATGGCTTCATCGGGCTGCAATCGCAAAACGAGCTCGTTCCGGATCCGATCAGCCGCGGCGGGCGGGAGCGCCCCCTGCTGCCTCTGCGGCTGGGAAGAGGAAGAGGAAACGTCGCCGCTGAGCCTCCCTGCGAGCGCCGAAGCCACCTCCGAAGCGTTGGCCAGCAGCGGCTTCGGCGGCGCCTTGAACTGGAACCTCACCAGGACCACGCGCTCGTTCAGAGCCTTACCGGCTTTAATGATGAAGGGGACGCCCGCCCACCGCTCGTTGTCGATGAACAAGGCCACGGACGCGAACGTGGGCGTCTTGGAGTCCGCGGGAACGCCCGGGTCGTCGGTGTAGCCCTCTGGTTCCGTTTCAGATTTAGTGTACTGACCTAAGACGACGTCTTCCAGTCTCGGAGGGGCGACGCACCGGAGCAGCTTCACCTTTTCGTCTCGGACGTCGTCGGCGGCGAGGGAGACGGGCTGTTCCATGGTGAGGAGGGCGAGGACCTGTTGTTTCGGGTCGGGAGGTGGGAAGAGAGAGAGGGAGAGAGAGTGAGTTGGAAGAAGAGAGACAGAAGAAGAAGAAGAAAATGTTTAAAAAATTAACTTCTTTACCTGGATCAAATGGTTCTGGATCACGTCCCTCACGATCCCGAACTTGTCGAAGTAACCCCCCCTCCCGGCAGTGCCAAAGGGCTCCTTGAAGGTGATCTGCACGTTGGCCACGTGCTGCCTCGACCACGCCGGTGCCAGGAGGGCGTTTGCAAACCTCAGAAACAACATGTTCTGCATCAGCTCCTTCCCCAAGTAATGGTCGATGCGATAGACTGACGCTTCTTTAAAGAGTCCCCCGATGGTGTCCGAGAGCTCCTCCGAGGAAGCCAGGTCGCGGCCGAAGGGCTTCTCGACGACGACGCGGAGCCAGGAGGAAGGGCAAGAGGTCGTGGTTGAGGAGGTGGTGTTGGGGTTGGGGTTGGGAGGGGAACGGGGTGGAGTCGTCGCCGTCGCCGCCGAGGTCGCGTTCGCGTTTGCTTTCGCCGGCGACGAAGAAGAAAGAGCGTTCCCGCCGCTCCCCACGTGGGAGCAGTGCGCCCGGACCCCGCGCAGAGCCAGAGGGTAGACGTTCGGGGGCAGGGCCAGGTAGATCAGCCTTCCTCTGGGGTGCTGCTGGTCGTAGTTGTCAGAAGCAGAAGAAGAACTCTCCTCGAGCTTCAACGAAGAAAGCGCGGCGGAGGCGGCCGCCGACGACGAAGAAGAAGTCGGAGCGCACTTTCGCGCCGCTTCCTTCTCGGCCCCTTCGATCGCCTTGCCCAGCTTCTCCCACCCTTCGTCCCCCTCGTAGTCTCCCGAGACGTAGGTGACCTGCCTCAGAAAGGCCTCGACGCACTCGCTGCCTCCCGTGGAGGCGGCGGTGAAGAAGGCGGAGGCGGTCGAAGAGGAGGAGCCCGCTTTTGCTGCCGCTGCCTCTGTCGAGGTCGAGGCGCCCTCTCCCCTCGCAGCAGCGGAGGCGGTTTCGCCTCCTCCTGCTGCCGCCGCCGCCGCCGCCTTTTTGCTCTTCCCGGCCTTGCCCGCGGCGTTTCCCCCGCTCTCCAGGTAAGGTCGAAGGTGGTCCCTGAAGGTGGCGTCGTCGTAGGGGGAGCGGGCGTAGCCGATAAAGCTGGTGGAGCGCGGGAGGAAGCTTTTTTTTTTTTTTTTTTGGGGGGTTTTGTTTTTTTTTTTTTTTTTTTTGGGGGGGGGGGGAGGTGGGGTTGGGGTGGGGTGAGA
>Ga0114918_10000656_pt1 | contig 29951 bp, 37 predicted proteins | sample LantaG_FD_87015 | JGI IMG/M metagenome (GOLD analysis project Ga0114918, IMG submission 87015) | Deep subsurface microbial communities from Baltic Sea to uncover new lineages of life (NeLLi) - Landsort_02402 metaG | ecosystem: Environmental > Aquatic > Marine > Oceanic > Sediment | place...
TTATTGCAGCAATAGCACTTTTTCTCATTTGTACTGTTGCCCCAACGCCCATAGCAAAATTATCTATCAAACTAACAAGTTGAGTTTGATAATCTACAGCCATTCCTAATAGCTCAACTTCTTTATTTCTTGCTTTATAGGCTGAACTAGCAGTTTTTTGCCTATCAACTACTAATTTATTTCCTCTTGATTTTAAATTATTAAGCTCTGTTTCTTGTTCTTTTATCTTTTCAGCATCAGCATTTTCATCTTTTCTTGCTGCTGCTAAATCACTTGCTTTAGCAGTAATCGCTGTTTTATTCTTCAAAATTTCTTTATCTATTTCAAGAAGAGTTGCTGCAACAGATTTCTGTGCTTCTCCTGATCCTGCTCCTCTTTCATATTGAATTCTTTCTATTGTAGCTTGTAATAAACTTTGAGCTGAATCTGTAACGCCAGCATAAGCTTGTGCAATTCTTTGGCTTATTGAAGATTCTAAAAATAATGAACTAACCTTCTCTTTTTGTTTTTCTAAAATTTTAGCGCCTAAACCATTTAACTCGTTTTCCGTCTTTATTAAAGCATTGTCATTCAATAGTTCTTGTTTTTTAAACTTAGTAGATGAGCCTTCTGTTTTAAATCTAAATTTATTTTTTTGTATATATGCATCAGAAGAAGCATTAATTGCTTCTGTTTGTTTTGCTTTATTTCTTTCAGCTATTGCTTCTTTTTCTTTTAAAGTTGCAATTTGTTCTTGTATCACTAATTGTTGTGTTGTGACCGCTTCAGTTGCTTCTTTTCTTGTTCCAACGCCAGCTCCAACAAAGGCTTCAACACGTTCTTTTGCTTTTGTGGCTCTAGTTGTTTGTTCTTCTTGTCTTGCTTCAAGTATAATTCTTCGTTGAGACTCTGCAACGCCAGCAGCATATCTGACCTTACCTGCTTTTTTATCTGCTCTTTCCTTTTGTTTTTCTAAGTCTTTTACTTCTTTAAAAATATCTGACTTCTGTAGTTTATATAACACGTCTTCATCTATTTTTGTTTTACCTTTTGTTGTTAGTCTTTTTTTTTCAACTATCTGTTGATCATCTTTGCTTAGCTGTTTAAAACTAGATGATTTCATATATGATTCAATTTTAGCTAATTCTTCTTTTGCTGCTTCTTGTCTTGCTTTTTCTTTAGGGTCAGCTTTTTCTATAATTTTATCTCTTTTACTTTCTGCTTCTTTTAGTTTTTTTGCAATATCTTCACTTTCTTTTTTAGCATTTTTTTCTAAGTTCATCATCCCGCTTGGTGTCCCAGCTCTCGCTTGTGAAAATGCTGTTGAAAGTTGCTCCTTTTCCTTTGATGCTACTTTATAATCATATGACCCAACCGTTTTTTCTAAAACTTCTTTTTCATTTTTATTTTTCTTTCGCATCCTTGCTTTGCTACCCTGTCTCATGTTGGAATATTTTTCTTTATTATCTTTATTCGTACTCCAGTCGTCATAAATACCATAAGCTTCTTTACCTGTTTCATATAGCCCTGATGCCGCTGCCGCTAATCCCGCTCCAGCAGGACCTCCAACACTCGCTCCCACTAAAGCAGCTCCCCCTATACGAGAATAAGCTCCACCCAGTTGTTGTACAGTTCCGCTTTCTCCCCTACCCATCGCTTCCTGTCTTTTTTCATCAAAATAATTTCCACCATAATCGTATAAAGCAGCCCCACCAACTGCCATTCCTGCTCTTCCAGCCATCTTCGCCCTTGAACCCCATCGGCCAGGGACTCGAATACCGCCGCCACCGCCGCCACCGCCGCCACCGCCACCGCCAACACCGCCAACACCGCCAGCAGCAGTAGCATTATAAGCTGCCTGCGCTGCTGTTGCTCTCGTTATGCTTGCGGTAGTAGCATTCCAACCACCCTTAATAAACATTACGGTGCTTAATATAGCTGTTCCAGCTGTTGCAAATAAACCAAGAACACTCAATCCTATAAATAAAACAGGAGCCCATCCTGCCAAAACCTTCACAATATCTCTAATAGTATCTCTATTTCTTGCAAGCCATCCAGCCAAATCTTTAACAAGAGGCATAAACGCTTCACCCAATATAATAGCAACATCTTCGAAAGCTATTTTTATATCATTAAGAGCCTTTTGATTGTTCTTTAAATATTCTAATCTTTCTTTTTCTTCTTTAGTTGTTTGCTCAGATATCTTATATATTTTTGCTAATTCTTTATATTGTGACATTTGCATGCTACCTAAAGCTAGCATCGCTCTAGAAGTTGCTTCTATCCTCTGTTTATCAACATCTCCTAATGCTTGAGATGCCTGTTGTAAAGCAGGATATTTAGAAGCAAGGTCTCCTAGTGTCGAAACAAGACTTTGCGCAGCTTTTTCATCAGCTCCAGTTATTGCCACTATTCTAGTTAAAATTGTCTCTGCTTGTTTTAAAGAAGCAATAGGGAAAGCGTTTTCATAAGCCTTCATAAGGCTTATCGTGCTTTCTCTAGTCATATGCAAGGTACCAGAAAGCTTATATAAGCTTTTTTCTATATCTTGAACCCCTGATCCCCATTTACGATATTGCAATGATAAAGCAATAACAGATTTTGAATATGTTTCAACTGTTTTTATACCAGCTTTGATTCCAAACGATGCCCCAACCAATGATGCCATTTTACCAAAAGAAGATGAAGCGGATTTAACAGTCGTATTAACGCCTTTAAGAGTGGTTGTAAATATCCCCATTCTTTGTTGCAGTTTAGCAAAACTAGCGTTAGCCTCTTCAGTGCCTGTAGTCTTCACTGCAATATTAAATTTTTTAATAACATCTTGAATAATTTGTTGTTGATTATCTGCCATTGTTTTCTTATCAATTAAATATAGATATAAAAAATCCTTATGTTATAATTAATAGAAAAAGTCTTTTATCCTTCTATTAAAACCAAAACATAAGGATTTTACTGATTAGACATAATCTGATATAATATTTATAATAGCATTAGCAATAGATGGATGCAGCTTATTAATGCTTGTTTCATTCACAACAATTGGGGAATTGTCATCATTGACAAAAGACCATCCTATAAGAAGTGTAATTAATCTTGTATAATTCATTGCAACAAAGTCTAATTGCACAGTATCTGCATTTATATTTGTTTTTAGTGCTTTGCTCATTACTGCAACTTCTTCTTTATAAGAAGGTTTTTTTAAAACAACAGAATGTTCAACTATGCTCTTTTCTACAATATTCTCTTCTTTTAATAAAAGCGTTTTATCCTTATTCGCAAATATGCTTTTCTTATCTTCTGAATAGCCAATAAAAATCTTTGCTTCTATTGTTTCGTCTTCTTGTATAAAAATACCACTCATATAAAAACTCCTTATGTTTTTTCTGTTCCTTTGACTCTATTATATACAGATAAAAGTTGAAGCATAATTCTAAAGTCTGAAACTTTTAATTTTCTTATATATTCTAGTGTCCATCCAAATTCTCTCGCTAGATAAAATTCAGAGATTTGTGATGGGAGCTCTTTTGACGATGGCCATCTCCCTCTTGTATAGTCAACCATCGCCTCAATTATTTTTTTTCTTCTTCCTCATCTACCCCTATAGTTTCTTCATATTTTCTTAACAAAGCATAAGCAAAAGTAGCTGGTAGTTTATTAATATAATCTGGTTTATATCTTATATCATTGCCAGAATCATCTTTCATATCCCATCCCGTTAAGCATTTTTTTATTTTCAAATCTCTATATTTAAAAACATCTAAATCAGACATTCCTGTTTCTTCCATATAGCGCGATGATAATCTAATCATATCATTATCTTCTATCCATGATAATAGTTTCCAACTTGTATTAAGTAATATTACTTCGTCTTTTTTTTGTTCGTCTTTAAGCAAAGCTAGTGCCTCTTCTTCTTCTAAAATTATAACTTTTTTAAAACCGTTTTCATAAATTTTTATTTTATAATACAATAAAATTTCTATCTTTTGTTCACTAATATCTAATAATGACATATAATATACTCCTATTACCTAACTATATCTTTATTTATTTTATTATCGGTTTAAAACAAACAAAAACACGCTCTTTTTATTTAAAAAGCGTGTTCTTGCAATGCGAAATATTATTTTAATAAGTTATATTGTCTATTTCAAAATTTTCATCTACGCCTGGAACATAATTAGCACCAGGAAGAGCATGCCAATTAACAGTTGTTTCCAATAGTTCATTAGTAATGGCGATTTCTTCAATTTCAAAAACAACACCAGGAAGCTCTACATACCAATTTCCAACACAATTTCCGCCAACTAAAGAATATCCAAATTGTATCTTACTTTCTTCATTACATCTATCTTCGTTAGACCTTGCTAGAGAACCAAGTTCAGTATTTCTACCCATTAATGTTATAGTGCCATCAATATCTCTCTTTGTCCCAAATACATCTTGAGGAGCCAGTTTTCCATTTAATGTATATGCTCTATCTGCATTGTTGTTAATTGTTGCTGTAAATGATCTTATAGAAGAACCAATAACACCTGGATTAACTTCAAATTCTGGACTTATAAGTGCAACTTTTACATCATTCCAGGTTACAATTCTAGAATTTCTTTGTGAATAAGTAATCTGTCTGCCATTAGTTGTTTCTCTGTCAATACCCATGAGACCTACATTAATATTTACAACATCCCCTTGAGTGACATTAAACTCCCATGTATTGACTAAAGTATTTGTATAAAGAAACACAGTTTCTGAAGGCAAGTTGGCATATTTAACTTCAACATCAAATTGTTGTAATCTAGTTCCTGGTCTTTCGATAGCCAATCTCCACAAGCTTTCAATAGAAGCAACACCGTCTTCGTGAACAGCGGGAAAAGCAATGCTGCCGTCAACTAAACGTGGCCCAAGTTGATAAACCGTCTTGTCATATTTACTATCAACTAAAGGTGGTTTCTCAATAGATTGTTTGAGAGATAAATCACAAGTGGTTGCTCGGACGTGTATGTTGCTATCATTTGTGATAAAAACAACATATCCTACAAAACCAAGTGAAGCTTGGGGTGTTGCCATAATGTCAATTCCTTTTTAAAATAAAATTAGTCTATATAGGTATCGCTTATTGGGTATCCAGCCGTTGCTGAAAGAGTAGCCCAAGTTGCAGGAACCGTAATCCCTTCTGCCGCCAAATAAGCATCTACTGTAGCATAACTTCCTCGTTTTAAAACATGAGCTTGTATTGCTCGAACCGCGCCTAACAAACTACTCTGAGAAGAATAAACAGGAGCATTGACTTGATAACTATCCCAATATGGTGTTAACAAATCTACTTCTGGTTGAATCGAATCAAGTAAAACGACCTGATATACAGCTTCAAACAAATAATCCTTGACTTCAATTGCATTATCATAAGCAGTTGCATAATCTACAGCTATTAATCTATAATTAGTCCCATTTATAACCGCCATTTTTCTATTCTCCTGTGAATCACTTAAAACTAGAACATAAATTCTAGTAAACTTTATTTTCTTATATTCTTAAATATTTCCTTTATATAAATAAAATATTATTTACACAAAGTCTTCTATTGTAATCTTACTATTATTTTCAGCAGCTTCCTCTACAATTTTTTCTAATCCTAAAACAAAATTTTCATTATTATATTTAGATGCTATTTCGATGCATTTTTTTCTAATATAATTAAATCTATCTATATCATCTATTTTGATATTATATAATTCTGTTATTTTGTCGCTTAAACCTCTATGTGATGCAATAAAATATGATTCTTCTTTTTTGCCTAAAAACTCATATGATGGAACAAAAAATTTACAATCCTCAGGAAGCTGATGCACTACTTCTCCTATAGCGCCAACATCTGTACAAACTGGAATACATCCCGATGTCATGCCCTCCAATATACTAATCCCAATACTAGATTTAACAGAAACATCAACAACAACATCACAATCATTATAAATATCATTCATTTCTGCTTCTTCATACCCATCATTGAGGCCGACATATCTTTCAGGAAGTAAAATATCCTCTTCTATCCCCCATCTATCTAATAATAAATGGATATCGTAATCACCAACATCGTAAATATTAGTATGTAAATATGTACTAATATCTTCATTTTTATACATAGAACATGCTTGTAAAAAACATCCTAAATTAGCTGATTGAGAGTTCTTGCTGCAATTTATAATTTTTAAAATATTTTCATTTTTTGATATTTGCAAATCTTTAAATATTTTTTTGTTTGGACCATAAGGAAGATACTTGCTATCTTCTCCTATAAATCTTGCAAGCTCTTTTTGTCCAAATTTAGTAGTAGCAATAGCATAATCAACACCTTCTATGATTTCTTTTTCATTCTGATTAACAGGCAACGCATCTAAAGCAAAAATACCAATCCATTTAAATAGTTGTGGATACAAAGTTCTAACAGGAGAAATGCAAGTATGTTCTTCATAATCACCCATAGAAATAACAATATCTGGTTGAAATTTTTTCATAATTTCATAAATCATAGTAGCAGACTGTTCAACCATATTAACAAATGGAAATAATTCACTTTTATTGTCATTATTTTCATAAAAAAACTGATTTTGTTCATCCCCCATAAACCAAGTTGTGTCTAAGTGCCATACTGCGCTACCAACAAAATGTCCTGCTTTTTTAAAATATTTTATAACATCTGAATGTAGTTTTCCTAAATTAGTTAGTAAATAAGGAGATGCCCCAATAGTTAAAATTCTCATCTTTGTCTCTTTTCTTTATTGCAAATGTGTATCAACAGGAGGTTGTTGTTGAAGTTCTTCTTCCCATGCAAACCATTTAATAGTAGCAGCCTTTAATAATGTTCCTTTAAATATAGTTCCAAATTCAATACTTGATGGCCAAGAATTATAAATATGTCTAGCAAGTCTAATAATTTGTGTGTTATCTATAACCGACCAGTCTTGACAAACTCCTGGTTCGGAAACCCTTAAAGTTTGACTGTCAACTATTTCCATAATCGCTTTTTCTTCAACATCAAATTGGTCTTCTATAAAAATTCTATTACCGACCTCGAATGATGATGTGTCTGAAACTTTAATAAACACATCACCTGCAACTGCATTAGTGATTAAAGATACTGTATTATAAGGAGCAACTAGTGGATAAATATTTTGTTTTAATCCATGTTGTATTGTATCAACCATACGAAGCAAAAATCTATATCCCTCTTCTTGCATAACATTTTCAACATATATAGAAAGTTGTAAATTATATTGTTCTTTTGTACTGTCTAAAGTCAACCATTCAGAATCACGGCTAATAGCACTAACGGTAACAGCAGGGAATCTAGGAATATTGTCAGGTTCTCCCATATAAACACCTTGTAAAAACATTTGATTAAATGTTTTTTCTACTATTGGATAGTCTGCAACTTCCCATCTAAATCTAATAGGAGTAGTTAAAGAAAGAACCGTTTCGCTAACTATTTCATCAACTACTAAAGGAGTTTCTCCCTGAGTAGCAGTTCTTATCATAATTTCATCTCCAGATACAAATCTCTTTGCTGTTTTGACATTAATAGTAGTATCTCCAGGCATCACATTAGCTATAATTTGGCTTCTTGTATTAGCCCATCTAGCTACAATACGCCTTACACTGTCTAAAATTGCTTCCATATATTTACTCTAACTCTAATATCTTATCTATATAATCTCTTACAAATCTATCAACAATAGCTTCTTGGGCTTTTTCTAATTCAGAATCATCAGTTCCTTTATAATCAAAAGCTTCTTGTTTTCTAGCAGCCACATACATAGCCTCATATACCGCTTCTTTATTGTTAGGGCTAAGTTTTTGAGAATCAATTTCATTATCTACGTTTATAAATTGAGAATCTTTAATTATTACCGTTTCTTCTCCATTTATATTGTTCATTTTAGATACATTGTTTGCTATTTTTTTAAAAAAATTAACAGTTTCTTCGTTTTCTTTCTCTGCTGAACTCATTATGACCTACCCAAATCGTCTATGTTATTATCTGCTGCACCTGGACCAGGAGGTAATCCATAACGATCAACAAGGGTTGCGTTATAAAATCTTCTTCCTATTCTGTGTTGTCCATATAAAATTGTTCTTCCATTAAGAACATTATTAATATCTTGTCTAGCTTGAGCTCTTAAATACTGTCCAAACTTAGACTCGTTAGGAGAAGATTGAGAAGCAAAGTACTTATCATAAATATTTGCTGCCGATAACCTTGTAGACATTAAAGTAATTGGAGTAGGAAATTTTACTCGAATAACGCGAGTAAATTCTGCTAAAAAATAATATGAAATTACTTCTTCTGTCCCAAAAACATTTCTATCTACATCATTAACAATTTCATCTATAGTGTGCCTTTCCTCATGTTCTGAATCGGTCAGAATAATAGTATCACCTAAATTAAAAGGACATCGTTTGCTTGTTATAACATATGGATTATATTCGTTAATATCGGCTAAAAGAGGAGTTTCAAAATCAGCAGCTTCGCAAAAAGGAGTTGTATATAACTCACTAAATGCAGCATCTATTTCTTCATCAGCCCAAGTTACATATTGATCAACAACATCATCAGGAATAACATTTGTATCAAATGTATTACCAATGCTTAATAAATCTACAGGACGACTTAAATCATTGGGACTAGCTGTTGTTAACGCTTGAGCAATAATATTTTGTATTTGTATTTTATTACAATATCCCATGATTAATCCATATTTTAATAATTATAATTTCTTTTGAGCAATTATTGCTCTCAAAAGACATCCATTAACAACTGCATTTGCTGGATCTAAAGAATGCCTAATTTTTTTAATTTTAAACGGCAAGTCTAATTCTTTTATCACTTCTTCAACTTTCAAGCAAAATCCTTTAGGCATTGATGTTCCACCTGCGATTACAACCTCAAGAGGAGCATCAAATTGACTTTTAACCTCTAAGAATTTTTTAGAAAAATGCTCAAAAACATATGAAATCATTGCCCCATAATAAGCATCTAAAGCAAAAATAATATTATTATCATAGTTAATATTTGTAAAATCTAATTCTTTTTCTTTTTTTGAAACAACTTGAGAAAGAGGAACATCGGTCTGTTCAGATACTTTTTTGTCAATATAATCTCCCCCTCTAGAAACGCTCATTCCTAAAATTTGAAGCCCTTTATATGCTAATACACAATTTGTTCTTCCTGCTCCACAAGAAATTGCAATACCACTATAAGGATGTTCTGTTCCATCTGATTCAATAACAGTAGGACGTTCAGATAAAATTATTGCCATAGCTTCTTCTATAATCTTAACTTTCCATCCTAATTTTTGAAACATACCTGTCAATCTAGCTTTATGAAAAGTACTATCAATAGAACCATCTACAGAAGGAGAAGAAACACAAGTACATACTAAAGATTGATCATTGTTACACTTGCCTATTGAAGAACGAATAAGCTCAGACAAAATAAGCATTTTCTTATCTTCACCTTTATTGATAATACCACCCTGTAAAGGGCGTCTCAATTCAACCTTACCTGGGAACATCTGTGCAACTCTTAAAGAATCTTCTCCTATAACATAATATCTATCATCATCTTTAACATATTGCCATTTATTTTGAGATAAAATTTCTTCTATGTCTTCTGATTTTGTTAATTCGACAAAAGCATTTCTAATATTCTGTATTTCAAGTTCTTCTAAAACCTTTTCTGCCACTTGAAAAAACATAGTACCGCAGTCTACTCCTATTGCCCTACCTTCATCTGACATAAAATCTCCTTAATCTAATAAATCTTCTAATTCAGAAACCTGTCCTACTATATTAGATTTTATATTTTTTTTCTTGTGTTCTATTGTTCCTTGAACATTTTTTGTTTTTTTAGACATAACTTTTGTATGTATTTCGTTTAATATATCTTCATCAATTTCTTCTACATAATCAAAACTTTCTGCTTCTTTCTCGTTAATTTTATCATCTTGAGTAATATAAACAACTTCTTTGTTCTTATTACTTATAGCAAGTCCATTAATAGCTGTTAATAATTCTCCTAATAATAATTCATTCTGATCATTTTTTTTGTCTTGTTCGTTTTTCAATAGAGAAAGTTGATTTTTAATTTCATCTTTAACTGAATCTTTAATTTGATCTATATCTTTTTTATCAATATTGTTGTTGTGTTTGTGTATTTCTGTTTTATTAACAACTCTTCTTTTGTCTGTGTGATCTGTTTTTAAAACTTTAATCCATCCTTTTTTAATACATCCTTTTAAATCTTTAGATTGAGAATAAGAATTTTTTAAAGACATTGTATCTAGATCAAAAGCTTGTCTAGGCTCAATTGTTAAACCTAAATCAGATATGACTAAAATCTCTTTATAAGTATTTGTAACTAAAAACATCTTTATCTACCCTGTCTAGTCCGTATTTTAGGCAGCGGAGCAGCTCCAATTTGCATAATCATTTTATTTTCTTTTTTACATTTTTCACATACAGTGTAAATTATATTGTCTCGAAAATTAATCTCTATAGTAGCTTCATCAGTAGATACAAATCCGCAATGACTGCAAACACAATATATTTTCATTATACAATTGCCTTATATAATTGAATTTCTTGTTTAGTGTTTTTAATAATATTTTCTATGAGCCGATCTATAATACTGTTTTTATTAGTTGAAGAAGAAGCTAGTTTTATAAATATTTTCTTTGTTTCTTGCAATTTGTTGATTTTTTGCTCTGCTTGTTTGTATGCAGAATACATTAAGTCCCAAACAACTTCTGCTTTTTTCTTTCTTGTTTTCTTAAACTCTGAAATTCTTTCTCGAACTTCTTCTGATGGATCTTCTCCTCTTGCTTTATAAAATCTTTCGGTAACGTTTTTAAATTGCCCAGTGCCTGTTCTTGCTGTGCTATGCACTTTAGCTAAATCTAAAAAAGCTCTACGAGCTGCATCTGAAGTCTCTGGAATCATTTCAACCAAAATATCCATCCATTCTTTTACATTGTCTCCAACATATTGCCTTACTCTTTTCCCGTGTTTACTTCTCATTTGAGAAAGATATGTATCAATAAAATCTTGATTTGTTTGTTCTATATAATTAGATCTAATTTCATGCTCTTTTTCCTCTGCTGCTTGAGCATCTAAAGCCTCATCCATCACTTCTTGAGTCTCTTTATTCCATAATTTTACCAAGGGGTGAACGACGCGACCAATTCCAAGATTTTGTCTTACTTCATTTACTGTAGCATCTGGGTGTCTCTTTGTATATTCTAAAATTTTAAGCTTCCACTCTCCCTCTATAGCTAAGGCTTCTCTAATCGCCTTTTCATCTGGCAATAAATATCCAGCTCTTATTGCTTCTGCATCCATTTCTTGTAATTCAACTACATCTTCTTCAGAAATATTCAATTGATTTGATATAGCTCCTACATTTTCTTGTCTTGCTGAAAGCCTATCCACAGACTTCTTTAAATCAAGCTTTTCTCTTCCTTTTTGATCTATTTGATTAATCAACATTTTGCTATTGATTAATTTTCCCAGATTAGTTTCTCTATCTTTAACAATTTCTAATGAAGTTCTGTCACCAGGTCTATATCTTGCAACATATCCTGCATTATACAGATCCTGTTTCATCTTATTATTTTCTGGCGTAATAACTTTGCTAATTTGATCAGCTGATAAATCTATAAAAGCTTCTGTTATATCAGCTTTTAACAGATCTCCTTTTTCTCGATATCTATCTGCTATAGTTGAAGCTATGTTTCTCGCTTCATTTAATGTGGCTGTAAAATGTTCTTTAACAAATTGAGCAGTTTTTTCATCATAACCTTCTATTTCTACTTCTTTTCCAGAAGGAGCTAGTCCTGTTTCAACAATATCTGTTCTTTGTATAGATTTCCCCTGATCGTCCATGGGAATATCTATCTGTTCTTCTTGAGAAACAACATCTTGCATCATGTCTCCAGCCGCTAATGCTGACATTCTGTACATAGCATGTTTAATCAAATCTTCATTTCCATCTTCTATTAAACCATCAATAACTTGTGTTAATTCTTGTCTATGAGGAGACAATAAACTTTGTCGTTCTTTTTTTTGTCTTGGATTCAAAGACTGCAATTGAGGAGCTAAAGATTGAAGAGAATCAGGTAAATACATAGGATTTCTATGGAAAAAGCTTAATATTCCATCTGTTAATGAATTTAATTTCCTAGTCTTAGTATTAAAACTATATCTAGGAGCCAAAGCGTTCATAACACGAGCCAACATAGCGTTTTTCATTTCATCAACTGGAATATAAGTTCCAGTTTGTGCTTTTAATTTCTTAGATGCATAATTCGCAAATTGTGTAAAATGAGAAGATTGCATAAAATCTCCTATTTTTTCTGTTTTATTTCCTGCTAATTTATTATATAAAGCAATACCTTGAGGAGACATAAAAGCTATAGGATATATGTTTTTTTCTTTACCAGAAGCTGCTTCAAAAGTAAATGGCATTCCATATTCAATCATAGTATCAAATAACTCTTGCAATCCTTCTTGAGTTAATGCTTTAGATATATTAGAAGGAATATTCCCTATTAGTTCTCCTTCTAATAAAGAATCAGCAGTTTCTTGTGGTAATTCAACAACTTCGTCAATTTGAGCTATTGTATTTAAAAATCTAGCTGCTGCATCTTCATCCGCAGCAAGAGACTCTACAATATTTGTAAAATATTGAAAATATTCATTAACAACAGCAGGTTTTGGCTCTGCATTAATCTTAGCATTTATAATTTCCCCTTCTTCATTAAATACTGCATTTCTTTGAATATAATCTCCAATTAAACTACTAGCATCTTCAGGAGCTTGTTTATATTGTTGATATGTTTGATCATAAACATTTTGGTCTTGTATATTTTGATTTTTAAAGATATCAATATATTTAGATAAAAAACTATAATCTTCTTCACTACCTGATGTGTATCTTTCAAGAACTCGCATTAAAGTAGAAGCTTGTTCTTCGGTTAAATTGGATTCTTCTACCATGAACGATAATTGATTTTTTTGTTGATCATTAAAATTGCTATTTGTTACCATATTTTTTAGATATACAATAGCATTCTCAGAATCAATAGATCCGAATATCCATTTACTAAATTTCTGTCTAATATCATTAATGATAGTCACTTTATACTCCTGCTTAATTGAATCATATAAGTTAAGATAATATACTTTTTATTCAAAGATGCTAGAATAATACCTTTTTGTTCTTTCTTTTATTCTATATCCATATCAGATTGAACAATTAAAACAGTTTTATCATCAATTTTTTCTGATTTTAGATTTCCTAAAATATATTCAGTGTGAATATCTCCATAATTAGCAAAAACATCTTGAACATATTTCCATATGCTTTTCTTAGTGTAAAAGCTAAATCCCATTAAAACTCTAGTTCTCATTGAAATTAAATCTATTTTCAGTTCTTTGTTAATACTATCTACAATATGATCTATCTCATTTCTCAAGAATAAATCTTCCCATCCATCTGTATTAAAAGATCTTCTCAATTTTGTTTGCTGTTTTACAGGTAAACTATGGAAAATGATATCTCTTTGTCTTTCTGAAAGATATCTAGTATAATGCCAAAACTCAGCAAAGTTTTTAAATATTTGTGAAATCATACTATAAATCCTTACTTTTAAACAACTTTATATTACTATAATAAAGATAAACAATCCTACCCAAAAACTTGTATGTTTATCTTATGTGAAGTTACATAAACTAAACAATTAACATCATTGCGTGTTATTAAATTAACAATTTCATCTTCTATAGCGGCTATAGCTTTGTCATCTGCTGGTTCTTCTGGACTACCAACTTTAATAACTAAAAACTTCCCCTCTAAAGACGGAAAATCTATTTTTTCAAATTCAACATCTTTTTTAGGTTTTATTTTTTTTGTTTTTATTTTTATTTTCTTTGTCTTGTCTTGAAACAAATCTTCATTATTGTCACTCATTTTTATAGTCCTTTTATGTGCTTAAAATATTCAACGGTCTTTTTTAGCCCTTCTTTAAAATCTACTCTTTGTTCCCAAGCTAATAATTTTTTCGCCTTTTTATTGCTTGCTAAAGTATGCTTTGCTTCAATGACAGGATCTGTATAAATAGGATCAATATTGTTTTTTTGTGTAATGTCTTTTAAATAAGAGATAATTTTATTAACTGAATAGGCTTTATTTGCCCCTATATTTATAGGACCTTTAAAAGCTTTCTTCTTAGTGGTTTCAGCAGCTTTCATATTGGCCCAAACAACATCATCTACATAATTAAAATCTCTTGTCTGTTCTCCATCACCAAAGATAATTGGTGACTTATCTTCTAGTAACAAATTAATAGATCTAGGAATTAAACAAGAATATTGACTATTTGGATCTTGTCTTTCTCCAAATACATTAAAATATCTCAATACGACTGTCTTAAGATTATAAAGATCATAAAACAACTTCGCATAATATTCACCAATTAATTTATGCAAAGCATATGGAGAGAGAGGATTTGGTTTCATATTTTCAGTCAATGGTAACTTACTTTGATTACCATAAACAGATGAACTAGACGATATAACTACTCTCTTTATATTAGCATCTACACAAGCTTTTAATACATTTACTGTTCCATCTACATTTGCTTTATGAGTTTTAAGTGGACTAGCTATAGAATACTGTACTCTCGGAAGCGCTGCTACGTGATAAACAACATCAATATCGCTAGTAATAATATTACTAAGACTATCAAAATCACATATATCACCACCATTGCCAGGTCCATAAAACTCACAAAGAGAAGATATATTTTCCATCTTTCCTGTTGATAGATCATCTATAACTATAACTTTAGCTCCAAATAACAAAAGAGCATCAACTAAATGTGATCCTATAAATCCTGCTCCGCCTGTTACTATGGCTTTCATTTATCTTCTCCTATAACATCTGTTCGAAGACTTCTATCTTCCCAAATAATATCTGATAAATTTTTATCATTAAAATTAGTCACTCTTATATCTCCATTGCTAAATATAAAAGTATTTTTTTCATCTAAAGTTCCATTGATAAGTTCCCAAGCAATTCTTTTTTGTATAAGAATACCTTTATTTTCTAAAAAAGCTTGTGCTATCCATTTTACTAAACCTTGTACAAAAGGGTGTTCTCCTTTAGCTACTATTTCTCTTAACCAAGAAGAAGGAACAAAATACATAACTAAATTTTTATCAAAAATAATTTGTTCTACTTGAGGTAACTTTTCATGTAATTTCGGATCTTTATGATCAAATGGTTTTTCTAGCATACTATTTCTCCTAATGTAATCATATATTGTTTTCGGAATAAGCGCACATAAAAAAAGTCGTTTTTGTATATAATATGTTTTTATTGATTATATAAGGAATATGAATAACAAAATCGTAGCTTTTTATTAATTAAAGATAATAAACGTTATTTACAAAGATTATTTTTACAACCTTCATTGTTAATAAAGTCGTTTTTAACGTACAACAGAGAAAATAGGGTTAGTGATTTTTAATTTGTTGTCGCTTTGTTGTTACAAAGGGACGACATCTCCGAATGTAATGAGGAGACTAAGGGGACTTGTATAGGCGCAGTTTGGTCAGTGTGCGAAAATATAATTTTTTAAAATAATATCGCACCACTGACTTCTGCTCAATATGATCAATAGCGGAGACAGTAAAAAATAAAATACTGTTACTACTGTAATAATACAGTCTTGGAGAAAGAGGACAGTACGTAAGTGCCTGCCGTATTACGGGTTTCACTGCACCTGGGGGACTATTGGGAAGTGACTCCCATTCTAGAACGTACTTGCTTTAACGCACCCAAGCGACTACACTTCCAAAGCTATTAGAGGTAGGGGCTCAATGCCCAGTCCTCACGATCACGAGCATCCTCTAGCTCTCTCCCTATTTACTTTTTTAAATAACAAGAGAATTATACTAAATATTTATACCACATAGAAACTCTTTTTTTATTCGACTTTTAAAACAAGAAAACTGACATAAAAATATCAGTTTTCTATTGATTAAACTATAACACGTTATCACAATTAACAGTTATGTTGCAATTTTTCTTAAAAAAATATCAACTTCTTGTTGCGGCATTTCGCCCAAATCTTTATAAGGATCGGGAGTAGTAAAAAAACTATCCGCAAAGTTTTTCAATTTACTTCCAGCCTTATCATTATCTAATATCGCTATAATGTTCTTATTTAAACACCACAACCAGTTTTTTAGCCCTTTGTTAGGATTGTTCGTCATTACAGCTATAGCTGCGTATCCAGCATTATGTATCTTGACAGCATCAAAGATACCTTCTGTAATAAAAAGCATCTTATAGTTCCATTGTAGAGTTTCTGTCCCCCACACAGCCATTGTTCGATGAAAAGAAGAAATATAGGTATAGTATTTACCATATTTTGAATTGTGTTGGCTTTTTGAACCAAGTGGATTATATTGTTGATATCCTATCATTTGTCCAGATAGATTAAACAAAGGAAAAGTAGCTATATTTAAATAATTATCAATATATACTTTTACAGAATCAAGATTGATTCCTCTTGTTTTTAAGTGTTTTTTAATATTCATACTATACCTTCGATTGTATTATCGATAATAGTTATTATATACTCTAGTTGTTAAAATAAACATGAAAATACAAAAAATTTCTCAATATCAAAAAAGAATTATTTTTTTACATAGTGTTTCAGGCACAGCAGATAAATTTATAGGCAAGTGGATATCAAACAGATTATCAGGAAATTCTATTTATATCGACTCTTTGTATTATATAGATGATATAATTAAAAATATACAAAAATGTAATAATTTTATTATATTTATTAAAGATTCTGCCATTTCTCAGGTTTCTGCTTCTATTATGATAGCTAAAGAGATATCTAGTATTCATGATAATGTTGTATCAACAGATATATTAGTTTTAAGAGATCCTTTTAACACGTTTGCGAATAGTGACGCAGATATGTCTAATATAAACTTATGGAAAGCTCATGCAGAAGAATTTATAGGATATACTAACAAATGTAAAAATAAAACATGTATTAATTTTAATCTATGGGCTTCGTCTCAAAAATATAGAACAGAACTAGAAGAGTTAATGGGATTAACAAATGATTCAGAAACAGATCAAAAGGATCAACTTGATAAAATTACAGATATCTTTGATAATTCTTATAAAGTCATAGACCAAGAAAATATAGGAATTAATTGTCAATGGAAAGGGAAGTGGAAAAATATAAAGTTCAGATCTTTATTTAAAAAAGATATCTGGAATTTATATAAAATAATTTTTTCAGAAACAGGCGGTAATCTTCCATTATTTCATCCAGAAATGCACGAATTAATAACGTTTCCACGAAAAATTAAATCAGCTGATCTTTTATGTATATCTGATATCTATGCAAACCAAGGAGAAGTTAATAAAAATATCTTTTTTCTTCCTTATTTGCAATCATATGATATATATTATCATCAAACTATTAGAGAAATCATTAGTATGAAACCTGATTATAGTGTTGTTTGTTGTTTACCAGGACACGAATGTTTGTTTAATCGTTGTAATGAATGTTTTACAGATTGGATAAGCATGATAGAAAATGATAAAAATATTGCTAATCTAAATTATCAAGATTATTGTAATATTAAAGCTAAAGTAATAAAAAAATATCCAAAATATAAAAATTTCAGCTTTTGTGTTCCTGACTGGAAAAGAAGAAAAGGAAATTTAAAAGACATTAATTATACTATGGTTTTTCCTTATATTAGACATGCTTTAATATGTGATATCGCAATAGCCCCTATAAAAATTGATTATATGAAAGATCAAGGATATGCTTTTTGGAAAAATATTCTTAATTATTTTAAACAACAAAACAAAATAATAGCTTGTGTTGGAGAAAATAAAAAAGATTATTGTTTTATAAAAGACTTTAATTTTTATTCTTGGGATTTTGGTGTGATAGATCCTATTGTAGAAATTATGAAACAAGCCAAATTAAATATAACAACAAATGAAAGATTATGTCTTCTGGGAAGTTTAATAGAAGCTCCTCAAGTTGTAATAAAGACAAAGACAAACACAATAGTAGATGAACAAACTATTAAACAACAAAGTAATAAGAAAATAAAATTAAAGTTTATTTCAATGAATATTGAAGATATCATAAACAACACTAAAATAAAATGATTGATAGTATAATAAACAACATGCCGTTTGGAACAGCCAATGCTTTAGGTGATCAGTGGTCTACAATTAGTTTTTTATATAGAATAAGCGAAGCTATATCTGCTCCAATAGATATGGGACAATATTATTATAGCAGATATAGCCACGAAACGATTACAAAAGAAACATATAAATTAACAAAAGAAATTTTGCCATTATTTGATACAAAAGGAAAAATTAACCTAATAGATCAAGCAGCAAAAACGCTTTTGCCTTGGACTGTTAGATTTGCATATCCATATTTAAAGACAAAAATAAAATGGAATTCTAAAAAAACAACTAATATCGTATGTTTTCAATTTAATGCTAAATCTCAAAAAAAATTAGTTTATATGGATAACGAGCAAATAGAAAAAATACAATCTTTTTTAAAGAAATTAGGATATAGAGTACAGAAATTAGGATTTAATCAGTCTATAGAAGATATAGTAAATTGTCTTTCTACATGTACTGCTTTTGTTGGAGTTGATAGCGGTATGTCCCATATCGCTCATAGCGTAGGAGCTCCAATTTTTATGATTGCCAACAATAGATTACTTTTTAGCATGAGAAATGGATCTCATTATAAAAAACAACAACTTTATTGTTCCGATATAAATGATTTTATAAAAGCTTTTAGTGAGTTCCATCAAACAAAATATGACTATTATTATAAATATTGTGAAAATTATTAATGAAAACAAATAAACAAAGACATGGAATGGGCGTGGTTAAAGATATTATTTTTAAAGATATTTATGGACTAAGAGCGGCTCCTAAAGATTCTTTTAATTTTATTATTGATATTGGAGCTCATATAGGAGTATTTTCTACACTATCGAGATTTTTGCACCCAAATTCTACAATTATAGCTATAGAACCTTGTAAAGAAACATATTCTTATTTACAAGAAAATGTTGATATGCTAGATATTCAAATAGAAAATATAGCATTAGGAGATGGATCTCCTTTGTTTTTCTATGATGTAAAACAAATCACAGGCAATGCTTTTGTTAAAGAAAATACAGGCGATTATTCAATTCCAAGTATTCAATTAAAAGATCTTTTTCAAAAACACAACATAAAAGAAACAGATAAATATTTTTTGAAAATAGACTGCGAAGGAGGAGAAGCTGTTCTTATTGATGATGAAAAAAGCGAAAAAATATTTAGAGAAGCAACTCAAATTGGAATGGAAATCCATTTTCCGTGTTTAAAATATAAACAATTTGAAAAGCTGCCAACATATGAACAATATACAAAATGGATAAACAAATTTAAAGATACTCATTATATAACTTATTCTCACTCTAGAAAAAGTAGAGGGTTTGGACATTATACACTGATACATAAAACAAAAGCTTACTGGTCGTCTTCTGGTACTTTTTTACCCTGTTCTGTTGCAGAACTAATCGATAGGTACTTAATTCTGGAAATTAAAGTTGAAGAAGCACCAAACAAAGAAACTAAAAAAAAATATCAAAACGAAAAACAAACTGTTTTAAATATGATACAATCTAATCAAGTAGCATCAAAAGCTATTAAAAATTCTCTCGTAATAGAGTTAAAAAAAACTAATAAAGGAATTTGGGATAATGAAGATATAATAAGAAAACAAATGAAAAACAACGAAGATATCAGACAAACTGCACCAGAAATACATAGACTAAACGACAAAAGATCACTTTTAAAAGAACAAATAAATCAAATTTATAATGAAACTTTTAATGAACAAAAAATATATAAGATAAATTATGAAAATGAGCAACTTTATAGCAAATGATAAAATATACGATTATTTAAAAGATCTACATTGTGATTATTTAAAAGATCCAGAATTTTTAGAATATTTTATTAAAAATAAAATAGGAATATCTCTCAATAAAAATACTTTATATTTGCCACCTGAATATGAAAAAAATAATTACTATGGTGGGTTGAGAATGAAACAGGTTCCAGAAGAAATGGCCAAACTCGCTGCATATCTTTATACAAAAAAAGATATGATAAAAACATATATGGAAATTGGAGTAGAACGAGGAGGAACATTCTTTTTCTTAGATAGCTATTTAAGAGCTGTTGCTCCAGATTTTCAAGGAAGTTTAGGCTTTGATATTAGAAATCAAGTGCTTAATAGCCGCTTAGATAGGTATCAAAAAAAACACAGAAACTGCGCTTTTATTATGAAAAATACACAAAACCATCAAATGCATTCGACAGTCGATGTCTGTTTTATAGATGGAGATCATTCATATGCAGGCGTTAAAAGAGATTTTTATAACTTTAAAGATAAAGCAAAAATTATAATATTACACGATATAGTTTGTAATCTCAAAGGAATTGAAGTTTGTAAGCTTTGGGAAGAAATAAAACATAAATATAAATATTATGAATTTACGGCTCAAAAAGAATGTAAAAAAACACAACTAGGGATAGGCGTAATTGATTTAACTTGATAGTTAAGAAATAGAAAACATATCACGAATTCCAGCTGCATCCATTGCACTTGAGTGTTTGCCATTTGAACTATAGGTAAAAACTGCATATGGATTGTTTTGTTTCATTTTATTGAATAATCCAATAAAATTAGCAGCATATGGGCGTAAGGTTTCAATAGAATTGCCTTCAACCATAATGTTATCTTGAGCTACGATCCGTATCCAACCGGTTTCTATAGCTTTATACATAGATAAGTTAAAATGGTCACGAATAAAATTTTCATGTTCATATTGATCTACTTCATAAACCTCTCCTTGTGGAGAAATCCAAAATCCATAATCAATAACATTTAAAGAAACTGCTTTTTTATACCAATTAATTATCATTAATATCTCCGTTATTTACTTCTTTTTCTTTTAACCTTACCTCTGGTTCTATTGTTGGTTCTGTTTTTGGCTGATTAGTTTCTTTTATATTTATGTCTTCTATGTCAGATAATAACGTGATATCTAAAATTGAAGCATTATTCCAAACACATCCAGAAGCAACATCCCATGCATAATACCAACGAGTTTTAATAGAAAGCCTAGATTCCCAAATATAAGGATTTATTTCTATTCCATTATATTGCTCAGCAACAGTCGCCCAATTTATATCTGAACTATATCCTTCGCTATAAAACTTTCCAGTAAATTTTAATAGATCTTGCTCTGAATTCATCATTAGTATTTGAGATGTATCTAATTCAATAGCATATACATATTTTGATAACCAATGAGGCATTTCTGTCAAACACCATTTAATCCAAGAACTTCCCATTCCATACCACAAACCAAATGGCTTACTGCCTTCTGGTTGATAGTTATTAAAAATTAAATTATTTTTATCTAACGCATTGTCCGAAAGAATAAGTCTTGTGTTGTCAGAGATGCTAGGTAGTAAACTTATATATTTTTTGGCAGTATTTTTCACTTCTATGTCATCACGAGATCTATTGTTAGATCTGTCACTACTTTTTTTGTACCAGTTCATAGCATGTTTATACCATTCTTATTGAACAAAACCTTGAAAAAAAAGCTATAGAAAGACATTTATATAAGACTGTCATGTTGACATGTTTCTAATGCCGCCTTGTTGATTTGTAAAAGAGAAAGCCTTGTCGCCTAAGTCTTTTTGAAAATTGGCGATTTCAGAAGCATTATATGGTTGTGTCCCACCTGAGTTATATTGAACATATACTTTAAAATCTCCATATTGACTAAAAGCTTTTAAAATTTGTTCTAGTGTTATTGATTTTCCTCTTCCTTCTTTTTGAGGATTCATGCTTAAATCATAATCCCAGATCCCAGCTTGTATCTCATCCATGCCTCGAAGAAGACGCTCTTCCATAGATTCTTTACTTTCAAGATTGCCCCAGGCCCATTCAGAAGCTGCCATATAAGTTAAATAGGTTATTTTTTTACCATAAACAGAAGTTACTTGTTTTTCAAAAGCTTTAATAAACGTAGCAGGATCCCAATTGTTTCTTTTGGCTAAATCAAAAACAAAACTAACATTAGGATGATCTTTAATGTCTTCAAAAGCGACTTCGCTGTCTATAGGACGAATTACATTGACTCTGATTAAATCTTTTAGATAATCTCCATCATTATGTAATGAAGAAAGCACAGAAGGATATTCAGGAGGAACATCTGATTTATGAAACTCTATTTTTTCATCATTATAAATATCAACTTGATACAATCTATATCTTTCTTCCCCGTTTTCATCTTTTACAAGATCAAAACCATTTTTTATTATAAAGCCATATAATTTAATAACGACTCCTTCAAATGGCTCTTTTGCTATTTGTAAAGACTCAAATTCTTTTAAATTGTTTTTAATATCATCATAAAAACAGAAAAAAGAAATAACAGGACCATACTTTTTTAACCAGTCTTCTTGGCTAGCTGTTGTTTGAAATTTAGCAGAAGGAAATTTATTTTGTAAAAAAGAAATCCACTCTGTGCATCTGTCTGCAATATTCCTGATTTTACTTTTAGGGCTTTGTTCTAAATGCTTATAAAAATCAAATTCTTCTTGTTGTGATATTTTATACCAATGCATATTATTTATCGTTATAGATATAAACTTCTATATCTTCTCCAAATTGATTTTTCAAATCATATAACAATTTTTTAGGAAGCTCATAAAATCTTCTTTTAAAAGGAACTTTGATACTGACCCTTTTTGTCCCATAAAAATCCTCATATCTTCCAGAATAATTATTAATAAAAGAATCTAAACCCCATATATCAAGGTGCCTAGAGCCATAAGTTGCTTTTCTTGTTTCTATTTGATTATTCTTCCATATCCATAAAAAAACATTTTCTTTAGTTAAGTTTTTATTGTTAAGTCCATGTCCAATATCAATATAACTAGTGTCTTTAGCTAGTTCTTCAGGAACAATAGTTTGTGCTTTTTTATACCAATGCATAATTTAATTATACAAAAATGATATTAAAAAACCTTGTAAAAATCTTATTACAACATATCAGTTGCTTTAATGTTATCATTAAATATATCAACTTTATTCATAAAAGCATTAAAGTTATTAGAAAATATATCAGCTATAGTTTTTTTGTTTAAATCTAATGCTTTTATGCAATCAACAAAATCTTTCATCTGGTGAACCTTATTTGCGTATGGCATAGGATAATCTGTTCCAAATACAATTTTGTTTGCTCCTATCCTGCTAACAAGATCAGAAGTAAGAATTTGTTTAATTTCATATACATAAGCGGCTGTATCTATAAATACATTAGGATGTTTTTCTACTACCATAAACGCTTCATTATGCCACAATGTTCCTAAGTGAGTAAGCATTATTTTTAATTTAGGAAATTTAATAGCAACATGATCTAGTAACAATGGAGAAGCTTGATCTAATCTACACAAATTAGCAAAAGGAGTTGTTCCAACATGAAAAACTATAGGAATATTTAATTCAACAGCTTTTTGATATATAGGGAACATTATGGGATCATTTGGAAAAAAGTTTTGTAACGGAGGATGAAGCTTTAAGCCCTTAAACCCGAAGTCTTTTATGGCAGTTTCTAATGTTTCTAAAGCGTTCTCAGAATGCGGGTCAACAGAGGCAAATCCAATTAATCTATCAGGATATTTAGAACAAAGATTATATACATATTCATTAGAAGCATATACTATAGGCGCTTCAACTGCATATAATACAGATTTTTCTATATTTGCATCATCCATTTGTTTTAATAAAACATCTAAAGATAATAAATGCATAGTATTTTTAAGATTACTTAAAACAGCAATAGACGAAGGCAAAGAAATATCTCCATATTTTTTAATCATACCTTTTAAATCTATCATATGGACATGAGAGTTTATAATATTCATGGTTTTTCTCTATTATTAATATTTTCTCTTTTTAAAACATTGGATAAATTTCTACGGCTTCTCCCCATTTTTCTTTAATAGCCCTTAACAGAATGCTCGGTATCTTTTTAAAACGCGCTGAAGGAGGTCCAGCAAGACTTAGTCTTTTATGCCCATCTTTTTCTTCATATCTGCCCTTATAAACAGAACCAAGATACCCCCATAAACTTTGATGTGTCTCTCTTTCTTTTTTTCCTTTCTTATCAACAATATCTGGGGAAGATATAAGATTTTCCCCGTCCCAATACCAAATTTCATTTTTGGTATTATCATTTTCTTCATGTCCAATAGAAATATAATTTCTAACCCCTTGATAGTTCTGGAGATATGGGTCTGTTGTAGGCATAAGAATTTGTGCTTTTTTGTACCAGTTCATAATTTAATTATACAAAAATGAAAATAAAAATCCTTGAATTTAATAGAAGACAAAAAATACCGAAAATAATTATATATGTATATTATTAACATTTGGCAATAAAATAGAAAGCAAAACATGAAGACAAATAAAAACAAAAAAGGTTATGGAGCAGATCCTATTATAAATATCTTACATAAAGATAGACATGGGCTTCGCCATTTTCCAACAAATTATTTTGATTATTTTATTGATATAGGGGCTCATATCGGCGTGTTTTCTTTGGTAGCAAAAATACTACATCCTGAGTCAAAAATTATTGCCGTAGAGCCATGCAAAGAAACATGTTCTTATTTGCAAGAAAATCTCAATCTATTAGATATTAAAATAGAAAATGTGGCCCTTGGAAATGGAGAGGATTTGTGTTTTCATGAGATGAATAATTTAGAGGCTAGTTATTTTACAGAAGAAGAAGAAAATACAGGCGATTATTCAGTTCCAAGTATTAAACTAAAAGACTTACTTGATAAATATGATATAAAAAAAACAGATAAATACTACTTAAAAATAGACTGCGAAGGAGGAGAATCTTTCCTTATAGGCGATAAAGAAAGTGAAGATATCTTTAGAGAAGCGACAAAAATAGTATTAGAAATTCATTTTCCAAACAAAATAAATAAACAATTTAATAATTTACCGACATATGAGCAATATGCAGAATGGGTCAATAAGTTGAAAGATACTCATTGTATTAGATACATGCATTCTAGAAAAAGAAGAGGATGGGGACATTTTATGCTTATTCATAAAACAAAAGCAGCTTTAGAAGATATTCAATCAATAAATAAACATAAATAATAATTACATCCAAAGCAAAAGCCATGGAAAAAAACATCCTATAAAAAAGATACCTAAAATAATAACAATAATATAGAAAAATGTTTCAAAAGTATCTACTTTTTGTTTCTTCTTTAATATTGTATATAAATCTTCTAAATCAATAATATCACAATACCAATCTGCCCCATGTCCACGAGATAAACTTGGACAAAGAGCATATTTTTTGTGTAAAGATTTAATTTTTTTTTCTTCACCCAGTAAAAGCTTTATTTTTGTGTCCTTAATATTATTTGATCGCTCTAATATCTTTTTTAAAATAACAATTTCTTTTTTTATTGATTTTTGTTCCACAACTTGCCCTTTAAAATAAAAACAACATACGCACAACTAAAACAGCTATTAAGAAAGTAATATAAGAATAAAAAACAATAATCCAAAAAAGATTTGTTCTCTGATCCTTTAATAATATTTTATATAATTTTTCTATATCATCAAATTCAAATCGCCAATAGTTGTTCCCTATATGAGAAATAGCATTGCCAAGAGACCATGCTCGCTTTTTTTGCAGCTGGAATAAAGAAGCATTGGTTCCTATTCTATTATAATGACATTCACAAAAAGTTTGATCTTCTCTTCTTTTAAGACTTAATATCTTCTTTAAAGTAACAATATCGCTATCTTTGTTTTTAATCACTAATATATTATATCATTTCTGTCTTATTGTTTTTTTTTAAAGAGTCTTTGCCTGTCGCATTCCTGCTACAAGCTCTTCCATATAAAAATCAGCAGCAGAACGAACATCATCTTGAACGACATACTTGCCAATTAACTTTATAAAAATACAAGCATAAAGTAATTCTTTTACAACCTCGTCACTACTTCCATAAGCATCATCCATTTTTTTATTCTCCTTGTTATGTCATAAACATGGGATAGCATATAAAGTAATTATTTATCTTGCAAACGTTCCTTCAAGTTGCTCTTTGTTCTTGCCATTTCTCTTGTATAAAATAGAGCGGTCCCATTAACTTCTCTATGATGCATTGTTTCCTCTAACTTCATATAAATACAGGTATAAATAAATTCATTTATTTTATCTTCATCAATGTCATTAGAATACATTTCAGCTAATGCAAAATCAAATCCTAAAACATTATTCATTTTTATCTCCTTGCTTTTTATTTGTTGTTTCCATAATATAAATATCTCCTTTTACAATAAGGCATATATATTATAAAAGGAGATATTACACAACACTATTTATTTTTGTTTAGTTAGAGCTTCTTTCTTGCTTTTCTTTCATTAATTTTTCTGCAAAATCAAAAGCTTTTCTTATAATTTCTGATGTCAAAAGTCTTTCATTATCATCATTAAAGCGTTGTATGGCTATAGTATACGCCAAAAGATTTTTAATCTCTTCTTCAGTTGTATTGTTGTTATTAAAAACTGTAAGGCTTGCTAACGTCGAAAGTAAATTATTAAAACTTGTATTATCTGTGCTCATTATAATTCTCCTATTTTTTAGTGATATATCTCCTTATCAGCAATTATAAGAGGATATATTACACATTGCAAGAAAAACCAGAATATACAAGTTTTGGGTTCTTTTTTTGAAAACAACTAAAAACTTGCATAGAGATAGACATAAACCCCTATAAAATAAGAGGTTAGACACCTGATTTGAACAAATACCTAAACCACCTTGAGCGTCCACCCGGTAAAGTATATTCAGGCGTTACTACTGCTCTTGTAAGTCCTGTATATGGTCCATATTTCTTTTGTTCGAATAACAGTTTCCACTCTTCTTCAAAGTTTTTCTTAAGAGACTCTACATTAGAAAAAGCTTTTTGTGCTCCTTCTGGACCCCCAAAAACTTGTTGTGCTTCCTGGAACTGTAAGCACAAGAGAAGTTGTCTTAGAGCGTCTGTAGCGGCTTTGTATAGGACCGCTGGTAAGAACTTGTCAGGTATTGTAACGATATTGTATCCTGAATGTGGAGGAAATGTATTTAGAACTTGTACAGCAACTTCTAAAAAGATATTTAGATTTTCTATATCAAACCATCTAAAATTATAATCTGCTGTTACAACATCATATGATGTCAAGACATCATCAAATGTAACAGTTCCTTTAAAGTAATTTATATCTATTCCTGAATTAACCAAAGCACCATTTCTATATATTTTTACTCCTGTGCTTTGGTTCCATCTTGGGAAAGAAAAGCTAAATGTTTTATTATCTCTTGATGGGTTTGATTGTTCATAATATATAGGAATGGCTTGAGCACATGACAAATAAGTTTCAAGGACAAATCTTCTAATTTGCGTTACTCCTTGATAGATGCTATCTTCGCCTACTAGAGAAACATTGACTGTTTGTTTTTCTGTTTTTGTATAATCATTAACAACATATTCCCAAATAATATAATATTGTCCTGCTTCTTGATCTGCATCTATACTCCAATCAAATACAAAGTTTCCTACGCCTAATGTTGTAGGAACTTTAGAAGTTACAGTCCCTCCTTCTTCGTCATAAATAGTGATATTGATAGACTCTACACCAATTGGAGCTCCATCAAAGTTAGTGACTTGCAAGAATAGAGTTGCTATAGTTCCTGCTTTAAATGTTCCTTTATAATCAGCTGAAGTCCTTATGCTTTTTTCTACTATTTCTGCTACAGGTCCAATTTGTTCTGTTTTATAAAAAGGATCTTTTCCTAATTCAGAAATAATTTTCCATGTTACTACATAAATTATATCTTGTGTAGTATCGAAAGTTTTTTCATAATGGCCTGGTGCTGTTTTAGTTGGATCTGTCCATTCTGGAATAACAAAAACATCATTTATTATGTCTTTAATAGATAATTGTATTGAATATGGATCGAAATTCTCTCGACCTTCTGTTAAATCTGTATATACTTTTATGTACATTTTTTACCCATTTTTAAAAGTTTTAAAAAGCTTATTTTATATTTCATTAATATATCAATAGTTTCCTTGTTTGTTTTCTTAAGCTATTTCATATCCTGTTTGTATAGATATATCTTTTTCTATTATTTCGTATCCAGTTATAGTCTTTTTATTGTCGCTTATTGTTTCATATCCAGTAAATAATTGTTGATTTTTATCTATTTTTTCATATCCAGTAACTGTTTGTTTGTTGTCGCTTATTATTTCATGTCCAATTTGTGTTTTATTAACAGCAGTATCAGGAGGCGTTTTCCTATTAATTTCTATTTGTTCTTCTAACAGAGCTGAACCGGTGCTGATTTGTATTTCAAGAAGCATTTTGCTACTCATAGAACTACTTGATTCTGATGAATGGCTACTGCTGCTTGAAATCGAACTGCTTGAAGAACTTGAACTAGTAGAAGAACTTGAACTAATAGAAGAACTTGAACTACTACTTATTGAACTGCTTGAGCTTATAGAACTACTTGAGCTGATACTTGAACTACTTGAACTAACAGAAGAACTAGAACTAGAATGACTACTTGTTGCAGAACTGCTGCTGCTATTGCTACTTGAAAAACTAGAGCTACTGCTTGTAGAGCTGCTTGAGCTTTTTGAACTGCTAGAACTTCTTGAGCTAGAGCTAGAAGAGCTAGAACTAATAGAAGAGCTAGAACTTATTGAAGAGCTAGAGCTTATTGAACTAGAGCTTGAAGAGCTAGAGCTAATAGAAGAACTAGAGCTAACAGAAGAACTTGAACTTCTAGAGCTTGAGCTTGAGCTAATACTAGAACTTGAACTAATAGAGCTTGAGCTAGAAGAGCTAGAACTAATCGAAGAGCTTGAGCTAACAGAAGAACTTGAACTTCTTGAACTAGAACTTGAACTTCTACTTGAACTAGAGCTACTTGAGCTTATACTAGAACTTGAGCTAATGCTAGATGAACTAGAAGAACTTGAGCTAATGCTTGATGAACTAGAAGAGCTAGAGCTAATGCTTGAGCTAGAACTATTTGAGCTAATGCTTGAACTAGAACTTATTGAACTAGAACTTGAGCTGCTAGAACTTATACTAGAACTTGAGCTAATAGAAGAGCTTGAACTTCTAGAGCTAGAACTAGAAGAACTTGAGCTAATGCTTGAACTTGAGCTAATACTAGAACTTGAACTTCTTGAGCTAGAACTAGAAGAACTAGAGCTAATAGAAGAGCTTGAGCTACTAGAACTTCTTGAGCTAGAGCTTGAACTACTTGAGCTTATTGAAGAACTTGAGCTAATGCTTGAGCTTGAGCTAATGCTAGAACTTGAACTTTTTGAACTAGAACTTGAACTTCTGCTAGAACTTGAGCTTTTAGAACTAGATACAGAACTTTTAGAACTGCTGGAAACATTAGAAGAACTAGAACTTATTGAACTTGAACTTGAGCTAATACTAGAACTTGAACTAACAGAGCTAGAACTTGAGCTACTTGAGCTAATGCTTGAGCTAGAGCTAATGCTAGAACTTGAACTTCTTGAGCTAGAGCTAGAAGAACTTGAGCTAATGCTTGAGCTTGAGCTAATGCTAGAACTTGAACTTCTTGAGCTAGAGCTTGAAGAACTGGAGCTAATGCTTGAACTTGAGCTAATGCTAGAACTTGAA
>Ga0114918_10000657_pt1 | contig 29940 bp, 59 predicted proteins | sample LantaG_FD_87015 | JGI IMG/M metagenome (GOLD analysis project Ga0114918, IMG submission 87015) | Deep subsurface microbial communities from Baltic Sea to uncover new lineages of life (NeLLi) - Landsort_02402 metaG | ecosystem: Environmental > Aquatic > Marine > Oceanic > Sediment | place...
TAGGTAGGTTAAGAAATTCTCTGAAGGAAAAGTATTTCTTCTTATCATCACTCATGCTAATCGAGCTCCAACATCCCAAAGCGTTCAGATTTCTTTATAATTTCCTTACCTGCTGTTTTTGTACACACAGGCTCCGGCACATCTTCATCTGAATTACCTAATGTGCCATTAACAACACCTGTTTCCTCTAACACCTTCATCATCTTCTCTACGTCACCACCAGTCTTAACAGCTTCTGCAAGCATGTGAGCAAGTGCTTCAGTGTCGTTCTTATACTTCTCTAATATTTCAGCGCGTTTTTCTTCTTTCTTCAATGCTTCTCGCTGTTCTGTTAATCTAGTTTCTAAATACTTAATGAAACGCATGCGCTCTTTCATTGATTTTCTAATTAGCGCAGCTTTCTCAGCTCTTGTTGTAGCGACAGATGCAGTTATAGGTAATAATTTAATTACGTTAATTAAGCTACCTTTAGTTATGTGGTATTTGTGATCTGTTATTTTTTCCCCATTCATTAGGGTGAAGGTTATGCGATTAGAATATGAAGCGCGTGATCCAGACTGATCATAATAACCTTGAACACGTTCTCTATTACCTGCTAATAATATGTCGCCTTTTGCAAGGAATCTTTTAGTATTGTTCAGCCTCAAATAGTTAAAACCATATCGATTGTTGTTCGGACTGCCTGTCACTTCATAGTAAAGTCCATTTCTTATATCAGCTATCTTCATTTCTCATATCTTATTTCGCCTGCATTTTTTTGGCAACATTTTCAATTCTGCATTAGGGGGTTTCTAATAGCAACATGTTATCGAAACGATAATATAAAGCATTAGGTGTGTACACACAGCCTATCCAGCTGAAATCTTTATCTAAATATGTGCCTTTTTTAACATATGAACCCTCGACAAACGACACGTGAATACTGGTAATATCATCACCATTACGTCCAATTGTGATGTTTCTAATTGTTCTAATACTAATAGAACCATTACATTTACTTCCCTTTGCTACTGTTTGCCCTGGTCCTAAAGGTTTGTTATTTACATCTACTATGATCATATGTACCCTCTTTATGATTTGGTAGCCCAGGTGCGATCATGGTGTTGTGCTAGCTCCCCTGGGTGCTATTACCGGTGTTCTGCTCTAGGTTGTAAGACTAAAGTGTTTCCTGCACAGGAACCATAGAAACTTTGACTTATGTGGCCGGTGGGCTACGCCCATGCATCGCTTCGCGTATCACGTCGTACCAAATTAATATTAAAGGACAACGTGCGTCTGGTTTGCCTACCAAAAACGGGAGTCGAACCCTTTAAAGAATGTTGGAGGCATTCTTCGGCTTCCCAGCTATTCGCAACAGTCCTAAGTGGAAGAGGGAGGATTTGCACCTCCAGTTCTGTGAGTATCCCGATACGGGAACACAGTGTGTTTCTATGCTTATTCAGCTACACTACTCTTCCAATGGAGATAGGCTGTAGGGTTTTCACCCACCATTATTATGGGGCCTTTCCAGCGCCTTTCTCCAACAGGATTAGCCTAACAACCGCAGGTACCTGGAGCTGTTTCGGAATGGTTACCTTAAACTCATACTGAAGAGTGATCTTGTCGTCAGTAGGGGCTATATCCTTAATAGCGGGAGCCGGATTTGCACCGGCGTTTGTACGGCGTATGAGACCGTTGCTGGGACTACTCCAGACCATCCCGCATCATTTACTATTCTTCTTTACTTATATTTGCGCCGAGGAGCTCGGCAGTTTTAACATCCCAGTCCTGAACATTATACCAATAACCTAATTGTTTTAACTCTGGGTGTTGGCAAAATGTTAGGTCTTCACCAGGAGATAAAGTGTCCATAATGGCACTCACTACAGCCAGTGCTTTTCTTGTTTCATACATATTAGTTGGCGCTATTTTTGGTGCAATTTCTAACAATTGTAATGCTTTTTCTTCATAATATTGCTGCACTGTTGGGTGTATGTCAGCATTTAATTCTTTTCTATATTGTGACAATCTAGCAATTATTGCTTCAGCACAGTCAGTTATTATCTCACTATATGTTTTGCCTGTTACATCAATTCTATGCAAATTCTCTTTATCCATCAGCATGTGCCTTGAATTTTGATGGATCTCTATATGTTATGATTGGCCAGCGATCATGTACGAGTTTTTCTTGTCCTCTGGCTGCTCTAGTCATGACACGAAACTCATTGTCTTTCTTCATGACTGCAATGTGTCTATGATCTCCGAGTCTGTAGACATTGTCTTTCTCTCCCTCTGTATAGGCAGAACAATGATCTAACATGCCTATTGTCCAGCCTTGAGCTTTCCAAGACCCAATGGTCTCAAATCTAGCGAAGCCTATCCATTTCTTTGGTTCCACATCACCAGAGCTAAGACATCGTACAAGTATTTGATCACCTTGTTTGCTCCATTGATCATGATATTTCATTGAGCTACACATTTTGAAGCTCCTTTACTTTATTTGCAATTAAAGGCCTAATATTAGCCATTGACGAAGCAGGTAATATGTATGTTACATTGTTTATCAATAGTTCTCCTTGACTTGCTTCACTTAATGGTCCTTTTACTATGTTCCTTAGCTCATCTAATGTTTTTGCATGTTCGATCAAACCAGAAATGTGAGGGGTGGCATTTGTGTTGATAAGAGTTTTAATGTTCTCCTCAGCCAAAGTCTTTCTTTTTTCATCATATGCTTCAAACACAGCCTTCCACTGAACGTTTGTTAGATTCAGATATGTTGTAGCTTTCATACGAGCCCTGTCAAATGCTTTTAGCTGTCTCTCTACTCTGCGTCTAAGTGTTTCTTCATCGGCTGGTCGTGGTGGCTCTCCTGCTGGGATGTTATTCACCCATTTTCCATTGTCTGGTAATATGTCTTCACTGCATGCCATGTGTACAAGCTTTTGTGCGATTGAGGTTGGTACCTTGATAAAGTGAGTTGTATCGAACCACATGTCAACATTTATCGCTTCGCCTTCTGGCACCCTTGCCTGATATTCTGTGTTATCTAAGACTAGAGTATATATCAGGTCATTGTGCTCAATTATTTGTGGCGGGCGAGTAATTGTTAGCTTATTTACAATGCGTGTAGCTTCTGCTTCTCGCATGTGATCTCCCCACTCCTGTCTCCAGTCTTTATCTTGACTATAGAGTGAATTAGGGTTCTTTGTACTAATAGTTTTAAACCAATGAGTGTTAAATTCACCCATGGTATGTAGCTCATCTATTTGGCTTATAATAATAGCGAAGTGTGTTTTTCTGTTTTGCGCACTTATTTGTTCTGGAGTTTCTTCTTCATATTAAAGCAGTCTTACAGTGCGATAGGAATCACGTGGCGGTGCATACCCATCTCCTCCAAACATACTGTTAAGACTTACTAAATCTACTGTAATTTTTGCGCCATTATCAAATTCCATGACAATGCCATTACAGTCTTCACCTATTTCCACTAGGTGATCAAGTGCGTCTGATCCCTCGAATGCTCGTTGGTCCATGAGAAATTGTGTAATTTCCTTCAGAGGTTTCCCAGCATATGAGTCTGCAGCAATAAGGGCAGCGACTTCCTCCTGACATGCTAGCTCTGAGAGCTGCGCTTCGCTGTATTTCTCCTTCATACAGGTCATAATGCTCACAAGCGCTTCCTGTTGGCGTCGTGACGCCTCTCGTGAACAAATTTCCAGTCGTTTCTCTTCTTCTAGTTTGTCGTCCCATTCTATCCACAATCCTAAAGTAGAGTTTTCACCATTCCATATTTCCTTCCCGAGTCGTTCTCCTGTAGCCTCAAGTCTTTCTAATATGCGTGTAGCAAATTCTATGCGTACTTCGTCATCAGCTTCTAGTCTGTCTAATCCAGGTCCAGCTTCTAGTGTTGGGTCTATTTTCTTCAATAGCACATCATTCGCAAAGTGAAAGTCATCTGCCTCATATAGTTGTCGTTGAAGTGGGCTTAGGTCGTCAATAAGGCCTAAGGCTTCTCCAGTTTGGATGCCATCTGATACATGCTTTCTGTAGTCTGCGTTGACTTTGTCCATGCTTCCCTCAGGGTGTGAAGTAGTTTTTGTGCTAAATGCCTACTTCTATTAATGTTTATTGTATTTCTGTTAATGTGTTTGGCTATGCGTATGCACATTGGTTCTCTTCTATGTTCATGCCAGCTAATTATGTGAGTACTTTTGTCTACTTTATGCTGCGCATAATTTAGAAATATTTGATGTGCTGGTGAGCAAGCTAAGATGTGTTCTTCCTTTTGTGTTAGAAATTTATGTACATGTTGTTGTTGTTGCTCTGAACACATAAGATAATGTGCTCTTATTAATGGTAGGTCTGCTCTGTAGTTTTTATATGGTAACAATATTGTATGAGCATTTGTAGGTAATCTACTAAGTACAACATATTCTTCTACTCCTGCGTCTAAGCCTGTTACAATATTTGCGCCAAGCTTTATCGCTTCTCTTGCAAAGTCTGTCATAAATTTTAGTGCACCTATTGGACATGTGTTTGAGCCTGTAAGTAAAATATTGCATGCTGATTCTCTTATGTTTGTACACTTTAATTCCCTTATCGGGAAGTATTTATCATCACATCCGTCCTTTTTCAACTGTTTGTTTGCATCATATGTGTGTAAGGAGAACATACATTAATTTTATATATTACTCGAGTATCTTGTCTGTTTTTTTGCATCATATATAGCATTATTTGCCTTAGTTAAATGCACATCTGCATCTGCAAGAAGGTTATCTATTGTTGTTTTATATGATCTAAGCTGTTCTAGTTTCTCTAGAGCTTGTTCAAGTTTGCCTTTCATAGCTATTAGTTCTTCTGTTACAGGATTGCTGCCAACAAACCAATGATGTACTAGAGCTGCGACAGAGGCTGGGACTTGTTCTTGTTCAGAATTACCAAACTCATCCATTTCTAGAATGAGTTCGTCGTCAATTAACACCTTTAGTGTTTTGCTCTTCTTTTCTTGAGTCATCTGAAACTACCTTTTCTATTACTTCACCAAGTTTATTCATGCCTTGTTTGAAGTGGTCAAGGAATGATTCAGGACCTTTGTGTCTAATATATAGAAATATACTAGTAACGCCCACAATTAGTGTGCCTAGTACTGAAAGTACTATTACTAATATTAGACCACCGACTGTTAAGCCTATTTGTTCTTCCATGTGTGTTCTCTGCGTTAAGATGCATTAATTTGAGTGAAGACATAGCCTTTACTATATTTCTCCTTCACCTTCTTCTTGAAATATGCTGCTGCTAGTTCGTTGGTCTCCATTAGATGATTTTTTAAGTCACCTTCTTTACCTATTTGACCCCAAGCAGTTGATACTAGTGGTCCTGCTTTCTGCACATACCACCATTTATTATGTTTACCTGTAGTGTTTTCCATGTATATTTCATCTATGTGCAAATTGTTTAGCATATGATGTATTTTCCAATTGCCTACCCTAACATGTGTTAGTAACTTGTCTCGTATATTTTCTGCATCTCTTTCTCGCCATGTTTTCATATATTTATTTTCCACAAGTGAGAAGCACACTTTAAGGTTTTGACACCTTTATTAGGTTAAACCAATGTTGATGTGTTAAATCAGAGTTTTGTATGTAGATAAATGGACGAAGAGTATCTTCTGTTGGTATGAGCATAATTGGATCATTGTATGTGTGCAACGTATATCCATACTCTTCTATTAGACAATTCAAGTCTTTTATAAACTTTTCTTTACTGCGTTCCATGTATGCTTTGTCTTTATATTGGATTTTCTCTAATTTCGTATATGTAAGTAGAGGAAATTTTTTGTATAAGTTTTTAATTTTAATATAGGAATCTATTTATATAGTTTATAAGTCTTAAATACTGATGTCCATGTTGCTCTTGGAGAGAATGCAATCACGGTCTCTTCTTTACCCAATGCAGACTCTGTTATAACTATATTGTCTTTGTAGCCCTTTGCTACCTCAAACTCTTCTTCGCTAACTTTACACACTACCTTTTTGAAGGACTTTAAATAATCTTCCATGTCAGGTGTGTCTTTATATTTCAAGTACATGGCCAAAGAGGCATGTGCTACTCCAACCATTGCAAAGCCCAAAGGTACTGTGTTTTTTACTAGAATGTAAGTTTTCATCTTGTTGTTCCGTACTTTAACTGTAGGTTCCTTACTTTACTACGTCTACTTCTTTGTAGTGCTTCTTTATGTAGATATCGCAGTTTATTGGATACAACAGCTCATTACCCAAATGATGAATGCATGTTTTATTTAGCTTCACACACTTGCCTTGTATTCCTAGTATCTCGTGTGGCTTAAACCATAGGCATTGTGCTTTACTTTTCATTTTCTTCTTCTACCCGCGCCAAATCAGTTTCTATTTCTAACTGTGTAAGATTCCTAATATATATAGTGTTTCTATAATTTTGCCAGCGACTAGGAAGATTATCTGTTATCTCAAGCGCTTCCTCATACTTTTGGTTATCAAATGCTATATAGGCCTTGTCTATTCCTATTACTTTATCAATATCAGATTCTATATCTATGATCAGTAGATATCTGTGATACATAGGAAGAATCTTTACTATTAGATATACAAGTGCTTGCAATGCATAGAGGAACCTATACTCTAGTCTTCTTGCTAAGGAAACTCTGCTCATGTTGTTCTCCAACAAAATCAAGTATTTAAAGAGGCGAGTAAAAGAATCGAACTCTCAGGTGTCCCTGGCCAGGCTTTCAGGGCCTGTTTGCTGCCTCAGCGCTACTCGCCTGTTGAAAAGATTGACGCGACGGTGGAGCTCTGCGTTCAATTTACTAGCATTGGACCTTAATCCCCCTTCAGGTAGGGTCCGGTCTGCCTACTAGTTGGCAGCTTTTGCCTGAATTTTGTTCGCCAATGTTGGCGAAGTTCTCGTCCGTTATTTACTTCGCGCGTCAAAATGTAGGGAACCTATAGCGTGCTTTTGCTTCCCAAATAGTAAGCTTCAGGTGTTAGTTTTGGGTGACCTATTCCTGTCTAGCGCTATGTTCCCAGAGGAAGGCAGTGTACTTGAAACACAGGCTTTCGCCCAGCAGGCTTAGCAAACCGCTTTAGCACCCTGGCTAATTTACCTTCCTAATTCACCAGATTTTCTTATCACCTGTTTCAATGGCTTCAATGTCTGCGTTCATTTGTCCCATACGATCTAATACAGTTTCTTGTATGCGTTCTGCCACATTGTGACCAGATTCTATTACATATTTTTTCTTTGTATTAGCTATTTCTTTATAGCCTCTTGATATGTATTCGGTGATTTTCGCACTTGAACTACGACCGCCTTGTTTACTAATTTTGACATGCACTTTTAATATTAGTTTATATCTATCTTGCCCATATTGTCTGGGACTGCTCATTAATGTGCCTTTTTTTGTAAACGTGTGCTCACGCATTAACACATATTTACGCTTAGTCTCTTTTATGAGTTCCCAATTTTCATGTAATAGATCCAAAGCTGCTAAACGGCTATGTATTGATTGTAATGTTCGCTCATTCATATTTTCACCTTTGGTTTGCTTGGATCTTTTGCTGATTCTAATAGTTGACGCTGTTCTTCATAACATGTTTCACATAGCTTAACAAGACCAGCGTGATGTCCTGCTGCCTTTCTTGGTCCACCACAATGTGGACAAGTAATGTCACATATTTTATAGAACAATTCACGTGCAGCTTTAACCTTTTCCCACAATAATGTTCTATCTTGTAAGCTATTTGTTCCCACTTGTAAGCTGTCACATTTTACTAATAAACATACTATTGGCATGCAAAACTTAGTTTTAGTTTGTTGTAGCTCTATGCTAATGTCTTTATGTGGTGGTATGTTATTTACTAGTTCTCGTACTTGTGTTAAGAACGCATCTAAATATTCCATCCATCCAGGAGGAAAGCTATACATATATTTTGGAGCATTTGGATCAAGCCAGTCTGCATATTTATTCAGTATGTGGTGTGGAACAAATGCATCTACCACTTTGTATTTGGATGTAGAGTATATGCTATCACTCTGTCTTTGAGTTTTTCCGGCCATGAAGCTTTCCTTTCTATTTTATCTAATATTCTAAAACCTTTTCTATATCCTTCCCAACGCCTGAATAAAACATGTGACTTTGTCAGTTGGAGTAACACATTATCGTCTTCTGATATTATACTGTAACCATATGCATAATCAGCGAATTTAATATTTGTCACCATTTCTATGGTACTAATAGCTGCATCAAGGTTTATCTTTGTTTTAGAATTAAGTGTATTAAAAGGGATTATGCTTTTAAAATATGCTTGTGCCATGCGTTGTTTTAATGGTGAAAGTTTATACATTCTTTGGCCATTGGCTTGGGTTACCATCATGTCTTTGCTTTTCCAGTTTGTTTATATTTAACCCATGACTTTTTGCTCATTAGTTCTTTAACTTGAGCAAAACTAATGGGCATATAATCATGCGCATCCACTCCAACGTCTAGTTGATATCGCTCAGGATTATCTGGAAAGCCGCCATGACAATGGCCATAAAGTTGATAAGATTCATAATGACTCTTATCCCATGTAAGCATTGGGTAATGACACAATGTAATGTGTTTACCCTCTACCTTAATGTTCATGAGCGGGCTATGTTTTGTAAATATGCGATCATATATGCCTAATGTAGACATGTTAATTTGATCATGGTTACCATGTACTAGTCTTACATCTTTACATAATATGAGTTTTCTATATGATTCTACAGAACCTTTCCCTCTGAAGGTGAAATCACCTAAATGATATAGAGTATCGCCTGGTTTAACCAAAGCATTGATGTTGTCAATGAGGGTTTTGTTCATGTGATGAACATCCTCAAATGGACGGTTACAATATTTAATTATGTTGGTGTGGCCAAAGTTAATGAGTGTCAGCAGTAAACCAAACTTGTTGTTTCGTCACTGTGACACTTTTTTCTCCTTTTTTCATGTGTGTTCCTGTGTATTTTTATTAAAACTATTTTTTATTCTTAATTGAAGTTTATTGGCTGCAACTGCAGTCATTATCTGTACAATCGTCACAACCTTCTTCCTTTGTTTCTTCTGGTGGATAGAAGTGTTTTACTATGGCATGTAGTGCTGGTACTATGCCAGTGTGAATGTGACCATTGTCAGCATGTCCTAACAACTCTTTGGTATATTCGCGTGCGCGATTAATGTCATCTAACTGAGAACCAGTAATGAGATCATCTGCAACCACATATGGGTCAGGTATGGTACTAATAGTAGCGTGTACTTCTCGTCCCCTGCCTACGTTCTCTGCAATTTCTACAAGTGATGCTAGACCTCTGGTATCATTACCGATGATGAAGAGCAAAACTTCTGCATCTTCTTTCGCTCTGCGTTCTTCTTCGATCATATTGGGGGTCCAATCTTCTTGTTGAGGATTGTAATAGCTGATTTGATAGGTGTCTAGCAAAGGCATGGCTTGCTCTTGCCGCCAAGTAGTAGTGCCGCATGCACCGCCTAGAAATACTTTGTGTTCTGCCATGTTTTTATTCCTTTAAACTAACATGAACTGCATGTTGTTTGCAGCTTCTGGTGTTGTGCCAAAGGTGACTTGTCCATTATGGGTTCCACCTTTAGATTGAGGGACTATGGTCTCATCCGATGATGCAACTACAGAGAATGTAACCATTGTCATATAGTTTGTGTTTTGTAGCTCGAATGTGGTACCTTTCTTAAATGTGTAATTGTTCTTGGAGCTTATGTTTGAAAATATTACTGTTGATGTGTTATATGTGCTAGATATAATTGGCAATGTAGTGTCTTCTAGTAATATTATTAAGCTGTTGGGTGGTATTGATATGTTCATTCATTTTCTCTTAGCAATGATCTTTCCAATGTATTTATTATTTGTTCTATGGATTTAGCATGTGATGTGTGATGTTTCTGTTTCTTATCTATTCGAATTCTATATGGGCCAAGCATGCTTGTAGAACGTGGTGGACATATGATTGCTATGATGGAATCATCTTTTAAATGATTAGTCACATTTAAAGATGTTATTGATGTTTTCCCATGTGGGGTCCACTCATGCTTATTTGTAAACTCACAGACAAATTCTGGATATAATAGATCTAGCATGTTTACCAATATTTGTAGTTCATCTATATGGTATTGAGTCCATGGCAGTTTTCTTTCCTTCCTTCTTTCTTTTAATGGGGTTTTGGGTTTGCGTGTTTTACCCTTGCTTCTATATTTGTTTTTAGACTTTGGCATGTGTGAAGTATTATTGGACACGGTCAGAATCGAACTGACCACAAAAACCTTGCAAGGGTTCTTCGCCACCCTTGGGACATGCGTGCCCATACTGGATTAATTACTTTTTTTCCATTTCCCACTATTAGAAGTAAATTGTTTATTCTAACACTTCTATTGCGTTAATTATCATTTGGGATATGTTGTCGATGTATGTCAGCACTTCCACTTCATCATTGAAACGATCAACGTGTATTTTGCCTATAGTAAAGGGCCGAGCATGAATTCCTATTGATCCTAATCCAATGTAATAAATGTGTTCGGCTGTTGACTTCATAGAAATATTTATACTGTCTGCTTTTATGTTCAATCCTGGTATGATGACTAAGTATTGAGATGTTTGATCTATGGTATATTTGATTACCTCACCAGGCGCTACATTTCCTAACAATATTTTAGTCATGTTCTCATCCTAAAAAATCTTCTCCATATACATTATCTTTTCTTAATATAGACTCTATGTTGGCTTTATCATTTATGTGCATGTTTTTAGCTTCTAACAACAAGAATGCAGCAGCAGCTGATCGCAAATTATGCTCATTAGGGTCCCCTCCTGGTCCCCATATGTTATCTTCTATTAGCTCATTTAGTAGTTTTTGTTCTTCTCGTCTGTTCATCTTATCTCATGACCAGTAGCACGTGGGTCTCTGCGACAATCACACGGTGGGTCCCAGTTTCCTGTATATGTTTTCTTCCTTAACAGCTCTGATAGCCATTTGTGTAAGTCACCTGGATCTATTTCATCTGCTTTGCCTGCTTTGACTAGCTCAATGGCTTCTTTAAGATCAGCATTAGGGTCTGGAGGAGGCTCCCATTTAGGTTCGTGTTTAGGACATTCCCATGCAGGTTTTAATGTAGGAGTTCTTGCTTCCTTTTCTTTCATTGTTAACTCGCATAGTCTATTAACCTGTCCATAGTCACGAAATTTATTAGGGAAAGCAAGCTGTTGCGCTCTTAAGTCATTTAGCTCTAATCTTTCTTTATTTGTCATGTTGTCTCCATGCCATTGTGCTCTTTGCTCCATATGTGTTTGGAGAAGTTTCTAAATGCGAATTCTGCTCTCATGATCTATAATTCTAGATCCTCAGTAGAAGGAGTAATACCTATTGCTTCGATAATATGAATTGCTTCCATGATGCTTTCTTGAGCTGTATGTAGACGTGGAGGTGCTGCACCGATTGATTCCAACAGAGTTTCCAATTGATCTAGTTGGTTTTGTGCATCCATTACCTTTTCTAAGAGCTTGAATTTTAGCAATTGGTGTAGCTCGTCAATGTAGTTTCTTCTAGCTTTCTCTAGTTGTGTTTCCATGTGTTCTCCTAAGTGCCCAGAGGGGGATTCGAACCCACCACTTTCACGGGCTTAAACCGTGTGTCTCTTCCTAGTTGGACTATCTGGGCATACGTTCTGTAGGCTCCTACATTCACTCTCTCATTAATGTTATAATATTACCATGAGTAAATATAAATGTACTGATGAAGAATTCTCTCAATTTGTCAAGGACTCCAAATCCATTGCCCAGGTTATAAAGAAATGTGGACTTATAGTAGCTGGTGGCAACTACAGAATTTGTAAAAATCGTATTGATCGTCTTAGTCTTGATACATCTCACTTTAAAGGTCAAGCCTGGAATAAGGGTAGAAAAGGTGATGCTAGACGGCCAATTACTGACTATCTTTCTAATAAGTATCCAGCGCAAAGTAACAGATTGAGAGGTCGCCTTATCTCCGAAGGCTGTTTCACACACAAGTGCTATGAATGTAACCTCACCACTTGGAATGACCAGCCTATTCCTATTGAGCTAGAACATATAGACGGTAATCACTTAAACAATTCTTTAGATAACCTTACTATATTGTGTCCTAACTGTCATTCCCAAACTTCTACTTACAGAGGCAAGAATAAGAAGTCTGTTTAATATTCCACCATTCCGGCTTACAATGTTTATGTTTTATCTTTGTGCGACAGCACTATGGTAGATTTCTCTTCTGCAGACTTAGAATCCATTGTGCTATTTGGTTTATTATGTGCTGTATTTGTAGCAGATTTTTCTTTTACATCATGTTTTGAATGTGTGCCTAGTTCTATTTTCGCACATGGGTTTTCCTTTTCATTCATTTCGTCTAGTAATGCACCATCTACACCAAGACATATGTCAACCAGACCACCTTCTGAGGTTAGTTGCCAATCTAGAGCAATGATTGCAGTACGTAAATGTTCTCTAATGCGAGGGTCTGTTTCCTGCTGCATAATGTGTGTGCGTAATGCTTCTTCTATGTCAGAAACGTTCACATCATAGAATATTATTTTCTTTCTTTCCATGTTAAGCCTATTAATCTTTACAGTAGTAGCAACATTGCTATAAATATTAGATTAGTTGTTGTAAGTATTATTGGCAACATTGACATTCTTTTTGTTGTCATTGGTTTAGCTGGTACATGCATGTTTTCAGCTAATGTTAGACTACCTTCCATGTCAGAGCTTATTGAAAGTTTCCCAGTATTTTCTGCTAGACTTAGTCCTCCACTGTTTTCAGGCAAGAGGTGTTTCAGTATTCCATACATTTCTTCTATTTGTGTAGTTAGTTGTACTACATTGTTAGATGAATACTTTATAAACATTTTGCATGGTAAGCCTGGCTTATCAATACTAAATCTAATTGAATGATAATGTTCAACAGGAGATTTAAACCATTCAGAACCTGCTATGCCGTTCTCAAGTAATGCGGCGCTAATTTCTTTTAGTATGTACAGAACTGTATCTCTTTCATGTATGATTCTATCTTCATCTTCAACTATTTTATCTATTAGTTGACTAATGCTTTTTGGTAGGTTCTGTCGCATATTGTTTCCATTGGTTGGTTTTTGTATGATATATTAGTTTTCCTTACCAATCTTCTGGGTGTGATTGCAGTAAATAACCGCTCTTCTTTAGGTTCTTTGTCAACTCACCAAGTTTTTCATCTGGTATTTTGAATGTGACATTATCTTTAATAAGCTTTCTTGCCTTATCTATGTCTATGTTTAGAGCGTTTCGTACATGTAATATGGCATGTACTAGCTTCTGATTATTCTGTTTCCAGTCTTTAATAATCACATAGAAATATGTGACAGGGCCTGGGGCTTTATGCCACCATTGGCAACCTGGTCCACTGCATGCGCAAGGACCATATCCTGAAGGGGCTTTACATGGATTATTCATAGTGCGCCTCCCAAGATTTGAACTTGGACTCTCACGATTATCAGTCGCGGGCTTTTCCAGTTAAGCTAGAAGCGCTTACCTATTTCTTGAAACTTGAATCAATTTCTCTTATAACACTGATTGGTATGTGTGTGGGGCTGCCTTTTGAATTGTCAATGTGCATTGCTCTGATAATGCGTTTTGATTTAGGATGTGCCAACCATTGTACGGCTTTTTCTATAGTAGAAAATGTGCGCATACTACTTACTTTGATGCTGCTTCCGTAGCTTGTACAATATCCTAAGTATATAAACTGTTTGCCTCTTTCAAATTCTGCTTTTGTCATGTTTACCAATCACTGCTGATAATTTGGTGTTCTATGGATGGGTTGTTATCATCTGTCACATCTGTGTAGATAATGCGGCCTCTGTTGGGTGTGTTTAACACAGTGGGCGATACTGGATTCGAACCAGTGACCTTGAGATTGTAATCCTCCTGCGCTCCCGCTGCGTCAATCGCCCTTTCCAGCACTGCTAATGCTCCCATTGATGTGGTCACCACAAATGTACTTACAACTCCCAATAGAAACAAGAAAAGATATGTTGTCAATGTTTATCCTCTACTTATATAAATTTGTGAACTATGAATAAAGTATGTAGATGTTCACCACATTGATTATAACAATTAATGTCATGAGGAATGTTAGTGCGCGCCAGATAATTCTCCTACTGCGTGTGTTCCTTAACCAAGCAACCAAACCAATTAAACCTGTAGCAGTAAGAAGTTTAAGCACTATGAACCAAATAGGTCCTAGACTTAAAGCAATGCGAGCTAATGGCATTAGCTCTGCCTCTAATGTTGTAATGTCACCAGCCAAATAGCCGGTGCCTAAAACAAACAGGGTAGTGATAATATCTAACATGTTAAGAAGTGAAAACGATATCTCCCAGTTGTTTAATTTCATTAGTATACATATGTGCTCCAGCGTATTCGCGTCCCTGCTAATGTAATTATACCTATGTGGGGTGTGCTTCGTCTTCTATGCAAACATATATTAGATTTAAGTGGGCCTCCCGAGACTCGAACTCGGAGCCTCCCGTTTCAGCTACCCATGCATTTCTACATGGACTGGACTATATCATCACCCTCGACTTTACGTTAGGGTGTGGGGCGCTAATGTGGTAATTAAGGGGACTGTACCCCTCCACTAGTCTCTGCACCTTCCTAAAGTGTACTTTAGGCTTGGCTCAGGATTGCCTTAGTGCATACTTTAGTACACCTTAGGTTTTCCTGAATTCACCCCATGCTCATCAAGTAATTTCTTACTTGAGGCACTGTTTCCAATGAGACGGGCTATCTGACCAATTGATATAGAGGCCCTATTTGTAAAAGTTACTTTTCTTCTTTAGCAGTATGTTTTTGTTTTTCTGTGTGTCTAATTTCTAATATTCCCCTTATACATTGTATGATAATAACCACTATCAACATAATATATAGCGTGTTGAATATTATGTTCATTGCTTCAAAATAGGTCATAACGTTTGTTTTTTCTCAGTTGTGTTATTTTTCCTAGCTTTTTGGTTTGCTTAGGTCAAATGTATATATGGGTTGCCACTCACCACACCAGTTTCTGTCATTATTAGATTTTCTACGAGGTGTTGGGTATCTATGGCAATATAGATTATAGTCAAAAGGACTTTTTTCTAAATACTTACAATTGCTGCAGCGTTTAGTTCTACTTATGCTCATTGTGTTATCTGTTCATATTCGTCACACAAGCAATCTTCTAATGTTTCCCAACATTGATTACATCTGCCGTTAGTCTTTTTACCTTTCCTACTATATTTACTGTGGTCGGTAAACGTACGTTCACGCCACATAAGTCTGTAGTGGGGATTCCTTGGTTTAATTTGTGCCTTGTTTATTTTCGTCGCTTTCTTGTTCATGTGTTTCAGGTGTTTTACATACTTTAGACACATTACATATGTGTGCTTTTACCAATGTGGCTAGTTCTTTACTATTAAACATGCCTTCTGTCAATGGTTTTAACACCTTCATATAGGCGCCTATAGCTCTTGGACCGCTTATGTCTATGTCTGTGCCAGTAATGCTAATCAGTTCCAATACTTTTGCTTCGCTTAGCTGTTTAGGCATGTAGTGCATAATAATGTTGGCTTCAGTGTGCTCTTTTAGTGCTTGTTGAGGTCTGCCATTATTCTCATATATGAGAGCAGCTTCTTTACGTTGTTTCATTTCTTTTTCTAATACTTTCAGTTCATCCAAAGGCTTTTTAGCTTTACTGTTTGCTTCTAGAGCACTAAGCACCAAACGTAATGTAGACACATGTAGGGGGCTTTTCTTTTCTTTCATGCGCAAATGTAGATCTTGTTTTATTTTATCTTGTATGTTCATTTATTTTTTCCACAAGTCATAGGTTTCATCTATGTGCTCCAATGCTTCAACTAGCTCTTCTGATGTTTTTGGATTTAATATTATTGTTTTAACATCCCAAGTATCATAGTCTGATACTTTTGAATTGGTGTGTATGTGTAAACACCATTTATTGTCATTTTTTTGACAATCTATATTATAGGTAAAGTGACCTGCATCTCCATATACAAGAGAAACACTATTGTGTCCTATGACTGTGTAACCATATACTGTAGCAAATGCATATATCGCTATGCGTATGTACTCTGGTATTTTTGTTGACATGTTGTACCTATGTATTAGATGTGGTTAGTTAGCATTAGGCATGATTAGTTAGCAGACCATATAGGATTTGAACCCATGTTTCTGGGGTTGGAACCCAGCGTCTTACCAGACTAGACTAATGGCCTGTGTTTTAAGTATATCATCTAAATTGGGGCTTTGTCCTTATCTGCATTTGGGTCTTCTATGCCTTCTATGGCATCAATGATCTCTTTTACAGATAAGTTTAGTTTACACACGCTTATTGTGCCTACTACTAATTTGACTAATCTTTGTGTGCTATCGTCACCCAATACATTTACTACGTCTGAACTAATGCGTGTAAGTGCTTTTTTGAATGAATAGTTACTCACCAGATTTGAGACTGGCAGCTAGTTCTTTGAATAGAGGTCCAAACAATGTACCAATGTTTTCAGCAATATCACGACCAACTGCTTCCATTGCTAGCTCTGCGGCTTCTTGAACAACATTAGCACCAGGTAGGTTGGGACAAGTAGTAGCGATGAAATGAAATACCCAAGGTGCTGCAGCACTCTCTAGGAGCTGTCCTAGGGGCGTGTTAAGAGCTGAGGGAGCTAAGGGCCCAGCAAGCTTATGCAGGCCTTCTCTGAGCGTTTTAGACGCCTTGTCAGCTGTTGCTACTTTGGTGCCATGAGCAAAGCTCTTAGCCAAAGTTGTGGTGGTATTTTTGGTATTGGTTATTGTTTTACTCATAGTCGTTTTCCTTTTTTCTTTTATTTCTTTGTTACGGTGAAAATCTTTGGTTACCGCCATTAAGGTTTCTTCGCTGTTTACGATTATCCATTCAGAACCCAATTGATTATTTGTGTCTATACAGTCACACAAATAATCACGTCTTCCTGAGCGGGAGCTGAAAGCTTTGTAAATACTATTTTGTTCATTAAACAAATATACATTTGTATTCATGTGTTCAGAGTCTTTACACTTTTTAGCTTGTACATAAAGCTTATCGTATTTTTCTCTAGTTGTTCTAATCCAATTTGGATTGTGTTCTTCAAATGAATTAGCATCTTGACTCCATAAGAAGTTTTTAAATGCATATTCCCCTGCTGGTGATATTTTGTAAAAGTAATACATGTTTTTCTTCCTTCTCATTGTTTATATCTTTGCTAATACGCATGCGTGCCTCTATAGAACAATGTCTCTAAGTTTTTGTGCACGACGTTGTCGGTGAAGAGAAGGAGTTGTACGACCTCTGCTAATAGAATTACCATATGCGTCAATCATTCCTTCTGTTTGCCAGTTCTCTTCTCTTCCTATGCGTCGGGCAAGAACGGGACTGGAGTTAGCAATGGAAGCTACTACTGTAAGACAGTCTCTGCTACGACATTCATTTCTTCGCGCATCACTAATTGCAGGTCTTACTTTTCTCCTCCATTCTGTGAGTTGATATGTATAATTTGACTCTGCTCTGTCGTAATAGAGCATTGCCAAAGCCCAGTCAATAGAATGTGGTTGGGCTCTATTTAAGCCTATATTTAATACATTTTCGTCTTGCGGTGAATATGCTAAATGAAAATAGCCTAAATCTATGTAACCATTACAGTGGTCATTTCTATTCCAAATAATAATGTCTAGAGCATTCTTCCCTAGGGTCCCAGACTTTATCACTCTCCATGCCATTAGCTCCCAGGAGCGGGCACCTGCTTCTTTAAACCTGTTATAATCACTAATGCATTCATTATCAGGTAAACATTCTAAATATAACTCAGGCGACAGGGGGTGCATACTTGCGTCTGCATCCTTACCCATGAAGATATATACGATGAGTACAATAAATATAATGAACAAAATATTAATTCTCATAAATATTTCCCTATTTTTAAGTTTTCTTTATTAGCCCAGCGTCTTAATATGCTACGTTCATGTTTGGTAGCAGATCTGTTATATTTACCTTTTGCTTGGACTATTTCTCTACTGGCATTGATTACTTCAACTGTCAGTTTTCTTGTTGTATCTACTGCCATTGACCATATGCTCGTTCGTTTACTTATAATTGATCCTGAATATGATACTACACAATGTTGCATTGTTTTGCCTTCTGCAATGAGTGCTTTCTTGCTTAGTATTTCAACTATGGTCCAATTGGGTGTGTCCTTCTTAGGTTCAGGTTCATATGGCCCTATGCCACATGGTTCGAACGTAGCAGGGGTGCCTGCTAGCCCTCTGTTTTTATACAGTTCTACATGCCATTCTTCCATGGCTACCATTACACTGTGGAAGGTGCGTCCCTTAAGACTATATTCTGCATAGCCTTCTGGCTGATTTCTTCGGTGCATGTTAAGCAACATGTGCTTATAATAGTCCCATAAAGGGTGTATGTGCACGTGGTCCATCATGTGCTGATTACAAATCCATTGTATGAACAATGCTGTTTTCTCTTCTTCTTTTATAATGAAGGGAGAAGGTTTGTTCATGCGGGCTGTAGGTGGTATGGCCCATCCTAGATTTCCTAGGTTATTATGACCTAGTGCATTATATAAGGCTTTTGCTAAGCGTTTATCTCCGCCCAGGTTTAATGTTTGTGCTATTCTAATTGAATGTGTGGGGTTATCTTTACCCTGGGTTAGAAATGTGTGCCACATCTTTTTAGTTAAAGACACGGGGATTAGTTCATTATTTTTATTGTTTTTATATGGTGATTCACCCTTACCTAAACATATGTAAAGGCGTGCCCAAAGTTCACACTCATATGTATTATGCCAGCCTTGTAGCATGAATTTAGGCACAGCATATATGGAGAACGAATGTTCTATGAAGCTGTTTAATATGGAGGTGGCGCTTTTACCTTTCTTATTCCATGATATAGGATTGTTTAAAGGCTCGTGGTAACAGACTTCTTTCAAAGCAACATAATGATTGTTTATTAATGCTTTAGATGCGTGTTTTCGAAACACTTCTAGTATAATTCTTAATCTATTAGTTAAGACATTCCAACTTATGTCTTTATGAGATTTTTTATACAGCACGGGAAACAGCTCTTCGACTATTTCATCAACTGTTTTGTTTTGAGCTTTCTTTTTTCTGGTTAGTACATTTCTTGTCAGCGCTAACTCAAATGCATGTGGCCGATGGCCTTTTCTGTTAAGACGTGCCTTCTTCTTCTCGTCTCTTAATGCGGTAGCTTTTGCCTTCTGGTGTGTACTTAACTTCTGCTTCTTTGGTTTCTGTTTTGCCATGTAAATATGCCTTCAGCTTTAACATAGCTTCATCTAAAGACTCTACTTCTACAGAAGTGAGATGAGGATAGGTGCTAACTATGTAGTTATATCCTGATCTGTACATTCCAATTGATTTTTGCATGTGTTTTTATTCTTTATCATGGTTTTATGTACCCATTCTTGTAATTTAATACATGTGGTTCTTTTCCCGTTGGTCTTCTAATTCATGTAATGCATTCATGATTTTATCTATGGTTGGTTCATATATATTTATGTGATTTATCCATGATTTTGTTTGTTCACCTTGTGTATTAAATGCAAATGAAATGATTATCATCGTAGGAGTGGGAGTGATTCTATATGTACAGTAGGGACCATCAGGATTTAGAAGATATACAGTGCTATTATCTATGAACGGCTGTTCTGGATCCATGTCATAGCCATATGCTAACGCAAATGCATTTATTGTACATATGAAGTCATTTGGATCTATGTGATTCAGATTCATGTGTTGGTTGCTAACCACATGCCTATGGCAATGAATGTAAATGCAATGATTGCCCAGGCTAATGTGTACCAGTTTTTCTAGGTTAATTTTTATATAGTATTTTAACAGAACTAATTTATCTTTGAAAGTGATATCGTCTGGATGCTTTTCTTTAATCTTGTATATGTATGGTGGGATGAGATGCATGTATGTTCTTAGTACCCCTGTCTGGATTTGAACCAGAAATCGCAGGATTAGAAATCCTGTGCATTATTCTGTTATGCTACAGGGGCTTAATTTAGCTTGAACTACCGGAGCATTAGGGATGTGTTCTGCTGTTAAGACCTTTGGTGATATTAACACCCATGCAGGGGCAAGACCTAAAGTTTTTAGGAATGAGCGACGTAACATTATTCGCCTTCTGCTAAATAAACTTCTTGATCTTCTGTAGGGTCTTTCCAGTAGTCACCAGTTTTTTGAGAGTCAACTACTGTGCCTAATTCTTTTTCAATGTCTGCGGTTAGGGTGGTGCATTCTGCTCCCACTACTCCTGTTACCAATATGCTAACTTCGCCCTTAGGTCCAATGGTGATTTTCAATTCTTCTTTTTTCATTATTCTTCTAAGTCTTTTAGGAAGGTTTCTACTCTATCTTGTTTGTTCTTCTTGTAGTCAATGAGATAGGTGAGTGTTCTTTGGAACCAATGAATTGCTATACTAACCAGGAAAACAGGCCAGAACCAGGTCATTAAAACACGATGGAGTTTGACTATGTCTTCGCTATGGCTTAGGTATGATTCATTGTAGAAGTTAGTAAAATGAATGGAGCTGTTACGCCCAGCTCTGTTCCCTATTGCTAAATATACAATAAATAGCGTTAAGATATATAGGACTATCATCTTACTTACGGAACCTATCCAGAAGCCCATAGAATTTACGAGTGATGGTGTTCCAAGCATTCTTAAAGAAACTGGGGAACGCAATAGCCACCCCTAGAACTACGATTAGTAAAATAAACCAACCCATGTTTAACTCCTTAGTCTGCCGATTATTTCGTCGACATGATGTTGTTCCAGCCCTAATTTCCCTGAGGTTTGGACTAGTTTGTGTTTTAAATGTACCATGTCAGGGACGTCATCCAATATGACGAAATTATCTGTGTTGTTTCTATCTAGCCACAGCTGTATTTCATGACCTCTTCTTATTTGACCCATTGTCAGTTTTGTTTGGTGTTGCCACACTTCACTACCTTGTGGGGTTTCACCTACAAATGTACCTGTGAATCCATTTGCATTAAGCATGCAAATGGTTTCTTTATAACCAACTGCCCAGCGCCATGTAGATGATAGGACAAACTTAACATTCGGTACTGCTTCAACTACTTTGTTAAGTAGCAATACTTTAGCTGGGTCTATGCCTGTGCATCCTCTGAATCTTTCTACAGTTGTTTGGCAGTTAAGCACGCCGTCAATATCGAGAAATATAATCTTTGTCATGTTTCTTCCATGTGAGTCAATATGTTTAGTAATTGATTGCTACTACGTATTTCTATAATTCTTTCTTTTGCTTTTTGCATTAGCTTTTCTGTATTATATTTACATATAATTACTAAATTAGCATGTAAACTTATACGTACAGTGTAATTAGGATTGTAGTAGTTCCATGAGTTGCCATCATATAAATATATGTATGTGAAATTTGTTACACTTGTTTTACCTGCATAGTGTGTTGCATATCCATAGGCTAAAGCCCAAGCTTCTATAGTGGCAATAATATCTGTGTGGATCATATTAAACCTAAAACAGGAATCGTCCTACTGATTCTATAAATGAATAGTCTTCTACCTTATTTTCAGGTAACTCACACCATTCATTATATTCTGTCCTAATTTCTTGTTCAACCACAGGAATGAGCTCTGCTTTAATAGTGTTTCTATTAGTAGTTTTTAGGTAAGACATAATAGTAGAGAATGTGACTAGAAACAATATGAGAATAAATCCTAAGGTGAGTGCATATGCCTCTACCTTATGTTCCATTGCAAACTCTCTTAGAAATGATCGAATAGCCATGTTACTCTCCATATATAGTGTTTATGAGACCATAAATTGCCCCACATATACTGCCATCAACTTCTAACAGTTCAAAATTATCTAGTTCAGAATAGGGTATATCGTCTGCAACTATTGTGTGCATGTTGTTTCGGTCTATAACAAGATATTGTTTTGAACCTCTTCCACGAGTAGGTAATATAAGAATGTAATGGTTCCTCCTTCTGATTAGACTACCTCTTGGGTAGTCATCTATCCATTTAAGGGAGTTCATCGTTAATTCTTTTTCTTTCTTTGGCATATAATAAATCTCTAATGTGTGTAGTTGTATGTGTGAGCATGTGACGTGTTGCATTTCTTAAAGGAGCTAAGTCTTCTGTATTAGATTTATCAACACAGTAACCAAGCTGGTTTGCGTGTGCATATGTCAGGATGTCATGCTTTGTCGACAATAACAGTGGTCTGTGTACGTTACCAGACCTAGTTGCTAGTGTGCGTTCATTCCCGTGCATGTGTGCCATGAGAGAGGTTTCTACGGCGTCATCGAGATGATGTGCAGTTAATATGGGAGTAGATAAACTGTTATATATGGTGTGGCGCTGTCTGCTCCACCAAGCTTCTAAGGATTCATCCTTAGGACATTTGCTTGGTTTAGGTAGTTGTTGTTCAATTACAACAGTATTTAAATCAGCTGCAAGCTGGTTTACTACCTTATATCCTTCTTTTGATGCAGGTGTGCGATGGTCAATAAAGAGCAGACTAACAAGACGTTTCTTATTGAAGTCTTGGTCTGCATATTTGGCACCTATCCAGTGAGCCAAACTAACTGAGTCTGGCCCACCGGAACAGGCAACAATGCATTTGGTAGGTAACAAAGAAGGGATGACTTTCACAAGTTTTACTCAGGGATGAGGTCGGAAAGATCTTCTTCGCTGATTTGAGCTAGCCCATCATTTGATGGGACCTCAGCAGCATCATCAGGGATGGAGTCAGCGATTGCACCAACTTCTCCACCCATGTGAGCCTTAAGAGTAGGCCCATCATCATATGCGCGATAACCATTGCCTTGAATGCGTTCCAGTTGTACCTGGACTTTATCACTTTCGAGCAAAGGAAGAACCGCTTCGGGTTCCAGCCAGCTACGGGTACCGATGGTACCGACAACGCCGATGTCGTCGTAAATGAGCGCGCGTGCGCCGATGAGTCGGCTTGCGACTTTGTCGACCTCGTCCAAGGCAGTGAAGAACTCTTCAGCCTCGAACTTTTCGCTCAAGTCAGTAGAATCTGGATCGCGTAGAATGTGTAGCAGTTCTTGGAACACAACGCCTCTGCTTGGAATGGGCAGGTCGTTGGTTTTGCGTGAGACACGATAGATCTGACCAGTTTTCAGGTTAATTGTCTTGTCTTCATCATCTCGGACGACGACCTGACCGCTGATGTTGCCAAGTGGTGTGTTGACGTAGAACGTTTTGTTGTCTTTACTCAGAGCTACGTCGCTGACCTGGCAAGAGCGTGGGTTCATTTGCCCATCCTTGCCTTTGTGCGTGGGATTCATTAGCCACCACATACGGCTCAGTTGGGTCTTCAGTTCTCCGTCAGTCAACATGTTGTGACACATACGGGCAGCGTTAGCTGCGGCATTAAGTTCGTCGTGTGTGATTCTGCTCATGTTCTTTCTCCATGTTGTCCCATATAGGGCACTAAGGGTTAATGTGGGCTTTGAGCCATGCCCGTGCTTCGTCGTTGGTGGTAAATTCACCATCCAACTGTGCTTCGTAGGCTTCTTTTAAGTAAATTCCTACTTCTGCACCTGGTTTGATGTTGCATATGTGCATCACATCATTACCAGTTAATAAACTCTTTGGAGCGCTATCTTTCACTCCTATTTCTTCTGCAATTTTCAGCCAGCGTTCGCTTTCTTTATCTTTGATGTTTATAGTACTTGCTGTTCCCATGGTGTCTGCTTCTAGAAGCCTGCGCCATTCAGCGATGCTTGCTTTACCTAATCTTCTTGATAAGCGCCTTACAACACGTTCGGTAATTGGTTGTTTCACAAATGGTACTGAAGCCATGTGTTCTACAATTAATGGTAATACTTTCTCACATATGTGTTTTGGTGCGATTATACTTGAAAGAAATTGTTTAGCTAGTTTCCTACTATAGTATGCGTGTGCAGGTGAGCGCCACTTACCATCGATTAAATCAGTGGTAATTGCTTTCCCCGTGTCGTGCAATAGGGCCGATAGTAATAGTACAGCTCTTTCTTCCTGATTGAATCCTTCTCTGTCTGCCACATATGCGGTGCATCTGTTACGTCTTTTGTATGTTGCCATACATTCCCCTCTGGATGCCAATGAGGGTCTTGAGGAACATTTAGTATTAGTGAGAGCTCTGGATATAGATGAATCCACCCAGTTAAGGTAAGAATGTCCAACCCTTTGGAAGGGTATGAACCTTGTGCCCATTTCTTCCATTCTAGCCACATCCTTTCTTTGCTTAATGTGTGTGCATCACACAACATACGTTTAGATTCTAATGCAGTGCTGTGTTCCATCGTGAGATCATATCTGGATGCGAATTGCATACCTCTTAGTACTCGTAATGGGTCTTCTCTGTATGCTTCACTTGTAGCTATTAGTAGTTTGTTCCCAAGGGCAGCAAGGCCATTATATGGGTCATGCAGCTTACCTGTGAGCAGGTCAAGTGCCATAGAGTTTATAGTAAAATCTCTGCGTGCAGCTGCTTCCTTTATTGTTATGTTTGACTTAAATTCTACATCAAATGAAGTGTGCTTTAAACCAGTTCTGTTTTCAAGGCGAGGCAGACTTATATCTATGTTTTTACCATGTATGCGTACTACTCCAAACTCTTGACCTTCAAGATTTGCATGTAGGTCCATAGCGCTGACGACTTCTAATATGTCTTTATAACTAAGTCCATGTGCTTCGAGATCTATGTCACTACACTCTCTATTAAGTTGTGTGTCACGAACATATCCTCCTACTGCTAATACATTAGTAGCACCTTTCACCTTAAGTTTTATACATAGTTTTTTAGCTAGTTCAAGCATGTGTTAACCAATTATTATGGTATCGACCTTAATAGCTCAATAATTTGTTCAGTTGCTGCTGCATCAGGATATAGGATGTTTCCAACTATATCTGGCAAAATGAAAGCAGTTATCAATAACATTGTGATTGCAAACAAACCGAAGGTAAGAATCGCTGGTGTTTTCCAGCAACATTCCCACTCAAAGTTTTTGTCCTTAGCCATAAGCACACTAGTGATAATTGTTCCACTTAGTGATACTAGTAGCAAGATACTAGTGATAATTGAGTATGCAATGTTTTCAATAAATATCTTACTACTTATTTGTTCAAATAGGTATGTAGTTGTGGTGCCTAGCTGTGTTGCCAGCTCGTCTACTCGTGTAAGCACCTGATGAGTAATCTCTGTTGTTTCTGGATCCATGTTTTTTGCTCACTAGCTATTTTTGTTCTTAATAACATAACCAAAGATACTATGTTAAGACACATTGCCCTAATTACGCATGTATTTTCTAGTACCGCCGGTTGGATTCGAACCAACGTAGGGATCATAATGTCCCGACAGAGTAAAAATCTGATACCTTTAACCACTCGGTCACGACGGTATGTGTTTATCTAGTGTTTCTACTTTTGCGTCGTTGCGCTTTAGTTGGCACACTGATGTTGACACGATGTACAGGCTCTGCATTAGGGTCAGCATATGTTCCTGCCAGGTCTGCTTCATCTGGATGGAGCATAATTTCTCTTACTATTTCTGTCCCTTCAGTAGTACCTTTATATTTAAGGAATGTTTGCCCATTACGTTTAGTAATTTCTTGCTTTAGTTCATATATCACTTGACGTGTTAATATGCGTTTTAGCGGTGATGTGCGTGATGGTGCAATTAGTTTTGGGTTATTTTCTGATTTGTACATGTGTGTTCACTTTAAGTTTGTTGGAATTAGGCAACTGCCCATGTCTGGATTTGGTTTGTATATTTTCGTATATACTGTTTCTTTTATTTCGTTAGCGCTCTTTTAATTCAGCGTTACGCTTCTGAAGAGCTTTGCGGCGTACCTCTAAGTCGGCGTACCTTTCATCAAGATCGCGACTCCACGGAATGAATATGAACTTCATCATGATGTAAATACCAATACCGAACAGGAAGAACCAAACAATGGGAAACATCCAACTCATATTTTAGGTTCCTCTATTAGAATGAATTTGGTGTTTTGAAAACCATGAGAACTATTGCCTTAACAGACTAATCATTTATCCTCCTAATAGCCTCAGGGCTAAAACTATACATACTAATATTGTGATTGTTTCAATTGATGTTATTTTCAAATGTGTTGTTGCCTTCACCTAAAGGGGACGGCATTGAAATCTCTCATTTGTGTAGCCATGAGTATATGGTTCTGTACACACTATGTATGTACAGTGCTCCCAGTAATTTCCTGTTCTATTATATGTATATTCTTCGAATGTACAACAGTCTTCGTGCAAATATGTGTCATACCAGCAGTCACTTGGAGTAGACTGATACCATGGCAATTGCCTTGGTCTTGGTTGATCGACAATAAAACAACCTGACATTGAAATTAGCAGAATGATTGTACCTGCATATTTAATGAGATTTGACATGACGTACCTATTTGGTAACTTCGATTATTAGTTTAACAAATATGTAAGTTGGGACGCTAAAGGGCCAGCACATTCCAAATACTACAGACCCAACGAATCCGGTGGTTACTGGATCGTGAGAAATGTTGCAAGTGCTACCCCATCGTGTCCAGCACAACGCTGTGAAGAACGCTGCAATTAGTAAATAGAGCATGTGTTTCCCTTAATCATGGGCCTAATCATAGGCCCACCTTCTGACAGTGAGTTGTATTTCTTCATCCTCAATTTCTTCTTCTTCTAGAGTGAAGCCTTTGTTTTTAATTTCTTTTAATACTTTATGATATGAATAGCGTTGGGTGAGATTATTTATAAATTTGCTTTTGTTTTTAATACCATACCAGTCAGCTACTAATGCATAGCCTTCTTTGGTTTCTTGTAAACCGACATCATATCTGTTGGTAGCTTGTATTGAAGCACGTGCTTTACGGGTAGAGTTACCCCATCCTCTTACTGTGACTAAATCTTTAGATTCAGTGAACTTAAAACCTAAATCCTTGCATGCAAGTCTAATGCATTCTAAATCAATGAGTTTAGTCTTTACTGTAGTGAAATGGGACATATTGTGTACCTGGTGGTAGTAGACTAAGTTTACCTTTTTCATCTTCTGGTAGACGATGTTCTAGAATGTAAACTGATGTATTTATTGTTTTAAGGAACGGGACATTACAAGAAGTACAGTATTTATGTTTGTGAGGCGTACGTGATAATCTACATCCTACTATGCATAAATTTCCATTAATGACACTTGTTCTTGAATCGCATATTGGGCATTTGTCTCCATTTGTTGGGACAACAGTTATATTGTCTTTAATTAGCTGTTTTATTCGTCTTTTATGTTTTGTTTCTTCCCAGTCAATTAGGCCTAGGCTAGTGACAAATATGAGGATTACTGTGAGTATTCCTGCAGCTACAGACATCGGAGACAACGTGACCTCTGACCCAGCTGGACACGCGCCGGGCGACGCCCGAGGCATGCTTGATTACGTTGACAATCATCTCGCCCCCTTCCCAGTGAGCACCACGCCGAAAGTCAGAAGTAGAATCAACGCTTCTATCCGCACGTAGGAGCCGAATCGGCATAAGTGTGCGCCGTAGGCAACATCAAAGAGTAGCTTCCTCCGGACTGACTCGAGCGACGAGTCATACTCACACTTTGTCTGTGCCCAGCCAGTTATTCCTGGTCGCATGGCACGGATCCGGTCGTCGTAGGCTGGAATCTGTTCAGCAAGCTTGTGTGTGAAGAACGGCCGCTCCGGTCTCGGTCCCACCAGGCTCATGTCGCCGACGAGGACGTTCCAAAACTGAGGAAGCTCATCGAGGCGAGAGCGTCTAAGCCACTTTCCTACCGGTGTGATGCGAGAATCGCTCTTGCCCGCCCAAACGGGACCTGTCTTCTCCTCAGCGTCATTGCGCATGGTGCGAAACTTCAACATTGAAAAAAGACGCTCCTCTCCAGGTGCGCTTTTTCCCACGCGGGACTGTCGCAGGAGGATCGGGCCTTTGGATGTGGCCTTTACCAGTCCACCAATCAACAGCAAAATCGGGCTCAAGATTACCAGTCCAGCAATCGCCGAACCCACGTCCAATGTTCGCTTTGTGGAGCGAACGCTCATAGGAGGCGCCGCCGGGGCACGAAGCATGCTCGCCCAGTCAGGCGCGTTCGCAGCAATCTCCATTTCTATATCTGGTAACATTGTGCTTCCTATTGCTTTTGTTCTTTTTGTTTAGACATGTGTGTGAGTATGTGAATACACAGTGGGCCTGTGCCTAGTGTGCCACATTCTGTACACACCCATCCACTTTTATGTGTGCGTTCAACAAAAACGTTAGTTTCTTCTTGTTCTTTAGTCATGTTAAATTCCTTTGAAAAACACTTGTTTAGGGTCAATGTAATACATGCCCACAACATAGTCAGCATAGTGTACAGTTTTCAGTTGTTCATATATTTTAACACCGGCAATGTCGTGCCAGATGTAAAAGACTTTGGATGCCCATTTCGGGCTTAGTCTCCACATTTGGTTTTCAGGTATGTTTATGTCAGTACAGTTTAGTTGTTCTCGTGTTAGTTCTATGTAAGAACCACGTCCACCATGTACTATGCGCACATAGTTCATTGCTACACATTCTCCTGTAGAGGCGTGTATAGTAATTTTCTTATTAGGATGGGTGGGTAGGAATGTACAGGGTTGCATGTTATACCGCCATGTTTTGCCATAAATTATCATATACTACTTTTACGGCTCTAATCAGATAACGAAGTGTTACGTGTGGTAGAAATGAACATTCTGCTTTCAATATACTATTTTGTACATATGCTGTAGCTTGATAATTGCCATTTTTATCATGTGATACTACTAAATCAGTTGAGAAACGAGTTGCTTCCCATTTATCCACGTCACCGTCTTTATTTTTGACTGGCAACCAGTCCATTTCAAATTCATCATTAAGTGAATTTGCTACTTCTTGTGCTTGTTTTTCTGTCATTTTGGTTCCCATTTTGCTACCTCATAATCTAATTTATCTTCATACTTATTATGAAGTTTTTTAGCTTTCTCCCTGGCTTTTTTTACTAAAGCTTGTATTGAGTTACATCCCGGTTGGGGTAAATTGCTTGGATAATTAGGATGGTCAATGTTATGAAGCACATGATGGGCTTCCAACATTGCATCTACTATGCGTGTAGCTTTTTTATCTGCTAAAGCAGCATAGTATCTGTAAAGACTGAATGCTTCTTCATCTGTTTGCGTGGTTTTATTAAGTTTAGACTCGCTCATGAGACTGTTACATGCCACTAGTACTATTAGTTCTTCGCGTGTAATCATTATATTCCTTAAGTTAGTGTACAGGAGTTATCCTACCCTGTTCCTGGTCGACTCATGTCCAGGAGGCCAGTGTGATGTTTATCTAACCTAGCTATGGTAACGTAAGCTATTCAGTATCACACGAGGTCTGTGTTACCGCCGTGAGTCGGAAGTACCGAGGACAGGATTCGAACCTGCAGTAGGATTTCTCCAGCCAGGAAACCTGGTGTGTCGCCATTTGCACCACCTCGGCATATTATGTTTACTTATTTAACTTAGGCCAGTCTTGTAAATCTTTTAAAATGTTAGCTAAGTCATGTTCAGCACTCATCCTATCTCTGTGATGTATTAGTTTCTTCATTATACTCTTTTTAAATACATACATCCAAAAGTATTTGGAGGATGTGAAGTTATTTGTAATGTGTTCGAGAAACACATTGTCTGGCTTTATGCCCATTTCAATGTAAGCATTAATGGTTTCTTTGAAATGGGCATAAAGCCAGACAA
>Ga0114918_10000659_pt1 | contig 29906 bp, 13 predicted proteins | sample LantaG_FD_87015 | JGI IMG/M metagenome (GOLD analysis project Ga0114918, IMG submission 87015) | Deep subsurface microbial communities from Baltic Sea to uncover new lineages of life (NeLLi) - Landsort_02402 metaG | ecosystem: Environmental > Aquatic > Marine > Oceanic > Sediment | place...
AGCACGCGGTGTCTTTTTCTGTTTTCTAAAAAAGTGAGTAGCGGTGAGGGGGGGACGGTGGGGGGTTAAAATTGAATTGTTTAGAGTAGCAAAAGACTGTTGCGTTTTCTCTCTCTTTTCTCTCTCTCTCTCTCTCAAAAAAGACCTCGACGGCAGCTAAACAAAAAAAAACGAAACAAAAAATCTCCTCGTCGTCATTTCTCTCTTCTCCTCTTCCCATTCCGTCAAAAAGAAGCCTTCTCTTCTTCTTTACTTCTTGAGGAACTTTTCGACGATGTCGATCTCCTTGGGCGAGCCCACGTACAGAGGGACGCGCTGGTGCACCTTGTCGGGCATCATGTCCAAAACGCGCGAGTCTCCGGTCGAACCCTTGCCGCCAGCCTGCTCCATGATGAAGGACATCGGGGCGCACTCGTAGAGGAGACGCAGCTTGCCGTTGGGGTTCTTGGAGTCTCCCGGGTAGGCGTAGAGGCCACCGTAGAGCAGCGTGCGGTGGAAGTCTCCCACGAGAGATCCGATGTACCGAGCGGAGTAAGGCCCTCCGTCGCTGGTGTTTTTCAAAGAGTCGAAGTATGCCTTGACGTCAGGGGACCAGCGCTGGTAGTTGCCCTCGTTGACAGAGTAGATCTTCCCGGCGTCGGGCACCTTCATGTTGGGGTGCGTAAGAACGAACTCTCCCACGAGGCCGTCGTAGGTGAAGCCCCAGACTCCACGCCCGACCGTGATCACAAAGTTGACCGAGGAGGAGTAGAGGCAGTAACCCGCAGCGAGCAGGGAGTTCCCGGGCTGGCAGACGTTGAGGACGCAGTTCTGCATCATCTTCTCCGGGTCGTCCATGTCCTCGAGGGAGCACTCCTCGGAGGGGGCGTAGACGCCGAAGATGGAGCCGGTAGAAATGCCGGCGTCGATGTTGGAAGAACCGTCGAGCGGGTCGAAGACCACGACGTAGTTTCCAGAGTAGGTTTCTTCGACAGCGACCGGCAGGTCCTCTTCCTCCGAGGCGATGACTCCGGTGCGTCCAGAGGCGCGCAGCGCGTTGCAGAACACCTCGTTGGAGACGACGTCGAGCTTCTTCTGGTCCTCGCCCTGGATGTTGGCGGCCCCGGCTAAGCCAGTGAGGTTGGAGATGCCCGAGCGGTTGACGAGCGAGGCGATCTGCTTGCAGGCGGTGGCGACCGAGGAGAGGACGACGGCAAGCTCGGGGTCGAGCGAGCCGTTGGCTTGCTCCTGTCGTTGTTTTTCGGTTGTTGTTTTTTCGAGGGAGAAGAGGTCGAGAGAGGTTGAGTGAGAAGAAAGAGAGAGAAGCAAAGGATAGGAGCTTTCTTTCCTTCTTTTTTTCGGTGGCTCGGGAACGACGTCGGGAGGAAAAAACCGAAGATCGAAATTGAAGAAAAGAAAAGAGAAGTCGTACCCTCAGCAGGAACGTCGTCAGCGTCTCCATGGCGTACTCGGACTCATTGGCCGAGGCCTTGGGGGGCGCGCTGGTGGTGGCCGGGGCCGCGGCGGCGATGACCGAGGGGGAGGACGGCGCGGCGGCGCGGCGAGGAGCCGGCGACGATGCAGCAGCAGCGCTCGAGCGCGCCTAAGAAAGACGGAGAGAGATATGATTTTTGAATTGGTTTTTTCGAAGAGGGAAAGCGGGGGTGAATTGTGAGGGAATGCGTTTGATTTTGGTATCGATGAGCACGCACGAACAAGACCTGCAGCCAGAGAGCGGTGGAAGAGAGAAAAAAGTGGAAGAAGGGCGTGCTGCGCGCTGTCGAACGATCGAGAGCGTCGCCGAAATTTTCTGGTGGCCAGCGGCGAACGTCAAAGGGGAAAAAAATTTCCTCCTTTGCGGCGATTCTCCTTCCCCTCTCTCTCGCGCGCTCTCCTCGCTCACCAGGGCGACGGCGCGGACGCCGGCACGGCGCGAGGCGGTCGGACGGGCCTGCACCGAAGCGCGCGTGGATTGCGCAAAGGCCATCTTGGGGCGGAGGGCTAGGCGGCGGGGGAGGGGGAGTGAGTGGAGAGGAAAATCGAAAGAGGTCAACGTTGCAAGGAGAGAGGAGTGAAGAGAGAAGAGAGGGAGCAAGAGAAAAAAATCGACAGCCTCCACTCTCTCGCTCTTCGATCAGACAAGAAGAAAACTTTTCTCTTGCAAGAGAGAGAGCTCTCTTTCGCGCTCTCGTTCCCCATCTCTCTTTCCTTTTCTTGCTCCGGCTCCATCGAGGCACTCGATCGTAGCGCCTGCTGAAGAGGGCAGATGCACCAGAGTTGAAACAGAGGGCAGAGAAAGCGGAAGAAGAGGAGAAAGGCCGCAAACCCATCATCATCGATCTTCCTCTTCTTCGACCCCCGACCTCTTTCTTCTTCCTCCATCCCATATGCGCCGCCGCCCAGGCATCGCCAGGCTCCAGCTCGACGCCGCTGCCCGCTCCCACTACCGCGCCCTGGGCGAATCGGTCCAGGAAACAAAAGCGGAGCACGTGCAGGCGACCCTCCACTCTTTCAAGTCGAAGCTCGAGGAGTTTGCGCTCAAGCATGCCCGCGACATAAAAGCGGACCCGGGTTTTCGATCCCGGTTCCACGCCATGTGCGCAACCGTCGGGGTCGATCCCCTGGCGTCTTCAAAGGGCGCGTGGGCCAAGCTTCTCGGAATAGGGGATTGGTACGCGGCGCTGGGCGTGGCGGTGGTCGAAGCCTGCCTCGCCTCAAGGAGCGTCGACGGCGGGCTGACCGACGCCGGCCGCGTCCGGAGTTACGTCATCAAAAAGGGCTTCTCGAGCTCTGAATCTTCCGAGCTCACGATCACCGACGACGACGTGGAGAGGGCGGTGCAGGCCCTGTCTGCCCTGGGCTCGGGCTTCTCCGTGGTGAAAGTCGGGGAGAGGAGGCTGGTGAGGTCTGTTCCGCTCGAACTCAGCGACGACGGGCGCGTCGTCCTGGAGTTTGCCAACAGCGACGGCTGGACGACGGCGAGGCGCATCTCCGAGGGACTGGGATGGGACCCGGAGAGGGCGTCTGCGGCGCTGGAGAGGCTGCTGGCCGACGGGATCGGGCTGGCTGACGACCAGTTTGTCGAGGAAGGGAAAGGAAGGGAAAGAGGAGAGAAGGAGGAAACCAAGAGGGCGTTTTGGTTCCCGTGCCTCGGCAAGTAGAAGTGGTGGTGGGAGCTCTGATTTTTGTAATTGTAATCTAAAGAAAGGCGAGAGTGCTGCCTCCTCCTCTTGTACCTCATTGTTGATCGTTCGCGGGGAGGGGGGGCTGCTCGGCGCCGGAGAGAGAGAGAGAGAAGGAAGAGGTTGGAAGTTTTTTCTTCTTCGTCGTGTTTTTTTTTCCTCTTGCTCCTTGATGAAGCATCACATTCGGGCGCCCCTTCTCCCAACCTTCTTCTTCTTTCCGGGAGAGAAAGACCCAGAGCGCACTTTTCCCTCACACGTGCGCTTCTCATCACCATGTCGGCCGCCGTCGACACGCTCATCGGCCGCGTCAAGAGGGACGTCGTCGTCGGAGCGGCCTCGGCGGCCGCGGCGACCGACGCCGCCGACGCCGCCCTCCTGCGCTCGGCGCTGGGGCGGTTCGCCGTCACCAAGCACTCTTGGCGCGGGCGATACCGGAGGCTTCTCGCCGTGACGCCCGCGGCGATCGTCACGCAGCACCCGGACACGCTGGCGGTGACCAACGTGTGGCGGTACTCGCTGGCGACGAGCAGCAGCAGCAGCAGCAACGGAGGAAGGAGCAATGCGAGTGCGAATGCGAATGCGACGACGAGCATCGACCTGTTCGACGACGCCGGAGACGTCGAGGCCGTGTCGGTGGGGAAGGCGGCCCCTCCCGGGTGCGAGACCGGCGACCTCGAGCTCACGCTGTCCGTGCGGTCCGACTCCAAGGTAAAGAAAGAGGAAAAGAGAAAGGGAAGAGGGTGGAAAAGAGAAGAAAGGGATGCGATGCAAGCAAGAAAAGATGCGGACGATGCCTTTCTTGTTCTCTCTCTCACCCTCAACCTCTCGACCTCACCTTGCGCTTCCCCCCCGCCTCCCCCTCCACGACAAACAACTCAATCTACCACCCCCCCTCCACCCATAGTCAAAGTACAAGCAGGTCAAACTGACGTGCCGCCAGCGCTCGGAGCTCCTCTCGACGCTCCACGCGGCGCTGAGGGCCCTCGCCGACGCCGCGACGGCCCGCGGCGTCGCGCCCTGCCCGCTCGCGCAAAAGTTCCTGGGCCCCGAGCTGCTCTTCCGCGCGGCCGAGCTCAAGAGCAATAGTAGTGGCAGCGTCGTTGTCGGCAGCATCACCAGCGACGATCAAAGTCAAGAGGAGTGGCGCCCCTGCGTGCTCCGCGTCTCCGGCCGCGGCGTCGAGGCCCTCGACCCGGTCTCTCGCCGCCCGCGCTGGGGCCTCGAGTGGCGGCACGCGGGCTCCCCGGCGCTCGTCCTCCTCGCCCGAGGCAGCGGTTCCTCCTCGTCGCCTGGATCAGCTTCACCTCCGGGTGACCCTTTCGCGCTCGTGGCCAGGGGGGCCAGGGCGGCGCGCGTCTTCGCGCTCACGGACCCGGGCGCCGACGCCTCGTCGCAGCTGGCCCGCGCTGCCAAGTCGAGCGCCGCGGAGCGCGGCGGGCTCGAGCTCGCGGTGGACTCCTCGAGGGCCGCGACGGCGCGCGAGTTCGTGGCGGCGCTGGCTGCAGCGGGGAGGGAGAGGGAGAGCGCCGCCGCTGCTGCGGCTGCGATGGGGACAGGAGGGGCTGCTTCGACTTCTGCTGCCCCCCTGGGGGAGTGGAGGGTCAATCGCTGCTTCCCTTCGCCCGCAGCTGCCCCGGCCGCCCCTCCGACCCCAGGAGGTGGGAGTAATTCTCTCAACAACGCAGAAGACTTCACCTCCTCTTCGAGCAGGAGGAAGGCGCGGCTCCTGACCCTGACCGCGGACGGAACTCTGCTGGAGCGCAGGGCGGACACCTACGACGTCGTCGACGCCCGCCCGCTCTCTGCGCTGGCAGCCGCGGTCGCCCCCACTGGGGAGCCCTCGGCCTGCGCCCTGGAGTGGAACGACGGCGCGCCCCGCTGGGAGCTGGACGACGTGAGCCCGGACAGGGACGGGTTCCTGTCGTGCCTGGCCGCCGCCGCGGTCGCGGCGGGGAGCTCTTCTTCTTCTTCGTCGTCGTCGTCATCATCGTCGGCGTTTTCGGCAAACTCCTCTCCGTCTTCTTTCCGGCGCAGCCCGCTCCACATCCCGCCGAGGAGGACCTCCCCGCTCGATGTGGGCCTGATGCGGGCAGCGGCGGCGGCGGACAACACGTCGTCGGCCTTCTCCTCCGCTGCAGACGCGGCGGAGGCCGTGGCGTGCGCGCTGGAGCTCGAGGCCGCCGTCTTCTCCCACCTCGCGCAGGCAACGAGGGCCGCGCTCGCCGAGGCTTCCTCTTCGTCCTCTTCGATGGACAAGGACGGGAGCGTCTTCGCTTCGGGGCTCGGTGGGGTCTTCACCGACGTCGCTCCCAGCTACCCGGCGCCCGTGTTTGGGGCGCTCGGAGGAGAAAGCGGAGCTGGAGAAAGCGCGAGCGCGAGCAACCTCTCTTCGCCGTCGTCGCCGTCGTCGTCGCCGCCGCGGCGGCGCGGGCAAGGGCCCTCTTCCTCCTCGTCGTCGTCGTCTTCTCCTCCTCCTCTCGACGCGCGTGCCCGCCTCGCCAGGCGCGCAGCGACCTTCTGCGCCGTCGTGCCTCTCTCGGGTCCTCGCTCTGCGAGCCTCGGAGGTGGAATCCTCGCAGGCATCGGAGGCGGAACAGGAGGAGCAGCAGGAGGAGCGGGAGCAGGAGCTTCGTCTTCTTCTTCTTCTTCTTCTTCTTCAAACCATCATTACCAGCGCGCGGACGAGCCGACCCTCTTTGCCCTCCTGGCTCTCTTGCCCCCGCCCCCACCGCCCGCTGCTTTATCCCGCGGAGCTCGCGCCTCGAGAGGCGCCCTGACGCCGGACGACGCGGCGGACGCCGTCGTCGCTCTCCAGGCCCTGCAGAGGCTCTGTGCCGCCCCTCCCGGGGCCAGCGCCGCGGCTGCGGCTTCTTCTTACTCGTCCTCCTCGGCCGCGGCCCTGCTGGCGATGACCCCGGCGGCGCCTCGCATCTTCGCGTGCCTCGACTGTGGCGCGCCGCACGCCGCGGCAGAGGCGGCGAGGCTGCTGGTCAGGCTGTGGGCGCCGCAGGCTGCCTCCGCCGGGCTGACACCCTGGGACGCGCCGTGGAGGCAAGGAGGCGGGGGCGACAACTCGTCGTCGTCGTCCTTGTCCGGCGACGACGGCGCTGCCGCTGCCTCGGCCAAGGCGATCTGCCTCGGCGCCCCGGGCCGCGCCGCGGCGCTCGTCAACGTCCTGCGCGGGTCCCCGACGGTGGTGAACGAAGGAGGAGGAGGAGGAGCAGAGACCGCTTCGTCGACGCCGAGCTCCTCGGGAGCTCTTCTGACAGCGCAGACCCCTCCGAGTGCGCTCGCGGCCGCCGCCGTCGTCGACGCCCTGGCCGCGGCCGTCGCTCCCCCCGGTTTCCGCTCCACCGGCGCTCGGGCTCGGCGCGCCCTGCTGATGGAGCTGGGAAATGCCGGTCCCGCGCTCTTTGCGCTGTTCGGGCACGCCGACGCGCGGGTGCACGAGGGGGCGGCGCTGCTGACGAGGGCCGTTGTCGCTGCAGCTGCTGGTGCGACGGCCGGAAGTGGAAGTGGAGCAAATAACAACAACCTCGACAACGGTGGCAGCGCCGCCGCGGCAGCTGCGATGCGGGACGCGGCTCTCGAGGAGGGGGCCCTGCTGCACCACTTCTCGCGGGCCGTCTCCCCGGAGAGCCTGCGCGGCGTGCTGCTCCAGGAGGCGACGAGCAACAGCGAATCGAGCCGGAATGGCGGAGGCGGAAGCGGAAGCGGCGGCATCGGCCGGAGCCTCTCTCGCTCCTCCTCCTACTCGTCCTTCTCCTCGCCCTTCTCCTCCTCCGGCGGCCTCTCGATGGATCTCGTGGCGCTCTGGGCCGACGGCCACGCCCCGGCGCTCGACCTGCTGCGGAGGTGCCTGCCCCCGGGGCTGGCGAGGCACCTCGACCCGCCGGCGCTCCGGCCCGTCGTCGGGCCTGCTTCGATTCCTGCTGCTGCTGCTGCTGCTCCTGTTCCTCTTTCGAGGCTGCCCGCGGCAGCTGCAGCTCCTGTCGCTGCTCCTGTCTCTGCTCCTTCTCCAGCAGCATCACCGCAGCAGCAGCAGCAGCAGGCGGCCGCGGCTCCTCCCTCTGCTCGCCCTCCTCTCGTCCCCTCCGCCGGAACGACAGCGATGACGACGACGACGGCGACGGCAGCAACAGCAGCAGCAACAGCAGCGGCTCCTGCTCCCTCTTCCTCTTCCACGACGCTCATCCGCACCCCTTCCTCCACCGCCCTCACAGCGTCTGCTTCCCCTCTGGCGGACTGGCGCTCGTTGTGGCGGGACCTGGCGAGGGACCACGCGCACGCGGGGCTCGTCTGGAACGAGAGGACGAGGGCTGAGCTCCGCGACGCGCTCGCGGCCGAGGCCGCGGCTCTCCGCCGAGGGAAAGCGGCAGCTACCGGTGGGGCCGGTGCGGTCTCGTCTTCCTCTGCTTCTTCTACAATCGGTGGCCTCCTCTGGAACCACTGGGAGTTTTCGGTCCCTTACCCCTCGCTGGCCTCGGAGCCGTGCGCCGGCGGCATCTACGTCCGCTTGCTGCTCGACGGCCCCGACAGGACCGCGCTCTCCCGCGTGCCGAGGCCCAGGGAGCTGTTCCACGCGCTGTGGTCGGCGCTGCTGGCCGCCGGGGACGAGGGGGTGATGGTGGCCGCGAGGGGGAAGAGGAGCAAGAGCGGGAGGAGGAACGGGGACGGAAACGACGGAGAAGGCGAAGGCGGCAATGGCGAAAACTTTGACGACGACGACCTCCTCGACTTCAACGACGACGACGACGACGACCTTGCCTCGCCGCTGCCCGACCGCGTGTTGCTCGCCCGCGCCGCCGCCGCCGTCTACGACGCGCACGCCGCCGTCGTCGGCTCCTTCTCCGGGGCGGCCCACGTCGCGGCCCTGGCGGACGGGTCGCCCGACGCGAGGCTGCGCTCGGCGGCGCTGCGGCTGCTCTCCGCCTTGCTCGCGCCGGCGGCCGCGACGACGAGCGCGGCGGCGCTGTCTGCGACCGCGAAGGCGAGAGCCGACTTCCTTGCAGCGGGGGGCGTGCAGCTGCTCGTCGACGTCGCCGCGCAGGCGCACGCGGACAGGCTCTCCGCCGGGTTGGAGGGCGCTGCTCCCGCTGCGGGGGCTGGGGCCGTCGCGGCTGCCAAGGCCAAGGCGGAGTCGAAAGACAAGAGTGGTGGCGGAAAACAACAACCTCCATCGTCGTCGCTGCTCCTGACCGCGACGGCGCACAAGCCCGCCAAGAGGGAGTGGTACTGCTCCGACGCGGCCGCCGCGGCGCGCGTGGCGGAGGACAAGGAGAGCAGCAGCAGCGGCTTCTCCCCGTCGTCCCCTTCCCGCGTCGCCCCTGACGGGACGCCGCTCTTCGGGCCGATGCCGCGCGCCGCCGCTCTCAAGGCCGCGGCGCTGTTTGCCGCTCTCTCTTCCGCTGATCTCTCCTCGTCATCTTTATCATCATATTCGCTTCTCCTCTGGGCCCCGGGGATGCGCCGCCCCTTACCCGTCGACGCCGTCAGGCAGCTCCGCTGGGCCAGGGACTCTGCCCGCGCGCCCCTGGGCTCGCGCCGTGCCGACGCCGAGGTTGCGCTCCGCTGCCTGCTGCGCCTCGCCACTTCCCCTCTGGGAGCGGACGCCCGCGCCGCGGCGGGAGCCCTCGGGGCGCGCGCCATCTTCCCGGCCCCGAAAGTGCTGCGGGCGCTGGCAGCCCCGGGGTGCCTGCCGCACCTCGCGCAGGTGCTGCTGACGGGGGACCCGGCCCTGGTGTCGCTGTCCGCTGCGCTGCTCGAGCGCGTCGCGACCGCCGGCGCCAGCGGAGGAAATGCAGGAGTTTCGAACAACAACAGCAACTCCGCCATCGCCGACGACGCCGTGCTCCGTGGCCTCTTCCGCACGGGCGCCCTCTACTTCGCCCTCTGCTACGGGGGCTCGAATTTAGCTGAAATCGGGTCCCTGCTGGCGGCGACGCACCTCGACCAGGACTGGCCACCGGGAGCGCCGAGGAGGCACCGCACCGGCGGAGGAGGAGGAGCGACGGGACCTCAAAACCAACAACCCCAAGTCATGCCCTCGGACTCGTTCCTCTCCGGCGTCCTCCCTCACGGCCTCCTCCACGTGCTCTCCCGCCGTGGCGGGGGCGCCTTTGCCGCGGCGATGGCCGGGGACAACGACGACCCGGAATTAGTCTGGACGAGCGGCATGCGCGCGGCGCGCCTGCTGCCGCAGCTGCGGGCCCACGTCGGGGACCTCGCCTCGCGCCTCCGGTACAACGCCTCTGCCCTCTACGAGTTCCTCCCTTGCCCTCCGTTGGAGTACCCTGAGCTAGCCCAGGAGCTCTGGTGCCACCGCTACTGCCTGCGGAACCTGTGCGACGAGGCGCGGTTCCCCGGCTGGCCGATAGGCGACGGGTCCGCGGCCGACGCCGTCGCGTTCGGCCGCGCGCTGCTGGAGGAGTGGAGGAGGGAGCTGGCGAGGACTCCCGCGGTCCTGAGCGCCGGCGACGCGCTGAGGGAGCTGGGGCTGGCGGAGGAGGCGGACGCGTTCGAAGGGAAGAAGAAGGCGCCGGGAAGCGGAGGCGGTGGAGAGCGATCAGAGGCGAGCCGAAAGGGTGTTTTGCCCGCCGGTGAGGCCCTCCGGGCCGCGTACCGCGCCGCGGCCCGCAGGTACCACCCCGACCGCAACCCGGCAGGGAGGGACAAGTTCCAGGCCGCTGCCGCTGCCTTCGAGCGCCTGACGAGCATCATCGGGAGCGAAGGAAGCGGAGGCGGCGGAAGCGGAGGAGGAGGAGGAGGAGGACCCAACGACAGCAACTCCGACGAAGGCGACGACTCGGGCGGCGCGACCCGCCGGTGGAGGCTCCTCCTGCTGCTCCGCGCGCAGAGGCTGCTGTACTCCCGCTCCGGGGGAGTCCTGTCGCCCTACCGGTACGCCGGCTTCCCCCCGCTGCTGCGCACGGTCGCGAGGAGGCTGGCCGGGCTGCCGGACGGGGACGTCGAGGCGTCGGCGGCGCTGGAGAGGCTCTCGAGGGAGAAGACAGAGAACGGAAACGAAGGAAACGGAAGCTCGAACGAGCTCAACCAGCTCCTGCTCTCGCTCGCGCTCTCTCCCGAGGAGGAGGGAAGCACCTCCACTCCCCCACGAGAACACTTCCTCTCCTCCTCCTCGGCCCCTTTAATGCTTGCGGCGGCGGACCTCGCAGCGACCACGGCCTCGGCCTCCCCCTCGAACAACGGCGCCGAGCTCGCCCGCTGCGGCGGCGTCGGCGTGTGCGCCGCCGCCCTCAGCCGCTCCGCGGCGACTCTCACCGTGGCCTCGGCGACCGACGCCGCCCCCGCGGCGCAGCTGGCCGCGTGCTGCCTGCGCGCGATCGAGGCGATGGCGGGCTCGGGAGACGCGGCGGCGGTCGCGGCGATAGAGGCGGTCGCTGGCGGAAGTGGAGGTGGAAGTGGAGGAGAAGGAACGACGACGACGAAAAGTTCTTCTTCCTCTTCTTCCTTCCACCTCGCCTCCGACGTCGTCCACGTCGCCTCCCTCCGCGGCGCCCCCGCAGCAGCCGCGGCCGCTGTCGACGCCGTCGCGGCGCTGTCGCTGTCGGCGAGGCTGCAGGACGCGCTGCTCGCGGCGGGAGCGGTGCAGGCGCTGGTGCCGCTGCTGTTCGGCATCGACCCGACGCTCGCGGACGAGGAGGCGGCCGCGGCGGCCGGGCGCGCGGAGGGGGGAGGCGGGCAGCCTCAGGCTCAACAGCAGCAGTATCAGCCTCAGCAGATGCTTCTGCAATCCGGGGCAGCAGCAGCGACGACGACTGCGGCGCTCCCTGCCCCGAGCAGTTACAGCGGAAGCAGCAGCGCCTTGATCTCTGCTCCGACGCAGCAGCAGCAACAGCAGCAACCTTCCGCGGCGCCCGTCTCTCTGCCGCAGCTCGCGCCGAGAGCGACAGCTGCATCGTCGTCGTCCTCCGCCGCCGCCGCTTCCCCGCATCGCTCCGCCACGGCAGAGCGCAACGACCTCGCCCTCCGCGCCGCACGCGCCCTGGCGGCGCTCGCCGGCGTCGGGGCTTCCCCGGGCCTCCTCCTCTGCCCTCCCCCCAACGCTGCCGCGCGCGCGGCGCTCGCGGCGCTGCTGACGCCGCCGCTCGCTCGCAGGCTCGCCGCCGCCGACCACTCGCCGCTGCTCTCCGACCTGGCTGGCGCCGTGCGGAGCCCCGCGGCCGTCTGGGACGCGTCAATGCGCTCGCTGCTGCTCTCGACGCTGGAAGCAGGAGCAGGAGCGGCTTCTTCTTCCTCTTCAGTCGCGGAGCTCGCCCGCTTCCGCTACCCTTCCCTCGAAGGGGAGCTGGTGGTCTCGGGCGTCTACGTGAGGGCCTACTGCGCCGAGCCGGGCTTCCCGCTCGCCGACGGCGCCGCCTTCGTGAAGGGGCTTGTGTCCCACGTGAACGAGTTCCTGCAAGACGAGGAGAAAGGAACTTTTTGTTCTTCTTCTCTCGCTGCCGCCACCGACGATGACGACGACGACGACGACGTGGAAAAGAAGAAGAAGCAGAGGCAAAAGGAGCTCCTCACCGCCAGGCGCCACCTCGCCGAGTCCCTCCGCGCGCTCCGCCTGGCGCTCGAGGCGTGCCCCCGCGCGGCCGCCGTGATGACCTCGAGGCCCGCGCTGGCCCCCCTGCTGGCCGTCGTGGAGCGGGGGACGCCGAAGGTGAGGAAGGTCGCAGAGGAGGAGGGGGGAGAGAAAGAAGGGAAGAAGCAAGTTCAGCAGCAACAGCAGCAACATAGCGACGGCGACGCCGCGGCGCTCGCGCTCGCGGCCCTGGTCCGCCTCACCGCGCACGCCGGCTGCGTCGCCGCGCTCTCCGAGAAGAGGGCCCTGCGCGCCGCCTACTTCGCCGCGCACAGGCCCCCCTCGCCGACCGCGAGGGCGCTGGCGCTTCGGCTGCTGTCTCCGCTCGTCGGCGCTGGCGGCGGCGGCGGCGGCGAGGGCGAAGCCGGAGCTTCTTCCTCTGCTGCTTCTTCCGGCGGCAGCGTCGCCGGCGCGGAGGCCGCCTGGGAGGCCTGCGCTTCGGGCGGGGCGATGTACCTGCTCTCGATCGTGCTTCCCAGGAGGAAAGGAGCAGCAGCAGCAGCTGTTGGTGGTGGCGCTTCTGAGCTTCCTCCTCCTCCTCCTCGTTCGCCGGACAGTGATGACGACGACGACGCCGCCGCTTCGGCCGTCGTTGCCGGAGACCCGACCCCGGACGAGCGCGCCGCCGCCGCCGCCTTACTCGGCCGCCTCGCCTCTCACCCTCTGCACGGGGGGCGCGTCACTCTGCTCCTGCGCCGTCTCTTGCCTCCCGGCGCCGTCGCCGTCCTTCTGGATGGCCCGGGAGACGTCGCGGCGGACGCCCTGAGGAGGGACGCCGACACCCCGGAGCATGTCTGGTCCGGGGCGATGGCGGCGGCCGCGGCCGACGACGCCGACGCGTGGGCTCGCAGCGCCGCCGCCTTCGAATCCTCGTCGGCCTCGGCCTCCTCGGCAGAGTGGACCCCTCCTCCGCCCCCTTCGTCGCACTCGCCCCTGGACGACGCGGGAAGCCTGGGCGGCGCGAGCCTGCTGCGGGAGCCCTACGTCGGGGGGGTCTATGTGCGCCGGTTCCTGAGGTCGCCGGGGGCGAGGCTGCGGGACCCGGTGGCGTTCCTGCGGGGGCTGCTCGACGCCTTTGCGCGCGCCGCCGGGGGCGCCGTCGCCGCCGCTCGAGCTGCGACGAGCAGCAACGACGGCTCTTCTTCTTCTTCTTCTTCTTCAAAGGAAGAGTCCGACGCGCGCTTCTCCGGCTTCGTGGCCGAGGCCGTGCTGATGTCCGCCGCGGCCTGTGAGCTCCTGGGAGGCAGGCCCGCCCTGCGAGAGCGCGCGGCGTCGCTGGGCGTGGTGAGGACCTGCCTGTCCGTCCTGGCCGAGAGGCTCCCCGCCGCGGCCGCGGCGCTGCCGAGGCTGGCGAGTCTCACCTCTTCGCCTTCTCCTTCCCTTCCCCTTACTCCTCCGGACGACCTGGGAGGGTGCGCCCTGAGGCTGCTCCACGCCTCGCTGGCGGGCTGCGCCGGGGCGGCCGACGCGCTGGCCGCGGAGCCGCCCGCGGCGCTCGCGCCGCTCGTCGCGCCGGCTGGGCTAGGCGCGGCCGGCGGCGCCTGGGGCGTCGCCGCGGAGGTGCTGGCCGCCGAGGCGCTGACACGCGCGCTCGAGGCCGCGAGCAGGGGCCGGCCATCGCTGGTGGCCTCGGCGTGCGCTGCCGGCGCCGTCCCTGCGCTGCTGGCGAGGCTGGAGCAGGGCGCGAGCGGCGGAGGCGGTGGGGGAGGAGGAACGACGGCGCTGGTGCCAAGCGAAACCCGCAACGGCGGCGGAGGCGACGACAGCGGCGAGGCGAGCCGGGACGCGTGCGTCGCCCGCGTCGCCTGCATCTCCTGCCTCCGCGCCCTTTCCGAGCTCCCCGCCGGAGGACAGCCGGCTGCTGCGGCCGCCGCTGCCCTGGAGAGGTCCGCGGCGTGGAGGACGAATGCGGGAGCGAGGCATGACTTGTACCTGCCGAGCGGCGCTGAAGCTGGTGGAGGAGGCGGGAGTTCGACGGAGGGCGTCGCGAGGCTTCTGTCCGGGAACAGCGGCATCGGCGGTGGAGGGGCGAGGTTTGCTCTTCCTGCTCCCGAGGCGCTCGTGGTGACGCCCGTCGTTGCTGCTCCTGCTGCTGCTGCCGTTGTTGCGGAAGAGCCTCCTGCTGCTCCCGTTGTTGCGAGGGAGCCTTCGCTGCCTCCGCCGCCCGAGCCGCCGGTCGCTGTTGTCCAGAGGGAGCCCTCGCCGCCGCCGCCGCCGCCGCCGCCGCCGCCTCCTGCTGCTGCTCCTGCTCCGCCGCCCGTCGTGCAGCGAGAGCCGTCGCCTCCCCCACCTCCGCCGCCGCCTGTCGTGGAGAGAGAGCCCACGCCGCCGCCCCCTCCTCCGCCTCCTCCTCCGCCTCCTAAACCGTGCGAGGCCACGCCCGAGCCAGAGGTCGAAGAGAGAGCGGCAGGAGAAGAGGAGACGAGCTCCGACGACGGCCTCGACCCTCTGGGCGCCGCGCCTCCCACGCCTGTCCCAGCGGACAGGGACCCGCTCCAGGATTGATTTGAGTTGTTGCATTAGAGAGAGAGGGAGAGATTAGACCTTTAAAACGCGAAAGCAGAAAAAAAACGAACTTGCCTTTTATTTTGATTCCAATCATTTCAGCAAAAAAAAAAAAAAAAACTTTTGTCTTTCTTTCTTTCTTTTTTCAAATCCAGTCTCCTGCGTTGGCCGCCTCGGCCACGAACGCGCTCAGCGTGCCCAAGCCAGTACCTTCTTCGCCATTCTCGACGGCCTCGAGCTCTGCTTTCACTCCCGCGGCAGCCATGGCCTCGAGCTCGCGGACCCACGGGTGGGAAGCGAAGAAGCTTTCCTCTCCTCCGTTTCCGTTTTGCTCTCCTTCGCCGTCGCCGAACGAAGGAGAAGAAGGAGAAGGAACGGCGACGACGCCGAGGGCGTTCGCCAGCGACCGCGCCGTGCCCAGGTCCCTCGCCGTCAGCGGCTGCAGGGCCTCGTCCCTCGTCCCGGCCATCAGGAACCACGGCGACCGCGCCCCGAGCCAGCGGAGGGAGGGCAGCGCGTAGGCCGCCCCCTCGATCGAGGCGCGCGCCGAGAGGAGCGACGACGAAGAAGAAGGAAGAGAAGCAGAAGCAGGAGCGGAAGCGTTCGCAGCAGCGGCAGCGGCAGAGAGCGAGCCGTTCTTGTAAACGGTCAGAATCGCCACTCCCCCCGGGTTCCAGTCGCAGAGGCCCAGCACCTGCATCGGGGGCCGAGCAGCCGCGGAAGAGCAAGAAGAAGAAGAATTCGAAGAGGAGCAGCTGGAACTCGAAACCAGGTGCGAGCAGAACGCGCGCGTCGACAGGTCAGGCATCCCCCTCGCCGTCACCAGCACCGCCCCTCCGGCGATCCCCTCCCACACCCTGTCCTCGACCAGCCTCTCGAACACGGCGTCCTTCTCGACCACGAGCAGGAAGGCGGCGTCGCAGGCGACGCGGAGGGCGCGGGCCGCCGAGGGGCAGCCGGGCAGGGAGAAGCCCGCGGGCCCCGTGCGGCGGAGGTCGCTCCAGGTCATTGTCGTTGTCGTTTTCGCTTCCTTCGCGTTTCCGATTCCGTTCCCGACCCCGTTTCCTCCTCCTTCTCCTCCTCCGTCTCCTTCGCCTTCGTCGTTCGCGATCCACAGGCACCCTGCCACGGCCCCGCGGGGCGCGGCCCTCAGCCCCAGAGCCTCCCTCGGCAGGGCCAGGAGCGTCTGCGCGTCGCCCACCGCCGCCGAGGCGTCCGAGGGAGACCTGGCGGCGCCCGCGCCCTTTAAGCGATACCACAGGTCGCGGCCCGTGACCGTCTTCCCGGCGGAGAGGGCCTCGTGCGCGACGTCGAGCACCAGCAGGAGCCTGGCGACGCGGAGGGCGCGGTGGAAGGAGCGGACCGAGGAGCGGGAGTTCTGGAGGGAGGAGAGCGAGAGGACGACGGTTGAAGTCGGAGGAGGAAGTGAGGGAGGAGGGGGGTTTGCAGCGGCGTTTGCAGCGTTGGAAGACGTCGAGGAGCTTAGAGGCGCCTGTTTTAAAGTCGTTAAGGGGTTGCGGAGAAAGAACGAGGCGGAAAAGGAGGAGGGGTGGAGAGGGGTGAGCGGTTGCAAAACAAATCATCGTCGTCGTCGTCGTCTCCTCCTCCTCCTTCTCACCAACTCGACGTCTGCCAGCTGCCCCCTTAGCAGCCCCTCGACGAAGCCGGCGCAGAAGTCCTCGACGGCGGCCAAGACCATCTCCGGGGCCGCCGAGGCGCCCCAGAAGCGCTCGGCGTCGGAGAGGAGGGGCGCAACCTCGTCCGAGGCCTCCTCGAGGAAGAGGCCGCTGTCGTCAAAGTTTTCGTTCTCGTTCTCGTTCTCGTTCTCGTTGTTCCCTTTCTCGTCCTCGTTTCTTTCCGCCTCGTCGTCGCCCGCTCCTGCGCCGCGCATTGGCGCGAGGCGGCAGTCGTCCTCGAGGAAGGAATCGCGGAACTGCTGCATCGCGAGAGGGACTCGGAGATTCGGTTTTTTCTTTCAGTTTGGTTTTTTTCGTTGTTTGCAGTTTTTTTTAGTTGTGATTTCTTTTCATTCTTTTTTTCAAGCGAGCTCCAGCTTGACCTTCTCCCACCAGCTCGCAACAACACCTGCACCTTTCTCTTCCTTCTCCACCTCCCTGAGCAGCACCGCCGCGCGCAGCGAGCACCCTGCCGGAAGCAGAGCCCTCCTCTTCAGCGGCGGGGGCAGCACCGTCGCGACGGGCGGGAAGCCGGGCGGCGGTTGCCTCGACAAAAGAGGAGAACAAGAGGAGGAGGAAGAAGACTTTCCGCTCTCGCCTCCTCCTCCACTTCCTCCTCCTCCTCCTCCTCCAAAGGCCTCCGCCTCCGCCAGCGCCAACCACACGGCGTCCCCGCCGCCCTCGACGCCCGGGCTCGCAGCCAGAGCGCGCAGCAGGGAGATGGCGGCGTGGCGCACGTCCGCCATCGCGGCGTCCGACGCCAAAGGAATGACGGATTCCGCGACCTCGAACGCCACCCCTCCTCCGGAGAGGCACGCCGCCGAGCGCGGGTCCGCGGCGATCGAGGTGAGGGAGCGGAGCACGGCGAGGCGCACCGTGCGGAGGGAGCCGGGGGCGACGGCGGATGGAGAAGAGGTGAGGTTTTCGGTTTTGAAATCGTTTTCGTCCTCGCCGCCGTTCTCCTCTGCCGCCGAAGAAGAAAGATTCGACCCCAGAAGAAGCCACGTCTTCTGCTGCTGCGCGCTCCTCCTCTTCATCCTCCCCGTCAGCAACCCTGCATACCCGTCCCCGCCGATCCCAGAGCTCGTCCTCCCCCTCTCCAGCAGCTCCCGCAGCGCCGGCCAGGCCTCGCGAGAGAAACGCTGGGAGATAAACTCCCCGCCGGCGGCCCTGGCGAGCGCGGCGACGCAGCCTGCCCCGCGAGCCGCCACCGGAGGGTGCCTCGAGCGCAGGGCTCCGCCGGCCAGCGGGGCCCACGCGCGGTGGACCGCAGGCAGGAGCCTCGGGGCGACGGGGGCCGGCGGGGCGACGACGCCGCGGCGGGGCTCCAGCAGGGCCTTCGTGGCCTCGGCGGCGTCGCCGGCAGCCTGCGCGCGCCTTAGAGCGTCGAGGGCCCGCTCGAGCGCCGCCGCCGCCAGAGAGACCAGCGCTATCCTGGAAGCCAGAGAAGAAGAAGAAGCATTCTCACCCTCATTGCCGTCCTCGTCAATGGCCGAGGCCAGCAGCGGGGACGCGACGTCGGCGGCGGCGTCGGCGAGCGTCGCCGCGGCCGCGACCCTGCGCGCGCGCTCCGACGCCTCGAGCCACTGCAGGTCGCCCCACCTGGGCCTCTCTGGGCAGCCCGGAGGGGGTTGGTCCAATTCGCCGTCACCGCTGTCGCCTTCTTCCTCTAGGATGGTTCCTCGCCTCTCCTCGGCACGGACGCGGGCCCGTACGCGCTCGGCGAAGAAGGCGACGCCACTGTCGTCGCCCGCCGCGCTTCCAGCTTTCTCAAACTCCTCCTTCTCCCGCCTCTCCCGCGCCGCGTTCATCTCCTCGAACTCGGCCCGGACGGCACGCGAGGCCTCCTCCGCTTCCTGGGCAGCGGCGTCCGCGTCGGAGGCCGCGGCGGCGCAGATTTCCGCCAGCGCCAGGAGCAGCGGGGCCACGGCCTCGGGGGCCCTCCTCCTGGCCCCGGCAGAGAGGCCGCGGACGGCGGCGCGCGCCGGCTCGGCAAGCAGCGGCAGCAGCGCGGAAGCCGCGGACGAGGAGAAGCGGAGACTCGAGCTGCTTCCTTCTCCTTCTGCTATCGCTGCTGCTCGCAGCGCAGCGGCGCAGAGCGCGGCCCCGCGCCTGGCAGAGGCCGACCCGCTGCCATCGCGCAGCGCGGCGCAGACGCCGTCGACGACGTAGTCGGCGTTCGCGACGACGACGGCGACAACGCCCCCCGGCTGGCGCGTCGCCGCCGCCAGCGCGCCGAGGGCGGCGGCCGCCCCGGAAGCGACGACGGGGGCACCGAGACCGGAAGAAGCAGAAGTAAGGGTTTCGCCGAAATCGCCGCCGCCTCCTCCTCCGTTGCCGATCGCCCGCACGCCCCGGATCTCCAGGAGCGGCAGCAGCGCCCTCCGGACGGTGGCGCCGCGGGCCCGGCCCGAGCGCGCCGCGACGAGGGAGCCGCAGGCCTCCGCTGCCGCTCGTAGGAGCGCGGCGTTGGCGCCCAGCTCGTGCGGGGTGAGCTGGGAGGAGTGGCGGTGGAGCAGAGCGGGAGAGGGAGCACGAGAGGTTTCTTCGTCTCCTCCCCCTCCTTCTTCTTCCGCCGCTGAAGGCAAGAGTTCTTCTCGTCCTTCTCCTTCTCCGCCACCACCCCCGCCGCAGCAGAGGCCCCACACCGCCTCGTCGGTCAGGTCTTCCAGCCCGGCGTGCACCGCGGCCTCGAGCTCCCTGTCGGCCACGGACCCGATCGCAGCCCGCGGGAGCACCACCGAAGCCGCTCCCGTCAGCACCTCGGCGAGCAGCGCCGCGGCGCCGGCGGCGCCCAGCTGCCAGTCCCGCTGCCTCCGCGCGCGGCGCTGCCTCGCCGAGCCGTGGCCCCTGGACAAAAATCCTTTCCTGCCGATACCGACACGGGAGCGGAAGTCCGAGAGGATCGCGTCGACGAGGCGGCGGAGAGCAGAAGACGAGTTTGAAGCTGTATTCGAATTCGAAGAAGAAGAAGAGTTCGAGCTCGCGTAGAGCGTCGCCGAGGCGGCCGCCGCGCCCAGGGCCCGCGCCGCCAGGGACAGCTCGCGGTAGGCCTCGACCGACGCGACGGTGCCCAGGGGCGCGCGAGGTAAGGCAGGGGTCGCCGAGCCGGAGGCCTCGATGGCAGCAGAGGCTGCGATGGCGGCGGCGGCAGCAGCGGCAGCAGCTGATGCGGAAGCGGAGGACGAAGAAGAAGAAGAAGAGTCGCCTTTCTCGTCGTCGTCCGCCGTCGCCGCTGTTGCCGCAGCAGCTGCTGCTCCCGAACCCATCTCTGCGAGCGCCGGCAGCGGCAGGTAGACCCCGGCGTCCGGCGACGAGTGCAGCAGCAGGGCGACGCAAGCCGGATCCGGGGAGAGCGCGTCCCGCAGGGCGTCGAGCAGGGGCGCGAGGAGGAATGGAGCCGGGGAGGAAGAAGAGGTCGCTGTCGCCAACGCCGAACCCGAACCCGAAGACGAAGAAGAAGAAGAAGAAGAAGAAGAAGAAGAAGAAGAAAGGGAGACCGCCGCCGCGAGCGCCCCCTCTGGAGCGCACCGCAGCGCCGCAGCCAGCCTCCTCGCGGCCAGCTCCCCGGCCTCTCCGCCGCGTCCCAGGGCCGGCTTCAGCGCCGCGGCGAGCCTCGGGACAGACGAGAGGAGGAGGTGCGACGAAGGAGAAGGCGAAGGTGAAGGCTTGGACGACGACGACGACGATGGCTGCGGCGACGACGACGACGACGACTCCTTGAGCCCGCGGGCCGCCACGCGCGCGACGGCGGGGATCGGGTCCCCGGCCAGCGCCAGAAGTAGGTCGATCAGCGCTTCACGCGGGGTCTCTTCGTTATTCGCGGAGGAAGGAGCTTCCGGAGGAGAAGAAGCGGGACCTTCGGCGGCGACGAAGCAGCACCGCAGCACGCGCGCCGCCGCCCGCGCCGCCGCCGCCCTCGCTGCCGCCGACCTGCTCCCTGCGAGCGGCGGCAGCGCCCTGGCCGCGAGCGCGGAGACGCGCTGCCTGGCCTGCAAGAGCCAGGCGGCGTCGCGGATGACAGAGGGCGGAGGCAGGAGCGGGTTTGCAGTTGCTGTCGTTGGTGGTGGTCGCTGCGGAGGTTGCTGCGGCGGGAGCTTTTGCTTCTCTTCTTCTTCCTCTTTCTGCTCCTTCTCCGCCGCGCCGCCGCTCTCCTTCCCCTGCGCCCGGTCCCTGGCCCTGGCTGCCATCGCTGCCAGAGCGCCAGCGGCGTCAAGAGAAGGAGGAAGAACAGGAACAGAATCGGAAGAAGAAGGAGCAGAAGAGGAAGAAGGAGGAGGAGGAGGAGGAGGAGGAGAAGAGCTCGTCGAGACCAGCAAGGTCGCCTCGCAGATGTCGCCGAGGGCCCTGCAAGCGGCCACCGCGGCCCCTCCTCCGGACCCACCGCCGCTCGCCGCCCTGGCGCTGTCCCCCAGGGCGCGCGCGAGGCCCGACGCGACCCCGGGGAGCACGGAGGCGAGCGCGTCGGGGCCTTCCTTCGAAGAAGCGGCGACGCGCCGGACGAGCGTCGAGAGCGACGCCAGCGCTCTCTCGCGCAGCGCCCTCGAGCCCGAGGCGCCCGCCGCGGCCTCCGCGGCCGCCACCGAGAGCAGAGCCTGAGCCGTCAGGGCCAGCACGGGGATGGCTGTGGGAGAAGGGGAAGAAGAAGTGGAAGTAATAGAGGCGATTTCCGCCGCGACGCGCCGCCAGCGGAGCGCCGCCGAGAGAGCGTCGACGGCAGCGGCCCGCGCGGTCTCGCTCGTGGCTCCTCGCGGCCTGAGCGCCGCCAGCGCGGCCAGCCTGGCGACAACGTCCGGGCCTCGCGTCTTTGGTGGCGGGCCGGCGGAGAGCAGGGCGGAGGCCACGGCGGCGGCGGCCTCGGCGATGGCGATAGGGGAGGCAGCGGCGGCCGGAACAGGCAAGAGAGAAGAAGAAGGGGAACCAGAAGAAGAAGAAGAAGAGGAGTCTTCGCTGGGGCTTTTCTCCAAACCGACAGCGGAGACGACGCTGTCCGCCGCGGCCAGCACGGGCAGCAGCGCAAACTCCACGAGCTGCGACGGGATCGTGGGCCGCAGCCCCCCAGCGGCGGCGGCCAGGCCCCGCAGCGCCGCGGCCGCAGCAGAGCAGTCCGCCCTGCCGCTGAGGACCGCCGCCGCCGGGGGCTGGAGCGCCGCGAACGCCGCAGAGGCCCTCGACGCCGCTTCTGGGGGCACGATGCGCTCCACGGATGCGTCTCCTTCTTCGTCGTTGTCCGAGTCGGGTGGAGACGCGGTAGGGGAGGGCGGTGGGTCAGGCCAGGAGAGGTCGACGGCGGCGGAAGACGAAGCAACGCCGCCGTCGTCGATGATGATGCTGATGCCCTCCTCCTCCCTTGCCGCGCCTCCTGCTGCCCCGATCTCGCCCTGTGGTATTCGCTCCATTAAGAAAAGGGATCCCTCTTCGGCTTGGAGGAGAGGAAGCTCGGAGAGCTCCCTCGGCGCTTTGGAGGGGGGGCGCGCGAAAGAGGAACAGAGGAAAAAAAAAGTGGATTCCGCTTTTCTAGCCGGTTCATAATCCTTCCTCTTCTTCTTCGCCCTTTTCTCGCCATCGCGTTCAATCTTTCTTCTTCTCCTTCGCCCCACCCTCTCGTTCGGCCTCTTACCCGCTCGTTTCAGATCTCCCTCTCCGTTCTTCAGCGAGTAGCTCGAGGTGAGGTTTTCCTGTCGATGATGAGGAGGAGAGGAGCGGAGCGGCGAGGGGGGGAACGGGAGAAAGAGGCGGAGAACGGATGAGAGCTCGAAAGAAAATCGACGACGAGGATTCTTTTCGAAGAAGAAGAAGACAAAAAATCTTCGAACCTCGAAAGCGTCGACCTCACTTTTCGTCTTCCGCCTTCTTCTTCTCTCTCTCGCTCTCTTTCTCTCCCGCCCCAGCAAGGAGAAAAGATGTTCCTCGCCCTCCACCGCTCCCTCGTCGACGCCCCCTTCTTCGCCGCGCGCGAGGCCCCTTCCTCTCCTTCGTCTCCTTCGTCCTCCTCTCTCGCCGTGGCGGCAGAGGCGGTCGCCGCGGCAGCCGCGGCCCCCGCTGCCGCCGCCGCAGAGGCCGGAGCCGCGCACCACTCCTCCAGCTCCTCCCTCTCCTCCTCTCCTTCTCCTTCCGTCGTCCGCCTCGCCTCCGGCCTCGCCGCAGTCGTGGCCACGGAGCCGCGGACGAGGGCGGCAGAGGCAGACTCTCCACCGGTGCTGCGAGCGGCCGTGCTGTTTGTCGGCCGTATTTCAAATGAGAAGGAGCTCGCGCGGGAGTATTCTTTCGAGATGGCGACCGGGGACCCCAACGAGGACGACCTGGCGGCGACGGTGCTGGACCTCTACGGCAAGAACTTCGCGGACGAGAGCGGCGACAGCAGCGACGAGCCGGCGGCGCTGCTGTCGATGCTGCGGGGGTCGTGGGCGCTCGCGGTCGTCGCTGAGAGGGCGGTTCCCTCTTCTTCCTCTTCCTCCTCGTCTGGCGTCTCCTCCTCCTCCACGGGGCTCCACGTCATCGTGGCGCGTTCGTCGAACGGTGAGGAAGAGGCGAAGAAAGAGGGTGGAGAAGACGACGAGATGGAGGAGGACGAAGAAGAAGAAGACGAGGGAGAAAAACCCTCTTCCGCTCTCGCTCCTCCTGCTCCGCCGCCTCTCTACTGGGGCGTCACCGGAAACAACCCCGAGTGCCTCGTCATCTCCTCGACGCCGCAGCCGGGGCTCTCCCCCTTCCCGGCGGGGTGCTTCTACGAGTCCTCCCCGGTCTCGGCGACTTCGGCGTCGGAAGACGGAAGCAGAGGAAATGGAAATGCTAAAAAAACCGTGTCGAGACTCGACAATTTCTCTCGAAGGGCCGCGTCCAAGGCGACGCGGGAGGTCTTGGTCGCCGTGCCCTCTCCCCGAGGAGGAGGAACTGGTGTTATCAGGCCGCTGCAGTACAAGACGCGCAGCGGGAAGGACCTCAAGGTGGTGGAGTGAGTGGTGAGTTTTGGAGAAGAGAGAAAAACAGAGAGAGAGACTTGACTTTTTTTTGTTTCTCAGAGACTGATTGTTTTTGCAAGTGTTTTTTTCTTTTCTGTAAGTAATTTTGATTGTGTGTTTTCGTTCATTGCTTTTTCTAGACTCGAGAGTCGTCGCCGCGGAGAGGAGGTGGAGGTGGTGGTGTTGAGGAAGGAGAATCGCTGCTGTTGTTTATGTTTCTTGTTGTTGCTTCGCCGTTGTTGCTGCCGCCGTTTTCGCCTCCTCCTCCCCCTTCGCTCGCCGCGAGCGCCGCCGCCGCCCTCGCCGGCGACGGGCTTCCCCTCATCGTCGCCGTCGACTGCTGCTGCTGCTCGGGAGAACGCGGAGTCTGCTGCTGCTGCGGTGAGGCAGAGGTCGAGGGCGCCGCGGAGGAGGAGGAGCCGCTCTCTCCCGCTACTCCTCCCGACTCGCCCCTCGACGTCGCTGCGGCGCCCGCAACGCCGCCGCCGCCGGCAGCTGCCGCGGCCGCAGCCGCGGCAGCGGCCTCTCGCGCCCTTTTGGCCCTGTCGAGCCTACCCAGCCGGTCCCTCCCGATCAGAGGCACCCTCCCGGTAGGGTCCCTCCGCACCAGCGGCGTCGCCTGCTGCCCGACCTTGGCCCGCGCCCTCGCTGCGGCGTCGGCGCCAAACCACAGCGCGCCGGCTGTCGACGCGGCGTGGCCCGCGGCGTTAGCCCAAGAAAAGCCGTAGTCGCCGAACGCGACCGCGCCGACCAGCATCATCGCGACGTTTTTGGCCGCTCCGGCTTTCGCGGCCAGGGAGGGGCCACCGGCTCCGGCACGGGAAGAGACGTAGGTCGCGTGGTGGACGCAGCCCCCGAGCAGGGCCGAGGCGAGGAGGGCAGCTGCGACGGCGTGCGGCGAGGTCATCGCTTTCGAGGTCGAAAAGAAAGAAGACGATGACGAAGAAAAAGCGCCTCCTCTATCTCGCTCGCCGCCACTGCTGCTCCTGCTCTGATGGAACATCTTCCACGCCCAGAGAGCTTCCCCCGAAACAACAGAAGCGGCGGCGAGCACCGGCACCGCCAGCGCCGAAGTGTAAGCCAACAACCCCGACGCCGACAGCCCCGGGGGAGGCGCCTTCTGCTTCAGTCTCGCTAAGTACCAAGCTGTCAGACCGGCGTTGGCGAGCACGGCCACGCACCCGAAGGCCAGGCTCTCGCTCCTGGCCTCGGTCGAGGCTGCCAGGGCGGCACCGGCGGCCATCACGCACGAGGCGAGCACGGCTTGTTTGGGAGGGGCCTTGCCCAAGGCGACCCTGTCCGCCGCCATCGACGCCGCGGCGGTGAAGCGGCGCAAGGTGATGAAGAGCGGGACCGAGAGGGCGCCCGTGCCGGCCAGGGCGGTGACGACGCCGGCCTGGTTTTGTTGTCGTTGTTGTTGTTGTTTTTGTGCGTGATTTGTAAAATGGTGAGAGGTTGCTTTCTTTTGTCGCTGCTATTTCCTCTCTCTCTCTCTCTTCAGAAAAGAAAAAAAAGACTCACGGCGTTGAGCGCCGCCAGCGGAGCCGCCGCCCTCGCCGTCGCGGGGCACCACTTCTTCAGGCCCGCGGCGGCGGCGCAGGCCGGGGCCAGCAGCGACATCTGCGCCAGGGCGATGAGCCAAGGGGCGTCGAAGCCGTGGTAGGCGAAAAGGGCCTGAGGAGGATTTTTTTTTTTTTTGGAAGAGAGGGCGGGGTCGAGAGGTTGAGATCGAAGGACGAAACAAAGGAAATCAATCTCTCTTTTGTCTCTCCCTCGTCCTACCCATCTCTCTCTCTCACCTTGTTCATAAACTGCGCTCCCATCGATGAGAGGCCATAGTACAGGGCTGCGGTGATCGCGGCCCGGGAAGGGTGCGCGTCGAAGAGGGCCGAGGCCATCGGAATTCAGAAAAAGTCGTCCGTCGTCGGCCCCCCTTTCTTTGATGGTGATGCCTTTCTTTTTTTCTTCCTTTCTCCAGATAAGCGGGGAGCCCTCCCCCTTCCGCTGCGCTCTGTGCGAGCGCGGGACTTCAAGAGAGAAGCAATGAGCTCCTGCTCAGAAGTGTGGAGAATGCACACAGATGCCGCCCCCTCGGTTGGAAGGAGAAGAGTTGAAAGATGCCTCTCTTTTTTTTTTCCAAGAACGAAAAAAAAATGGAAGGGAAAGAAAAGTCTTCAGAAGATTCATCAGACTTTTTTTTCTCTCTCTCTCCATGCTCCTCTCGCCCTCGCCTCCTCCCTGGCGCGCCCTCGACGCCGCCGCCGCCGCCACGGAAGCAGCAGGCGGGATTCAAACAGGAGGGGAACAACGACCCTCCTCCCTCTCGATGCCCTGGTCGCCCTCCCCGTGCCCCCCGGCGCCGCTCTCGGCGGCGACACCGAGGGGCTGGGGTATAGGTCGAGGTCGAGGTCGAGACGAGGAGGAAGAAGAGGAGGACGAGCGGCGAAGAAGAGGGGCCGTTGCTCTTCCGACGGCGGCGGCGACGGCGGCGACTCTTACTCCGGCTGTTGCTGCTGCTGCTGCTGCTGCCCCGGCCGCCCCTCCTCCCTCGCCCTGGTTTTACCATTACCACCAGCAGCAACAACAGCAGCAAGAAGCAGAGCAACAGCAGCAGCGGAGAAGGACGGAAGAGGCCTTGCAGCAGCAGCACCGTTACTGGGAGCACGCCTCTTCCGCTGCCGCCGCCGCCGCTCCTCCTCCGCTTCCGCTTCCGCTTCCGGCGACAGCAAAGGAAAGAGCCCCCGCTCCTCCTCCGTCTCTCTCCCTGCGAGTAGACGCAGGAAGCCAGACCCTGCCTCTCCAGCAGCACTCTCTGTCGCCGTGGTGGTGGCCGGAAGGGAGCAGCACGGGCAGCAGAGCGACGACGACGAGGACGACGACGACGACGGCGGCGACGGCGGCGTTCTCTCTCCCGTCGCTCGCGCTCCCTCCGCCTCTTCCTCTCCCTCCTCTCCCTCTGCCTCTGCCTCTGCCTCCCTTCCCTTTGCCGCAAACGCGACAGCAGCAGCAGCAGCTGGTTGTCGCTCTTTCCATCCGCGTGGGCGACCTGCAGCTCCTCACGCACCCGCGGATGCCGCGGGAGACGGCCGCGGCGCTGGAGCTGGCGGCGGCAGTCCGGGCAACGAGGAGGAGCAAGGAGAGAACGACTTCGACGGCGGCGGCGGCGGCGACGGCGGCGACGACGGAAGCAGAGGAAGCAGCAGCGACTTCGCGAGTCTTCGCGGCCTCCGAGGCGCTCGAAGTCATCCGCAGAGAGCAGGGCTTCTGCGCCGTGCCCCTCAAGCTGGACGACGAGTTTCTGAGGAGGAGAAAAAAGGCGGGAGCAGAGGACGACAGCCTTCCACCTCCTCCTCCTCCTCCGAGCCTCGTCCCGCTCCCCGTCGTCGCTGGCCCCCGCAGCGCCGCCGAGCTCTCCAGGGTGCTCTCCCTGCTCGAGGCCGCTTCCAGGGAGAGGTTTGCCGTCGAGATCTGGGTCGACGGGAAGAGGGTTGGGACGCCAGCAGCGGCGACGGCGAGGAAGGAAGAGGGAAACGAGGAAGGAGGCATCGTCGTTTTCCCCGGCGGCGAAACAAAACGCGCCCCGTCTTCTTCTTCTTCTTCTTCTTTTTCCCGGCTCCGCGCCGACTTTTCGGCTTCGACTTCCTCCGATATCACTGTGCTGCTCTCCCATCTCCCTTCGAGAGTCACCCTTCGGATCGTTCGCTGCTTGGAAGAAGAAGAAGAAGACGAAGACGAAGAAGAGGAAGGAAAAGGAGCTGGAAAGAAGAACAGAAAGAGGAAGAAAAAATGGATGAGGTGGTGGTGGAGGAGGAAGGAGAAGGAGGAAGGTTCTGAGGCAATCGTCGTGGCTTCTCTGGCCCTCGCCCTGCCTCCTCTGCCGCCCCAGGCGAGCACAGCAGCAGTGGTGGTCGTTGCGGAAGCGGCAGCTCGGAACAGCTCTCCTCCTCCTCCTCGCCTCCTCCGCGTCGTTCCCTCTCTGTCGCCGCTGCCGCTCGGGACGCCGAGGCCCTGGTCCGCCTCCGCGCGGGCTTTCGCTCCGTCGTGGGAAGAGATAGGAGGAGGAGAAGAAGAAGAGAAGGGGGAGAAGCGGTGGTTGTGGCGGCGGCGAAGAAGAGGCAAAGACGTAGAGACGGAAACTGAAGCTGAAACGACGACGTCGACGACGACGACGGCGAAGAGTTCTTCGCTGCTGCTGCCTTGGGCGGGCACCTTGGCAGCCTCCGCGCGTGTCTCGTGAGTTTTTGCTGTTGTTTTTGTCTCTTTTCGTTTTCCAATTGATCAAAGAGAGACAGGAGAGCATGCGCTGACGACACACAAAAAAAACGAAAAACCCGAAACAGGCTTGTTGCACTCCCGGCCGCTGGAGGAGGCCTTCGACCTCCTTCTCCTCCTCCTTCGCTCTTGCCTCCTCTTCCTCCAGAGGAGGAGAAGAAGAAGCAAAGGAAACACAAGAAGCAAAGCCAACAGAATTGCGATCCCTTCTTCACGCACAGCATGTTTGCCTGAAAAGCGGGGATATGAAAAGAGCAGGAGAAGTGGGAAGGCGGGGGGAGATCGGAGGCGAGAGCAGCGGCCTTTTTTTTTTTTCCCTTCCGTTCCCTCATTTTTCCTCACAACTCAGTTTTCCTCCCTTTTCGATCAACCACCACCACCTCCCTTTCCTTTCTTTCCGGATTCCCCGGCTGCAAACCAAAAGAAAACAACATGTGAGTCCTTCTGTTCGGGTCATTGAGAGCGCGCGCGATCTCCCGGCAAGGAGAATGGGGGGTTGCGCGCCGCGGAGCTTGCGCTTTCGGGGGCGATGAGGGGGGCGGAGCAACGATGGCAATAGAAGAAGGCTCGAGCTCTCTTCTTTTTTCTCGATCGTCCCCTCTCTTTCAAGCCGCCGCCAAGCTCCCTTCACCACCCCTCTTTCCAGTTTGGCCACCTCGCCTTGCTCTTTCTCTCACCTCCGGCGCGTGCTCTGGGACTACTCCCGTGCGTCCGCGTCGGCGTTGGGGAGGAAGAGCTAGTGCATGGCGTTGAAAAGGGGCGTTTTGTTTCGACTCTTTTTCGCGCGCGAGCCATCGAACTCGGCCGTCGAGCGTCGATGGGCGCTGCTGCTGCGAGAGAGAGAAGGGAGAGAAAGAGCAGAAAGATGGCGTCCAACCTTTGACGCCTGCGAGTGCTCGATCGGGCCCCATCTCTCGCGCGACGCGCAGGTCTCGGTCGATCCTCATCGCCGTCGTGGGTGAAGAGGCTTTTGCTGGGGCGGAACGCGTCGCAAAGAGGCGAGCAAACAGCAGCTTTTCCCGAACGGCGGAAGGAGCGAGCGGCGACGAGCGAAAGAGGAACGAAGAGAGCCATCGCTCTTTCTCTCGCTTTGGTTTTTTTTTCAATCGAAAAGAAAAGCCGAAAGCAAGCAAAGAGAGTGCCCTTTCGCCTCGCGTCAGAGCCCACTCTCGGTGCCCACTCGCCCTGCTGACCAAGCGGGATCGTCCGTCCCGGTCCCTGGCGGACTTTTTGGGGAGCGAGCAGTGGAGACGAGAGCGGAGACGAGGGGTATTTTTATCGGAAATCATCAAGCAGCTGCTCGCTTGGCCAGCCGCCGCGATCGCGAAAGAGAGAGAGAAAGAGCCGCCGTCGATCGATCGCTCGCTCGGTCGGTCGATCGCTCTTCTTCTTCTTCTTTTTTCAACCTCCTCTCTCTCTCTTCTCTTCCACTCACTCTTTCTCTTTCTCCTCTTTCCACCCCAACTCACCAAACCAAACCACAGGGGCAAGGAGAAGCTCCACCTGAACATCGTCGTCATCGGCCACGTCGACTCCGGCAAGTCGACCACCACGGGCCACCTGATCTACAAGCTCGGCGGCATCGACAAGCGCGTGATCGAGAAGTTCGAGAAGGAGGCCGCCGAGATGAACAAGAGGTCGTTCAAGTACGCCTGGGTGCTCGACAAGCTCAAGGCCGAGCGCGAGCGCGGGATCACCATCGACATCGCCCTCTGGAAGTTCGAGACCCCCAAGTACTACTGCACGGTCATCGACGCCCCGGGCCACCGCGACTTCATCAAGAACATGATCACGGGGACGTCGCAGGCGGACTGCGCCGTGCTGATCATCGACTCCACCCCGGGAGGCTTCGAGGCGGGCATCTCCAAGGACGGGCAGACGCGCGAGCACGCGCTGCTGGCGTACACGCTGGGCGTGAAGCAGATGATCGTCGCGCTCAACAAGATGGACGCGACTGAGCCCAAGTGAGTCGGGCTCTTTTTTTTTTTTTTCCTTTTTTCTTTTTTTGAAGAGTCGGGTTTTTTTTTTCTCGTTTTCTTTCTTTTCTTTTTTTCCCCTTCACGACTAACAAACACTTCTCTTTCCTTCTCCTTCTTCTTTCTCCTTCCACGCCCCCACTCTTACCACCTCCTCAGGTACGACCAGAAGCGCTACGACGAGATCGTCAAGGAGGTCTCCTCCTACATCAAGAAGGTCGGTTACAACCCGGAGAAGGTCGCGTTCGTGCCCATCTCTGGCTTCCAGGGAGACAACATGATCGAGCGCTCGACCAACCTGCCCTGGTACAAGGGCCCGACCCTGCTCGAGGCCCTCGACGCGATCGACCCGCCCAAGAGGCCCTCGGACAAGCCGCTGCGCCTGCCCCTGCAGGACGTGTACAAGATCGGCGGCATCGGCACGGTCCCGGTCGGACGTGTCGAGACGGGCGTGATCAAGCCTGGCATGGTCGTCGTCTTCGCGCCCTCCGGCCTCACCACCGAGGTCAAGTCCGTGGAGATGCACCACGAGTCCCTGCCCGAGGCCGGGCCCGGCGACAACGTCGGCTTCAACGTCAAGAACGTCTCGGTCAAGGAGCTCAAGCGCGGGTTCGTCGCGTCCGACTCGAAGAACGACCCTGCCAAGGAGGCCGACAACTTCACCGCGCAGGTCATCATCATGAACCACCCGGGACAGGTAAGAAGGAGAATCTCTTTTCTGGGAGCGGAGCGAAGCGGTAGCGAAACGGAGCGGGAAG
>Ga0114918_10000660_pt1 | contig 29884 bp, 22 predicted proteins | sample LantaG_FD_87015 | JGI IMG/M metagenome (GOLD analysis project Ga0114918, IMG submission 87015) | Deep subsurface microbial communities from Baltic Sea to uncover new lineages of life (NeLLi) - Landsort_02402 metaG | ecosystem: Environmental > Aquatic > Marine > Oceanic > Sediment | place...
AGAGCGTAGCATGGCCGGCAATTTTATAGCGTACAGTTCAGCCAATGGTTCTACGTGGCAGAAGCTGGGTTTGTCGGAGCCCATTCAGATGGGTACAAATGTCTATATAGGTTTGGCGGTGACCAGTCATGATGCGGCTCTGACATGCCAGGCGGTATTCAGTAATGTCACTACTACCGGCACGGTCGGTCCGCAGTGGGTGAACCAGGATATCGGTATAGCAAGCAACGCTGCTGAGTCGCTGTACGTAGCGGTTTCCAACAGCGCCGGAGCACCTGCCGTAATGGTCCATGACGATCCGACGGCATCACAGATTGTCGAATGGACAGAATGGGTTATCCCGCTGCAGACTCTTGCAGATAAGGGCATAACTCTGACCAACGTCGACAAGATAGCAATCGGCCTGGGGACACAAGGCAATATGACAATCCCCGGCGGTTCAGGGACGATGTTCATTGACGACATCAGACTGACTAAGCCGGCTCCGGAGCCGCAACCGTAAGCGCGGAGTTTGGTTCGTCATTGAGACGACAAAGCTCTTGAAGCTTGAAATTGCAAAGGCTTTTTCGAAGGCCTCGCAATAACAGATGACAGAGCAATAGATTTTGTTTCAACGCGGGGCCTATACCGAAATCAACAGGTATAGGCCCCGATTGTTTTATGTGCAGACTAAAAAGGAATGTATGCGGACATAGAAAAAAAGCTTTAAAGCCGGATCAAGCACTCCTTAAAAGCAGGAGGCCGACTTTAAAGCTTTTCAAAACGTGACCATAAAGAAAGTTTTTATAACTCCCCACGGTCACGCCGGTCGTCTATTTAGGATAACAAGGTGGCTTCGGCTTCGGAGGTACATAGTTGCCTGTAATAATTTGACTCTGGCCCATCTGAACGTCCAGAGAATTGTTAACTACAACGTTGGAACCCGGCCCGCCGGACACTGACGCAAATTGTGCCGCCCCGACAAACTGGGAATTCGTACCGGTTCCGCTCGGAGTAACCAAAGTCTGTTTCTGGCCTCCAATGAAACCCTGCGCGCCCGATGCGCCGCCTATACCGCCGGTTTTGCGTACTACATTGTCAAGGCCTACGGTAAGATTTTGTCCCTGTGCTTGAAAGCCGTGTTTGCCGGGTACGACAAGCTGGCTTTGCAGGCCATCTACCGACGCATTCTGCTGAATCTTTGTTACGCCGCATATACCAAAAGCCTTTGCACCCTGGAACAATATGCCTGTTTCTTTCTGTATGGCCGCAGTGCCCGCAGTGTGTACCTTCTGGCTGTGGCCTACCATTACCAGATTTCCGCCTTCCGCCCAGCCGGCTCCTCCGACCCTTTGGACCATATTCATTGCGCCAATCGAAAAACCTTCCGCCTGGCCAATGGCTGCAAAAGCACTAGAGGACAACAATAGAATGACCGCCACTGAAAGTGAGAAACCTCTAAGCATTTTATTAAACTCCATTTTCATAAACATTTCGGATTCTATCCGGACTGCTAATCAGCGATCAGCAATACCAGGATAACAGATAACCCAACTCCTGCTTGCTCGATAGGCAACCTCCTTTCCTTTATATTCTATCCTGGGCAAAGTTATCACGGCAGTTTCTTTCGAAACTACTGGCTTGGATTAAAACTATTTTATTGTCAAGTGCTCTATTCGCTGGTTCTCATTAAATTCCGCCATGTCGTAGAGCTCCTGGCTGATTTCCACTCCCGGGGACTGTCTTTTTCTTGTCAAAGGAGCGGTCTGCCGCACAGTTCCTACGCCGTTCTGTCGAGGCTCGGTAAGTCTCACATCGGACGGCCCATATATGACCTGCGCGCGGATTCTTTCGTAGAAAGCCTGTGGAATTCTTCTGCTTTGGACAGCCTGCGGCCAAAACCTATAACCCTCGGCGCTCAAAAGAGCTTTTCCTTTACCTTCGGTAATGCCGCTCGAGGCCGAGCCAAGCAACGAAATTGAATAGTTGGCCTGGCTGTACGCGCCGGCGGCACCGGGGAAAGAAGTATTGGAGCCGACCGTGACACCTTTCATGCCCCCGGAGATAAGCAGGATGTCGACGTCCCACGGCAAAGTTTCCACCACCGCGGCGTCATACACCTGATCCCAGTTGCGATTGACCTTGCCTTCCAAACTTACTTTCCCAACGTAAGCATAACCCGCTTTTTTCAGAAGATTCGTGTCCACATTGGTGTCAATAAAGACTAAGAGAGGCTTGACATTGGGCCTGCGAGTCCGAACAAGAGAACTTGATATTTCAAATCCTCTGCCGTGATGGTAATTATCAGGTCCCCCGAATATAACTCCAACGCCATTCAGGAAACCTCCTATACTTTCCAGCGGACCTTCATAAGACAATGCTTCAATAACACCCTTGAGATCTCTCATGTCACCGTCATTATCAGGATCGAAAGCGCGCTCGTAAATCTGGTCGTCACTGTTCGGACCGTTGGGAAAGTAAGCCTTTACCGTGCCCCATCCGCCATGATTCCAATAAGGTAAATAAGGCGGAAACGCGGTAATCGGCGCTGTACGCGTCTCGTAATTCGAAGTAGTATTAATGTTTGCTCCAGAACTGGAGGCGGCAATAGAGTCGGAGTTCGCACTGCCGCCTTCGGATGAAGAACTCGAATCCCCGCCTCCTATGAGAGAAACGTTCTGGTTCTGGTTGGTATCAATGTTATTTTCAATCCCAATCTGCGTATTGGCAGGATTAGGTATTCCACCGTTTGCGTAAGCACCTCCTGCAACCATCAATACAGGAATCAACACTGCAATTAACCTTTTCATTATCATTCTCCTTAATTGAAATTCCGTTTCATCTTTAACTACTCCCTTTAAACACCCTCCTGGCGTCTTAAAATAAGTGTTGTTTTCCTGCTCTAATGCCTCCTTTCTTCCTCCGTAAGTATTTCAGGTATTCCCGCTTTTATCGCTATCGCTGTGAATTTTAAAGCGAAATGGTACGACTGGAAAATCAATCCCCGCTACGATGGCAAAAACCACAGCAATCCGTTTTAAACTGCCCTGAGTATCCATTCTCGTACCAACCGGCAAGTTTTATAACCAATCCTTATTAAAAGACCGTTTGTCTTCCTGAGTAAACGATCATCTTGATTCCCATATCTCTAATTGTATTCTTATAGGACGTTAATTGCAAATAAAAAATAATATTTTTGTGATAGCAGTAAGCTGTTTACCCTCCTAAAGTTATGTCCGAGCAGACAAGCGGAAGGCACTGTAGACATTTACAGTGCCCACGGTAACACACATGTTCCGATTTATTTTATTTCGATAACCGAGTTAAAGCCGCCGAACGGATTCAACTCGTTTAACTCGTTATAAGGGTCCTGCTGCCACTGGCCGTCAACAACGAGCCTGTAGCGATATCGTCCCGGGTTCAGCTTCATCTGGGTCTGCCAGACGCCGCTGTTGCCCACTTTATCCATAATATGCTGTTCCGGCTGCCAATTATTAAAGTCGCCGGCAATCTGAACGCTATGAGCACGTGGATACAAAGTTACAAATACCACAGCATCATTTACCTGGCTGACACCGTAATATTCAGAAAGCTTGGCCGCGGTAGTCTTCTCTGAAGTCTCCGCTTGTGGCACATCAGCCGCCTGTGGTTCTTCGGGAGCCAGGTCTTCGTGAACTTCCATATCTTCATCGAGATCCAGCACAATGAGCTCTTCGACTAAGGTAAGTTCATCCTCGCGCAGAGCAGGTTCGGGCTGTTCGACTTGTACCGGCTCAACCTTTTTTACGGGCGGTTTTGCCGCCTGCAGTAATTCATCGGCGGTGGCGCTGATGGATTCGAGCTGGTCGGCTAAGGAATTGACAAACTCGTTACGCAACTGCTTTGTCTGCGTACCTAAGATTTCCTCAGCCAGGGCACTAAAATCTTTGCGGCCCTTGCTGGAAGGGTCATATTCACTGACAGGCTGGCCAAAACTCGACGCTTCTTTGATCTTGGTATTGAAACTGACGATCGTATTGAGCATTTTGTCGCCGAAACGGCTGCGCAAATCGGCCAAAATCTCTCTGGCCATCTTGGTCCTGATGTCGTACATACTGGCCACAACTTTGACATTCACCTGCTGACTGCAGCGCCTGCTGAGAATAGTCAGAGTCTCGAGCTGCTTGCTAAGCCCGTGCAGGGCAAAGTAGCCGGTCTCGACGGGAACGATAACTTCATTCGCCGCCCTTAAGGCATTGAAGGTCAACAAACCCACGGCCGGAGGACAATCAATTATCGTGTAGTCATAATTGTCCTTAATGTCGTCCAGGGCTTCCTTCAGACAGCACTCACGCTCGCTAATGCCGACCATCTGCTGCTCGAATGCAGACAGATCTATGCTGGCCGGAGCCAGCTCCAGCCTGTCACTAATCTGCCAGAGTATCTCCGTGAGCTTTATCGGTTCGTTTCTGCTTCTGCTGATCAGAACATCGTATATACTCTGCTCAATCTGTTCTTCGGGTACAGCAAGACCAACCGCACAATGCGATTGAGAGTCCATATCGACCAGCAAAACTCGCTGGCCGGCCTCAGCAAGAGAACTCGCCAGGTTTATCGATATTGTTGTCTTGCCACAACCACCTTTCTGATTGACAACCGCTATGGTCTTCATAGTGCTTCTCCAACCCACAAAATGGGTGACCCGAAAAAATCCTTTTTTTTACTGCGTAAAACGCCTTCTTAGCGTTATAAAACCAGCAGAACATCTTTTTATGTTCTTCGGCAAAAAAATGGGAAAAACTTTATCCTTTTTATGGGACCGGCCAATAAAAACACACTTACCCACACAAACAAATAGCATTATTACGCCACTATAAGCGACGAATCAGGGCAAAATAAGCCTTAACAAAATGTCCCGATGTTCTCCGCGGGCATAATAAATACCCTATTTTGTCAATGATTCTTTTTTTCAATTTGGATTCTTCGGAGAAACTGGTATATTGCCAAAAGTCTTACAGGAGCTGTATTAACACAGGCACAGGCTAATACGTAACGTAATAACCATTAGACATATTTAGCAGGTTGGAGATAGACTCATGAAAGACAACATAATGGAACGTCGCAATTTTTTGAAATACGCCGCTACGGCTACAGTTGCAACAGGGCTGCTGGGCCGGTCAATCACAGCACAAGCCGGTCAAAAAGAAACCAAAATGCGCAAAGCGCTGCAATTCGGGATGCTGCCCAAAAATCTTTCCGATGCTGACAAATTCAAGCTGGCGAAAGAGTGCGGATTCGAGGGGATCGAGGGTTCTCCCATAGAGGATCTCGATGCGGCTCGGCAGCTCGGCAGACTGGCACGCGAAGCCGGTGTTCCGATTCATTCGATTGTCTACGGCGGCTGGGGAGCACCGTTTTCCGATCCCGATCCCAAGGTCATAGAAAAAGGCCTGGCCGGCATGGAAACAGCTTTGCGAAGCGCTAAAGCGCTCGGCGCCGACACGGTCCTGCTTGTGCCCGCGATTGTCAATGAGAACGTAGGATACGGCGACGCCTACAAACGTTCACAGGAACATATTCGCAAACTGCTGCCGATGGCCGAGAAGCTCGACATAGTAATCGCGGTTGAAAACGTATGGAACAAGTTCCTGCTAAGTCCACTGGAGTTCGCCCGTTACGTCGATGAGTTCGACAGTCCGTGGCTAAAGGCATATTTCGACATCGGCAATGTCATTCTCTACGGCTACTCACAGGATTGGATTCGCACACTGGGCAAACGCATCGTCAAAATCCATCTGAAAGACTTCAAGCGCAAGGGCTATCAATGGACAAACCTGCTCGAAGGCGATGTAAACTGGAAACAGGTCCGGCTCGCGCTGGAAGAGGTCGGCTACGATGGTTTCCTGACCCCGGAACTAAGCGGCGGTGACAAAGCTTATCTGACGGATCTGTCCGAACGAATCGACCGTATTCTCGCGATGTAGCAAATCCAGACCACGAGGAAATTATCAAGAGTGAAGCAATGAAGAACCGAATTGGCATTTACTACAGCCTTCAAACAAATGCGGAGCGGCGTATTCACCTGACTAAAGAAGGGCCATTTGTAGCCGGAGTCCCCGTTTACTCAAACTGGTCGACAATTGATGCTTCCGGCGTGGTTCCAAACCCGGGCGGCGTTTTTCGTGGCGGACATGCATTGTTGGTGGTCGGTTACGATGATAAGACGCAAATGTTCAAGTTCCAAAATTCCTGGGATAAAAACTGGGGCGACAAAGGCTTCGGATACTTTTCGTACGACTATATGACAAACCATAGTTGGAGCTCCTGGGGAGCGGAGCAACTGTAATTTCAGGCTGGCTGGACAGAGTGATACTAATAACTCTGAATAAAAAAAAGTTCCCAATCTGCTGTCCGTAGCAGAAGGGGAACAGTTGTTGTTTACCCTGTATAGGTGTGGTATATCCACGCTACGCACAGGGTGCCGATTTGTCTATGCGAATTATCCTTTGACCTTGACTTTTACGGCTTTTGCAGAGGCGGCTTTGGGCAGGGTTATTGAGAGGACGCCGTCTTTGCAGGCCGCTTCGACCTTGCTCGGGTCGACATCGGTCGGCAGCGTAAGCTCCCGCCTGAAGCTGCCGTAGGTGCTCTCGACATGATAGTAACATCTCCTTTCTTTATTTGATTGTTAACACTAAACTTTTTTTCAACCACAAACCTCATGTATATAAATATGCAAAATATGTGCCAGATTTTCGGCCCAATAAAAATCCGCAAAAACAGCAGGAAATCGCCTCTTAAACGGCATTATTTGATTTTTAAGCTGTCAACCTGACATCTTTTCTGTCAATTGGGTTTGGCGGTTGTCTCGGTCGCTAAAATGTTGTAGACTAATCGCAGTTTGAATTTGTTCCTGAAAGCCAAGAGGTAGAAGCAAAATGACTGAAAACAAAATCAACTTCAATGTTGACGCCCTGCATGCGCAGATTCGGGATTCCGTAACGACCTTCGCAGACAGGCTTTTAACGGCCCTCGGCGACAACCTGAAGAGCATCACGGTTGTCGGCAGCAGTTTGACGGATGATTTCAGGCCGGACTTCAGCGATATCAATACCGTTCTGGTCCTCGACGAACAAACTCTTGCTTCGCTCAACGCTGTCGCCTCAATGGCAAAGCCAATGAGCAGAAAAAAAATCTCGCCGCCGCTGCTTATGACGCAATCCTATATCGAGAGGTCACGGGATGTATTCGGTGTCGAGTTTCTGGACTTTCAACTGGCCCACGAGACGATCATGGGCGACGACCCTTTTACCTCACTGGTCTTCGACAAAAAAGACGTACGAATTCAATGCGAACGTGAGCTCAAAGCGATGCTCATCCGGCTCAGGCAGGGCTACATCGCCGCGGCAGCCAATAAGAAACTCGTCCGTGACATTCTTATCTCGACGGCCAGGGGTATGGCCCCGCTTCTGCGGGCGATGCTGTGGCTGAAAGATATCGACCGGATCGCACAGGCCGAAGCGACATTCGGCAAAGCAGCCGGCGAGTTTTCAATCGATACGAATCCTCTAACATCGGCAATTAAATGGCGGCACGAAAAAATTCGCCTGAGCGAAACCGAAATGGAAAACGCGTTCGAATCAGTATACTCGGTGATCGAGCAGCTTGCCGGCATTGTTGATAAGCTTAAGGTCTGATTATGCAACGATTCCTTTCCAGGATAATACTAACGCTGATTTTACTATCTGCTCTGGCGGCGACCGGCTACGGCCAGGCCGATTTGCCGATGCCCCAGCATTACGTCGAGGATTACGCCAACGTGATAAACGACTCCGACGAGCGCTCGCTCAACGGAGTCCTGCAGGAATTAGAGCAAAAAACCGGTGCACAGTATATCGTCCTGACCGTGCTTTCAACCGGGGGCCTGCCGATCGAGCAATTCTCCATCGAGCTGGCCGAGAAATGGAAGCCCGGCCAAAAAGGCAAAGACAACGGCATGCTTTTCGTTCTCGCCAAAAACGACCGCAAGTGGCGGTTCGAGGTCGGCTACGGATTGGAGGGTTTCGTTACCGACCAGTACTGCGGCCGGGTCGGCAGAGAGGTTCTCGTGCCGTATCTAAGAAAAGGAGATTACAGCCGGGGAATCTACGAGGCTAACCTGCAAATCATCCAGCGAATCGCGACAGAAGCCGGCATCAGTTTGACCGGCATGCCCAAGATTACGCCTGTTCCGGTCAGGGACAGAAGAAGGGGCCCGGCCTGCTGCAGCGCACTGCCGATATTGTTTTTCATGCTCCTGATTTTCGGCGGTATGGGCAGAGGCATGGGATGGTGGTTTTTCCTGCCGCTCATGATGGGCGGTTTCGGAGGCCACGGCGGCTACGGAAGGTCCGGTTCGTTCGGGGGCGGCAGCTTCGGAGGTGGTTTCGGAGGTTTCGGCGGAGGAATGGGCGGCGGTTTCGGTGGCGGCGGTGCAAGCGGAGGCTGGTAGAAGAGAATATTGAATTGAGAATTAAGAAGTGAAATAAGGGGAAAAGAAAATGAGAAACTTCGGAAAAACATGGGTTGTTCTTATTGCAATATTGATTGTTATACTTCTTATCGCGATGGGAGTTTTCCGATGGTACATCAGCGGCTATAACAAAGCAGTCAACCTCGAACAGGGCGCCGAAAAGGGTTGGGCGGATATCGACGCCGCCCTGCAGCGAAGGCTCGACCTCGTGCCCAACCTGGTAAATACCGTCAAAGGATACGCAGAGCACGAAAAAGAGCTGTTCGAGAACATCGCCAAGTCCAGGGAAAAATATTTCCAGTCAGGCAACAGAGCCGGGAAAATCGAAGCGTCCAATGAGCTAACCGGCTTTTTGTCCCGCCTTTTGATGCTGCAGGAAAACTATCCACAATTAAAGGCAAGCGAAAACTTCCGAGACCTTCAGACCCAACTTGAAGGTACTGAAAACCGGATAGCAGTCGCCCGAACACGGTATAATGAAGCGGCCAAGCTTTTGAACTCTTACACGAGGCAATTCTTCGGGTCGTTCTTCTGCCAACGGGCCGGCGTGGAAAAAGTCGACTACTTCGAGGCCACCGAACAGGCAAAATCCGAAGTGCCGAAAGTGGAGTTCTGACAATAATCTGCGGATTCATAAAGCAATGACAGACGAAAAAGGCAAAAATCCCAAAGAAAGCGCGGTCGAGACACGCTACCTGATTATGCCTCATCAGGCGAATCCTCACGGCACGGCATTTGGCGGCGTGATTATGGCGTGGATCGACATGGTCGCGGCGATGGCGGCACAACGTCACTGCGGCAAAGAAGTTGTCACCGCCGGCATCGACTCGTTGGCATTCAAAGAGCCGATCCGTATCGGGGACCACGTCGTCCTGAGGGCCTCTGTAAATTACGTCAGCCACTCTTCAATGGAAGTGGGCGTCCAGGTTACCAGGGAAGATCCATATTCAGGCGAGCAAGCCATCGCTACAACAGCCCACCTGACTTTTGTCGCCCTGGACAAAAACAAGAAGCCGACTCCCGCTCCGCCGATACTGCCCGAAACAGAGCAGGAAAAGCGACGCTACGAGCACGCCAAACTGCGAGTCCGGGCCAGGAAAGAGCTTTTAAAGAAAATGAGTTGATATGATCAGTTCGATTTGAGAATTGGAAGTCCGGAATCCTTCGCCGTTACTTCACCCTCTTAACATCTTGATACAATCGGGGCAGAGTTGTTGGCCGGAATCGATTTTTGCCAGGTCATTTTCAGGAACATCTTTTCTGCCGCAGCATTCACATGTGCTGGTTCTCTGTATACTTTCAAGTGCCTCATTCAGTTTTGCTTGTGCCTCTGCCCTTGCCTGAACCTCCGAGCCGGCTCGCTGTTCGGCCTGTTCTCTCAAGGTTGCCTCTTCTCGCGCTTTCGACTCGGCTTGAGCGTGCGCTTCGGCTTCGGCCTGAGCCCTCGACTCTGCCTCCTGTCTGGCCTGAGCTTCATCTCGTAACTTTTCCTCTGCTTCGGCCAGGGCCTCTTTATAAGCTCTGTCCTTTTCTTCGAATTCGATCTTAACTTTCTCAATAGTCTGTTTGATTTTTGCTATTTCGCCGGCGCAGTATTCTTCCGCCTGCTCTGCCTGGACTTTGTAACACTCCTCAGCCCTCAATCTTGCATCGGCTTGAACTTTTGCTTTTTCTTCCGCTCTTGCCACCGCGCGCTTGCTTTTCTTAATCATTTTTTCGCATTCGGCCTGAGCTTGTTCAATCGCATCGGCAGCTTCGTCCCGGACTTTTGCGATAGCAATTTCCGCCTTAGCCTGGGCCTCTGCCGTTATCCTTACTTGTGCCTCGGCCTCGACGGCAAGACGCCACATCTCGCGGGCAACCTCTTCGGCTTCCTGATAGTCTGTTGTAGCACACCTTGAGCCGTTGGATTTGAGTGCCCTTGCTTTTGGTTTGTCCTCACCGGGCAGATCGACCTTCCACCACCATCGCCCGTTTTTCTGATACAAACTCCCCGGCAGCGTCACCCTGGCTGGCGCTTGAGCCATTTGTCAACCTTTCTAATGATGTCACGATCGATAAAAGGTCTCAGCGCTTCAGTTGCGTATGAGACTCGACGCCGTGCTTTGATGCCGGGATGGGCCGGATATCTATGCCGCCCGGAGCCGCCGGCTTCTGCGTCTTATGACCATGCGTTTCTCTGAGCATTTCCCTTTTCTGGTAGCACTGCTCTGTGAAAACCGCGATCTCAGAGTCAAGATTGGAACTCGCCGAATCGCCGAAAAAGGCATGAATAATCGGGAAAACCAAATCCGGTTTTCTCTTCCGTAACTCTTTTGACATCGCTTCAATTTTCGCTGTAGCAACTCCCTCCTGCATACATGTAAAAGGGCCTACGTGGAAGATGCCCGAAATGTAGGCATCTCCCTGCGGCCTGGTCAGGTCGTTCATGAAATAATACGCAATGCCCGCGCTCAGAGGGGATTCCCCTTCGATATTTCCGTGATACTCGTGTTGTTTTTCCAGGGTGTCGATAATCTCTATCGGTTTGGGTAAAATGTGCCTGCCGCGAAGGACTTCGTGGAATGGCCCGGCAATCTTCCGCTCAACGGAGGACATATACTTCGCCTTTAGAATACACTTGCCGTACTTGCCCGCAACTTTCAATGCCCTTCCGAAATCGAGGTTCTTAAGCCGCAGGCCCAGGTCCCTTTTTGCATTCCGCACGTTCATCTTATTGACGTAATCGAGCCAGTCGGTTACAGGGTCCCTTACAACTTCCAGACCGCTTTCTTCCAACTGGCGAATCACAAAATTCGTGCAGGGATCATGCTGGCGAACATATATCTCCCCTATGTACAGAATAAGCGGAAATCTTTCCTGGTTTCGGAGCTTACAGTTTTCGAACATTGATACGGTTTTTTGGCCCCACTCTATTAAAACGGGCGTTTCGGCGCCGTTTTCGACAATTCTTTCCAGTTCGCTGAACCGCTGCTGCTTCAACTTCGCCAACGCCTCTTTATCTTCTGCGTAGGGATTGAATCTAAGGAAAATATCCTCGAGCAGGTCCGACGCCTTGATTCCCTTAAACAGCATCTGCTGCATTTTCGTCGTGTCCGAGACGCTGAGTTTTTTCGGAAAAGGTATGTCGAGATAATCTGTCTCCGAGGATGGGCCGGCCACGGGGATTTTCTGCAAGCCCTCTCGGTCCAGAAATTCCCGCATCAGCTCGGTGTACTTACCGAACCTGCACGGACCGCTCGTCGTGGGCATCATGACAAGATAATTTTCCTCGACGTGCTGCCTGCCTTTCTTTTCAATTTCCTCTTCGAGAAAAGCAATCGCGTCACCGACTACGCCTTTAAGCGGATGGCAGACTTCCGTATAGATATGTCTCCTGGCTGCTTCGTAGCTCCTCTGCGTGTTCGTCGGCAAAACCATGCTGGTAACGCCGAAGTGTCTCAGTCCTGCGGCGCCTATATAACTGGCATGACCCATATATGGAATCAACCAGGCCCTTTCTTCGGAACCGTTATGAGAGCGCATTTTGAGCTGTTCGATGTCTATTTTTCTTTGCTTGCTCTGATTGACAACCCTCTCGTGCGCTTCGGTCCTTGTGACAAACGGCGCGTTATTGGTTTGAGCGTCCGTGAGCAGGACAAGGATGGGCTTATTCGCCGCCTGCTGAATTTTTTCTTCCTGGTAAATTTTCAGGCTGTCCGGCCCGCAAGCGAAATTCATCATTCTTATAGCGAATAAATTGGGATGGTCCGCTACGTACAGATTCGCTTTGAGTATTTTTACGCTCTGGACCCAGAACTCATTCTCGACCACACCGTCGAGCGAAATATCGGCGAATTTGTGCTCCAGGAATAACTGCGGTATGTAATGCAAACCCCTTATTTGAGAGAACATACTCCCTGAGTTCGAGCTTGCCTCGGGATCGAGCAGGACATAATCTCTGCCGATGCCAACGTAGGCCTTTTCGTTATTCGTCTCGATCTTCTTGAGGAACTTATCGCCCTCGGCGTAAAGATCATTTTTGAATTCGTTCTCCGCCTCGTACGCGTACTCGATGGCGTCTCTTATCTGCCGACCATTGAGGCCGAAGCCCAATCTGTCAAACTCATTCTTCAGCTCGCGGACGAGAAGCCCCTGATCCCCGAAGTGCAGGATGGGATTGATCTGCTTGTTCTTATCGAGAGAAAGGACATCGTTTAAGATGTAACCCTCCGACTCGGTGTATATGCAGTACTTCAAATCAGGAGGACGGTCCATTCTCTGCTCAATGAAACTCGGATTAAACAGGTATTCGATGTTCGGGTCCCTGTTCAATACCGCCGCGTGTCCTGTAGCGAGCTTCCTCGCTATGCAGAACTCGGTTCTCGAGTTGTCGACTCCCAATTTTGCGATTTCCTTATCGGTTCTCGGCGATACGACCGGGTAGAAACCGAGCTTATTGAACAGGGCGGCACTCCATATTCCCTTTTCTCCAAGTGTCGCCGTGCTTCTCTTTATACCCACCGTTGTCGCACTGCCGTCATTTGCCCTGATAGAAGAAAGCTCGCTCAGCAGGCAGCCCTGTTTTTTGAAATGCTTTTCATAAATCTTATGATATCTATCTACATAGTCTGTTTTCGGCTTTCTGGCCGTCTCGGAGTTTCCTCTCGGGCAGAAACCGCCGGTAATTATCTCATCAGCCTCGATAGAAAATACTTCGAGCTGGCAATCTCTCATTCCGCACGATTTTTCCTTAAACAGCTCTTTGCAGGATATTTTACGCTTCTCAAAAGGCATATCCACCAAGCCCCATCCTCTGAACGCCGAACCGTAGCTTTTGCCCTGCTCTTCCAACTGTTTAATATTCTGAATTATATCCAGCGCCTGCCCCCAAGCGCCGAACATTTCCCTGTGGGGGTAAGCCTCGATTTGTTTTTCCGTGACCTGTGCCAGTGCGGCAAGAAAAGCCTGCCCCAAGGGCGGGCCGCCCTGTGCGGAACATTTTTTGCCGGTGTGACCTGAGCCGCCGACGAATTTGAAGTAATAGCTGGCCGCCGTTCCTCTTAATATCGCCGCGGCGATCTCTTCCTTGCAGAATCCTTCAGCGATCAGCCTGTTCTCATCCATCTCCATAAAAACGCCGCACGTCGAGTCGATGATAGGGACCCTCTCGGCATTCATGGCGGCTTCCTGCAGGGTATTCTCGACGTTGAGGTTTATGATATCCGCCATGTTTTCGAGAGTCTGCCCGGAACCGGCCTGGCAGCTATAATTCATCTTAGCTTCCTTGACCGTCCCATCGGCGGCAAAGCTCGTAAACTTCATGTCCTGGCCGCCCACCTCGAAGATAGTATCTATATCGGAATCGTAATGCTTGACCCCAAGAGCATGACAGGTTATCTCGTCTGTTATTCTGTCCGTAGATTCAATGCCTTCTTTTTGCAAAGCCCTGACTTTTTCCTGGCTTACCAGAATTTTCTCGTAGAGTTTTCTCGCCGAGCCGGTAGCTCCCACCCCCTTGACAATAACCTTATCCTTGTGCCTGCCCAGATATTTTATAACATGCTTCAGGGACTCCTCGGGGTTACCGTGTGTTTTGATATAGAGTTTATCCAGCAGCTTTCCGGTACTTAACTCGACCAGTGCCCCCTTGGTTGTAGTGCTGCCGCCATCTATTCCCAGGACCACTTCCGTTCCCTGCTTTATTCTCCCGGCGAGTTTCTGGCTTTTCTCGTGCACCTTCTCTAGTGATTCCGACAGAGCAGGCGAGTATTTCCTTTTTTCCCTGCTGTAAACGGCAATTTTTTCAAGCTGCTCAAGATTAAAAACAAAGCTGTTATTCTCTTCGAGCCCTTTTACCGCTGCCCCTATCGCGGCGATGTTGTGATAATGTTCAGGTCTGCTTATGGGGATCTCAAGAAACTCCTCGAGGTTTTTTCTGATAAGGTCATTAGCTATGACGCCGCCGGTCGCTATGGCGCCGTCAAAATCCTCAGGAGTCTCGAACTGTCTTGAGCCCAGAACGTCAATTTTGAAGTTTCTCGCGACCGTTCTGAAAAGGCCCGCTAAATTATCTTCTCTTTTGGCTCCTTCGTTTTGCTTGTGAATCAGGTCGGATTGAATAACAACGCCGCACCTTGCCAGAAACTCACTTGGCTCCGTCGACTTCTCAGCCTCCTGCTCCGCTCTATAAAACATCTCCTCGAGCCTCGCCTGCAGTTTCGCCCTGTTTCTTATCCTGATGATTTCTTTCTCTTCCTGATCGCTCACCGAGGAGGTATTTTCCAATTCAGGGTTGGGTATAAGGCCTTCGAAAAGTCTCCGGCATTGCTTTTCAATAAGCGTGCCTGAGCCGCCTCCGCATTTTGTGCCGGTCCGCCACTCCTGAATGACCTCCTTGCCGTTTATCCTGCTCAGGTTAAAGAAGTAGGAATCTTTCGCTCCCATGTGGAAAATGAATTTTGCCTTCGGAGACGTCGTAGCGGCGCCTTTCGGAATCGCCACGCTGTCGAACACATAGGTAACGCCCGGCATTACGCTCGGAAAAGATTCCGCTCCGCTTCCTGTGAATGCGGTATTCTTTATTTTATCTCTACCAAACCGTTCCTTTACATCGCGCCACGCATCCTTGACAGCTCCGATAGGATTGGCAAAGTGCATTATCGGCTTCGGCGAGTATATTACCGCTCCATCTCCGCCGAGAACCACGTAGTGTACGAAACTACTTCCGACATCGAAACCTGCGAAAAGGTTTGCATCTGTTTCTTTATTCTTCATCCTGCTTATCCCTGCATCCAAAGATCTATAAAATCCTGAGTTTACGGTGAATCATCAGTGATACAACGCTATTATCTCTTGTTACAAAGCGCCTATTATATCTGATCCTGCCAAATCTTCAAGTGACTAAGGTTAAAATTACCCGCCGTCCTCCACACTTTTTTGCCTATATCGTCCAATCGCCAACCTAACAAAACAGTGTGGATAAGCTGTGAATTGTCGTTATCAGTATTGTTAAGTTCGATAATCCCACATAATTATACAATGGCGCACGTTAGATTCACCCATAACTCCACAAAAAATACAACAGGTTTTACACAGCAATAAATCCGCCTTGTTCCTCTCTAATTTCCTGCCGTACAGAAGCTTAGGATTCACGTCCCGGCTAAATCAAACAATTTCACCTGCTATATGACTACTAATACTAATTTAAATTTATTAATAACTATTATTCATCTCCCTGAAACAAACCTGTAAATTAAAATTGGATTTTACGTTCTTGCTATTCCTTCAATAACATAGAGATAAGCATAAAACCATCTTGCTATTTGTTTTTACTTTTAGTATTTTGGCGCGTTATGGTTTCCCGGCATTTACAATCCGGCTATAAGTATAAAGGGGCGGTGCTATCCCGCCTGCAGGATTTTCTTGCTCCGCGTGCTTATAGCGTAATAATGTTAATTGCCCTATTCTGCTCCCTGACGGTAAAGCTATTCCACTCTTTACGTTACGACCTGCTCGATGAATACCTGGGTTGGATAATGGCCGATCTTGCCGTACTGATAGTGATAGAAGTTATCTTGTCACTGGTTTGTTTCCGCTGGCCCAGGAAAGCAGTTGTCCGGTCGGCTACAATTTTTGCCGCTATCTTTTGCACATGGTCGGTGATGAATGCCGGCTGGCTCATCAGGACCGGGACACAGATCCTGCCGAGGGTTCTTTTACCTCTGATTCGTGCTCCGGGCAGCTCGCTTTTCATTGTAGGCGTCAACCTCGCCAAGATGCCGGTTACTGCTGTGATTCTGCTTGCACCAAGCGCCATTGCCCTTGCCTTTTTCATCTTCGTTTTAGCAAAGCCGAAGTTGCCGGTTTACAATCGCAGGTGTTTTATCACCAGAATCATATTTTGTATGGTCATTGTTATAATCGCCGTAGTCGTTCGCCCAGCAATCGCCAGGCGAGGTTCATCGCAGATTGGCTCGGTGGGGCTTCGCTATAATTCCCAGTTAAGAGCCGTAATGAGCCTGGTTTTACCGGACTACAGGCATCAGCCGAATCCGAGGCGAACGATACCGGCATTTGACCAGTTGAAAATCGAACAGAAACCGCAACGTGTAAAGAGCAATGTAGTTGTAGTTATTCTCGAGGGCGTCCAATATCAGTACACTTCACTTGCGAACAAGCAGAATAATTTGACGCCTTATCTTGAATCTCTGGCAAGTCAGGGTATTGAGTTCCAAAATACGCGTTCATCTTTGACACATACTACCAAGGCTCTTTTTGCGCTCTTGACCGGCCGTTTCGCATCCGCCTCGCAGGATATTGCCGAAGCGGTACCTGTTGTTAAGCCGTACGCGAGTGCAGCGACGATTCTAAGGGATAAGCTTGGTTATAGAACCGCATTCTATCAGTCGGCTTTGGGCAGCTTCGAGTCCCGGCCCGGGTTGGTCCATAACCTTGGTTACGACGATTTTTGGACCAGGGACGACTCGGATGATCCTAACAGCTTTCTGGGCTACCTCGGTTGCGACGAGTTCACAATGTTAAAGCCGATTACTGAATGGATAAAGGCTGAGCAACAGCCGTTCTTCCTAACGATTCTGTGCTCGGCGACTCATGATCCATATGAGGTTCCGGAATGGTTCGGGACGCCGGCAAAGGAGCCACTGGAGCGTTATCAGCAGGCAATCTTTTATACGGATAATTTTTTGGCAGAACTTGATGTGGAGCTTAGTAATCTTGGTCTCGCGGACAATACAATACTTTGTGTTATTGGTGACCATGGCGAAGCGTTCGGTGAGCATGGCCTGCTCGGACACGAGCGAATAGCTTTCGAGGAGGTCCTTCGAATCCCGTTTTGTTTGCGAGCGCCGTTTTTGGCTGAGACCGGAGTAAAGATAACCAAACCTGCCAGCTCTATTGATTTAACACCAACATTGCTTAGTCTTTTAGGCTTCGAAACAGAATCTGTCGGCTTTGATGGCGTGGATTTGCTCAAGCAAGAAGCGGAGGATCATCGTAGAGTGTACTTCTCCGGCTGGATGCAGGAGGGACCTGCTGGTTTTGTCGAAGGTGATCGCAAGTTTATATATAACCCGACAAACAAAACGACCTGTATCTACAATCTCAGCGTCGACCCGAAAGAATTAGAGAGGATTGAATTGCCCGAACAGCAGGCCAGTAGGCTGGCTAATGAGATTATCGAATGGCGAAGAAGTACAGTTTTTCGTCTTGACCAGAAAAGAACCGGCACAAAAGAACTCTTTAATCGCTGGACCTGCCGCTGGACAGATCGTGTCTCCTCAACCAAGCGTAATAAATAAGAGCACAAATAACTCATATCCTTAGTGCACAAATATACCCTTAAGCGTTTATATTATTCTTTATAGTGTTGATTATTATAAACAAAAGCAGATTTTGTGGCTAATACACTATATCCCAACGAATATTATGTGGAAATGGGCTATATGGGTATAGTGAATGTTAATAATAATCAACACTATAACAAGATACATCAATACTTTATTGTCATAGCAAAAATAGTAAATTTAAGTGTAAATATTTTTCTTACAGGAAGTTATATATAGCTTATGGATGATTTACATTACAAAGCCCTTTTTTTGGCATATTTTTTGCTCCTCTATTAACTTTGCTCTTTAATTTTGTTTTTTACTGAGGCAGCAATATTGGGCGGACGGCCTAAACGTGTTTCGGAGGAGGATGTGTCCGCCCGATTTTTTTGTTCATCGAAGTCGGCTTCCCGATTTTGTAAGCGATACTGTATTATCCATGGAGTCGTTCCGGAGGAGGGACGACTCCGAATTTTTGCGCTTTTTGGTCCCACAGGCGATAAATGTGTATATACCAGGCTTGTGATGATTTTAATTCAATACGACTGAATGTCTCTTTATACCCGATAATTTGACGGAGCCGAAAAAAGCTACGGCAATCCCAAATATGCGTTGATTTGGATTTGTTAATCTGGTAGAATATAAGAAAGGTGCTGATTCACAACAGGAAGGTGATTTGGTCCGCAATATTGGTCACTATCACGAGCGGTTCGGTTTGCTAAATTAATTTTTATATAACGAGGTTTTGAGAGACAACGGGGTATGATGTACAGGCGAAGAGGATTCACCTTGATTGAACTGTTGGTAGTAATTGCTATTATTGCTTTATTAATGGGTATTTTGATGCCGGCACTTGCGCGTGTTAAGAAACAGGCCAAGGCCGTTGCCTGCCAGGCGTTGCTGAAACAATGGGGCGTTATATGGTCGATGTACTGCGATGACAACAATGGTAATTTCAGCAGAGGGCTTGTCGTAGGCGATGGCTGGCATCGAGGAGAATGGATCATTTGCCTGCGGCCCCTTTACCAGACAAAAACTGATATTCTTAGATGCCCGACGGCTGTAAAACGCAGGCCGGATGGAGCCCAGTGGGGCGGCACATTTAACACCTACTTTATGCCGTTAGGCGGAAGCGGCAGCATTGGAGGCGGTGAAGAGCCCAGCTACGGCGGGAATAACTGGATTTATGATCCGCCGAAAGGACAGAGCGATATTCAAGGCCGCCCTGCTGATTGGAATTGGAGACATAAGGATGTGGCACAGGCGTTCCGTGTACCAGTATTTTCCGACACTATGTGGAGGGGAGGCGGCCCATATGAGAATGGCACGCGTGGCGATCCGCCCCAATTCGATGGTCAATGGGTTGATTACAACAGGGAAATGATGCACTTTTGCATCGACCGGCATGATGGGGCCATCAATATGCTCTTCCTGGATTGGACGGTCCGGAAGGTCGGATTAAAGGAGTTATGGAAGCTCAAATGGCATCGCAAGTATGATGTAAACGGCTCCTGGACCAAGGCTGGCGGTGTCCAGCCGGGAGATTGGCCGGAGTGGATGAAAAACATCAAAGACTATTAAGAAAATAACCAAGAGCGGTATAATTAACAGAACTGAAATTAGTTTTAGCGCATCGTATAATTAGATTAGGTATTTTAAAGGTTGTAAAATAATCTTTGCATGATTAAAAAAAAGAAAGTATAATATTACCGGACCCATAAATCGCATGTACGGAAAAACTTAGCGATGAAACGACGAAAGGGTGTTGTTGTGAAAAAAAACAAAAGAGGCTTTACGCTAATAGAGCTTTTGGTGGTAATTGCTATAATTGCAGTGTTGATGGCTATCTTGATGCCCGCGTTGCAGCGAGTCAAGAAGCAGGCAAGGACAACTGCCTGTCTGGCAAACCTGAAACAATGGGGTCTTATATACGCAATGTATACCGATGAAAACGACGGTAATTTCTTCACTGGTGAGTTGAATGGCTCGCGAAACAACATGGGTTCCGGCGAGTTCTGGCGGGAAACCATGAGGCCTTATTCGAAGGATATAAAGATGTGGCTGTGTCCTCAGGCCGCAAAACCGCGCCCGCAGGGAGGCATCGCAACAGGTGGCTGGTCCAATTTTGCCTGGGAAAACGGCAATGATATAGGCAGCTATGGCCTAAATGGCTGGATATTAAATATTGCCGGGTCCAGGGAATCCGGCAACAGGAACAACGGTTGGGGCCGAACCCCGGCAGACTGGCACTGGGGTACTCACCAGGTCAAAGGTGCAAACAGTGTGCCGGTCTTTACGGGCAGTTGGTGGGTCGATTCCTGGCCAAGGGAAGCCGACCAGCCCCCGCAAACTGACGCCGGTCCGGGCGATACTCCCAATTCGAATGAGATGAACCGTGTCTGTGTAGACAGGCATGATGGATTTGTGAACTGTGTATTTGCCGATTGGACCGTAAGAAAAGTCGGGCTCAAGGAACTATGGACCCTAAAGTGGAGCCGGGGTTATAACACAAGCGGCCAATGGACAAGAGGTGGGAATGTAAGCCCGGATGCATGGCCCGATTGGATGCAACGTTTCAAGGATTACTAACAATTTGCCTTGCCACGAGTTAGAAAAAGAGTTATAATATTTTTGCAGATACTATTTGCAGGAAATGTGGAAAAAATTATAACTCGAAGATAAGGAAGGGAAGGAGAGCCGTCATGAATAGACAAAAAGCTTTCACACTGATTGAGCTTCTTGTTGTGATTGCTATTATTGCAGTATTGATGGCAATATTGATGCCTGCGCTTAATCGAGTTAAGGAGCAGGGAAAACGTGCCGCCTGCCTGGGCAATATGAGGCAGTTGACGCTTACCTGGATTATGTATGCCGACGAAAACAACGATAAAATCGTCAATGGCGAAGCGTATGGCGGCGGAGACGGCACGGCACCTATACCCACTAGTGGTATGCATAATGGTGAGCAGTGGTGGACAGGCGACGATATCGGAGATTTTTGGCTGGGCATAAACTTGCCCCAGGTACTCCAGGAAAAAGCCATTAGAGCCGGCGCCTTATATCCATATTGCAAGGATGAAAAGCTTTACCGATGCCCGACCGGTGTTCGTGGAGAGATGCGTACCTATACCATTACCGATGCCATGAACGGTCTTCGAAGGGATGGAACTTACTCTGGTAACTCCGGCGCAAGGGTTGGACGAACCGTCTTATGGGTTAAGAGGAGGGCTGAGATTAGCTCCCCGGGCCCGGCGTTTAGAATAGTATTCCTGGATGAAGGCCGGATAACTCCCGACAGCTATGCTACCCATTACGTGAATGAGCGCTGGTGGGACCCACCCTTTGTCCGACACGGTGACGGCACGAATGTCTCTTATGCAGACGGACACGCTGGTTATTGGAAGTACATGGGCATGAAAACGTTAGAAATAGGCAAGCTCGCCGCAGTTCCCGGCTTTGATGCAAACCCATTGCACCAGATGCAGCCTGAGAGCGAGGATGACTACCAGGATTTGTATAAAATGCAAAAGGCCGTCTGGGGCAAGTTGGGTTATTCGCCAACGCATATGCCAAGGTAATGATATGCATTATTTCTCTGGTTTTGTCGAACTCATAGGAGAACGGTCATACAGCCTACGACATTAAACAAAGATTGAGGAGATGATATGATTGTAAGAAGAAAGGGCTTTACATTAATTGAACTTCTGGTTGTGATTGCCATTATTGCTATATTAATGGCAATATTGATGCCCGCTCTGAATAGAGTCAAGGAGCAGGGTAAACGTGTCGTCTGCTTAAACAATATGAAGCAATTGACACTTACCTGGATCATGTATGCCGACGAAAACGACGACAAGATCGTCAACGGCGAAGCGTATGAGGGCAGTGACGGTACTTGTCCTATGCCGACAAGCGGCCGACATGCCCGTGAGCTATGGTGGACAGGTGACGATTGTGCAAGTGGTTACATGCAAGGGGCACAACTGCCGCAGCAGACACAGATTAGAGCAATTAAGGCTGGGGCGCTCTATCCATATTGCAAGGATGAAATGCTCTATCGTTGTCCGACCGGTATTCGAGGAGAGATGCGCACCTATACTATTACCGATGCCATGAATGGTCTTCGCAGGGACGGAACTTACTCTGGTAATTCCGGTATAAGGGTAGGACGAACTGTCTTATGGGTTAAGAGGAGGACGGAAATTATAGCCCCGGGCCCGTCGAAAAGACTGGTTTTTCTCGATGAAGGCCGCGTGACCCCGGACAGTTATGCCTGTCATTACCTCAATGCCACATGGTGGGATCCCCCGTTTGTCCGGCACGGTGACGGCTCGAATGTTTCCTTTGCGGACGGGCACTCCGATTACTGGAAGTGGGATGGCAAAAAGACCCTGGAGACCGGAAAAATGGTCAACCCGCTGCACCAGATGGCCCCTTCAACCCCTGAGGAGATCGAGGATCTGCAGAGAATGCAGAAAGGCGTCTGGGGCAGATTGGGATACTGAGAAGCACAATCTCAACCGGTCGGATTGTAAGAGGCACAAGTGTAAAACAAAGACAGTAGGAGCAATATTATGACTAAGCACAGGGCGTTTACGCTGATCGAGCTTTTAGTGGTTATTGCAATTATTGCGGTTCTAATGGCGATATTGATGCCGGCGCTCCAGCGGGTGAAAGAGCAGGCAAGGGAGATAACTTGCCGTGCCAACTTGCGTCAATACGGTATCGCACAGTCCTTATACCTGGACGACTACGACGACCGCTATCCATCTGCTTGGACCTCTCTGGTCAAGACGGAAGCCCCCGTATCCGGTTACCAGCGTTACTGCCGATGGCATGATCCGAGATACCCGGCGGACGGCCCGTTTTGGCCCTACCTGAAAAAAGGAAAGGTCCATTTGTGCCCATCGTTCGCGGTTCTTGCAAAGTCCGAGGGCCAAAGGCATCCCAGTCATGATTCAAATATTCCTGTTATACCTTACTATAGTTACAGTATGAATGGCTACTTAGGCTCAACAGGCGGAGCCGCCGGCGGCGGCGTCCTGAAGCGTTCCCAGATCACAAGGAGCAAGGCGGAGGTATTTTTCTTCGCTGCCGAAAACATGTGGCTCAGACCCGGCACCAGTTGGGTCCTGAACGACAATGCCTTATGCCCCGACGGCAGAGACTGGTTCGGTACGTTTCATAGTACAATGAGCGGAGACCTAAACAGTGGCACGGTAAATGCAGTATTTGTGGATGCACACGTCGAGGAGGTGCGCTCGGCCCTGAATTCGAAAGATCTCAGCTATACTGACGACATGGAGTTCGGACAATTCGAGAAATTCGGCTGGCCTAAAAAAGAGCCCTATAATTAATCAATTGTGGCCTTTGGAGTTCATTAACGCGGCCAAAAGGATATGCTGTAATCTTTCGACGCTGAGCTTGTTTAGGTAATCTTGTGTAAAATCCAACTTAAATCTGCCTCTGAAATTCCTGATTCGTCTCTCAAGTTCGTGTCTTCCTAAAGCGGCGATTGAAGTCGCCTCTCTCTCAAAATACTTTCTCGCAGCCATCCTCGTAACCTTTGAAAAGATTGTTATTGTAAGTTGGATTCATGTTGTCTGCATCGTCTCTGAAACTTGGGCACTTGTGCTGGAAATTCGGTGCCGTTAAACAAACGCGTAAATTGCTTGATTATTAGGCCAAATTTTTTTTGTTTATTTGAAGGCCGTCTGATAACTTTTAGTTATGAAAACAGAGAAGTTGAATTATTACCTGCCGTCTGAATTGATTGCCCAAAAGCCTCTTTCCGTTCGGAGCGATTCGCGGCTGCTTGTTCTGGATCGTTCCGCCGGCGATGTTTCGGACAGCCGGTTCAGCAGCCTCGGCGACTTCCTTTCGCCCGGCGATTGCCTCGTGCTGAACGATACGAAAGTCCTGCCGGCACGCTTTTTCGCCCGGCGGAGCACGGGAGGCAAGCTCGAAGGACTGTTTCTCGCTGCGGATGTCGAAGGCGTCTGGACGGCATATCTGAAGGGAATCCGCAAACTTAAAGCCGGCGACGAGTTTTATCTGAAAGACAGGCAAAAAGCCGATTTCTGCAAAGCCGTGCTGCTCGAAAAGACGGGCCAGGGAAGTTGCCGGCTCCAGCTCAAGACCGATACGGATGCACAGGCCGTGCTTAATGAAATCGGCTTTCCGCCTCTGCCACCATATATCAAACGCGACGACGATCCGGCAATAGCGGCTGCGGACGAGCATAGGTATCAGACGGTGTATGCAAGGCAAAGCGGCGCCGTCGCGGCCCCGACCGCAGGGCTGCACTTTACCGAACCGCTCATCGAGCAGCTAAAGCAGGCCGGCATAAAATTCGCATTTATCACGCTTCACGTCGGGGCAGGAACATTCAAGCCGGTCACCGCGGATAATCTCGAAGACCACCAAATTCACCAGGAGCGATTCAGTATCGATAAGGAAAATGCCGCGATAATAAATGCAGCAAAAAGCAAAGTCGGCCGAATCATCCCGGTCGGCACAACATCGACACGGGTCCTTGAGACCGTCGCCGCCGATTCACAGATCGAAGCTGCCGCCGGCACGACGGAGCTATTCATCATGCCGGGCTATCAGTTCAAGATGATTGATGCGATGATAACGAACTTCCACTTACCCAAATCCACGTTAATAGCATTGGTAGCGGCCTTCGCGGGGCTCGATAACATCCTTGCCGCCTACCAGCACGCAATCGAAAAACGATACCGCTTCTACTCCTATGGCGACGCTATGCTGATAATCTGAGTGGAATGCCCCCCCTTGGATTACAATATTCTTCTCGCCAGAGGAAGTTTGCGGATTATGTTGCCCAGGCCAAAGCTAAGCGGCATTGATATCATGATGGCTAATACGAATTTCAAGAGTGGATACAAGCTGATATTTCTGATTGCGATTGCCACGAGAATGACGACAGGTGCGTGGATAATATACGCTGTATAGGCGCTGCCGGCCATCGCCCTGGTCAGCTTTCCCTGCCGGTTAAGCCGTTTGCGAAACAGGGCCGGCAGGGCGATGATTAACGCCACGCCGGTAAGCTGCTCCCAGAAAGCGTAGCTAAAGCACTGCCAGTGCAGGCCGCCGGTAAACGGTGCTATATTGCCTTTTATTGCTCCACCGAGTGTGAACAGGGCCGGAAAAACGATAACAATCATAACCACGGCCAGGCATAGCCAGAACCTGCCCATAGCATCGGGGATACGTGTCAGCCAGTTACGGCGATAGGCGACGATTCCGAGAATAAACATGCATATGTATTGTGGAAAGAACGGAAACTGAAAATTCAGAGGCCGGAATCCCCAGCCTACGGGAAGCCATATCCGCACGGCAAATGTGACACTGGCCAGGGCAAGAATGAAAACCGCGATTTTCAGATTACCAGGCAGGCAGGTTTCATCTCGAACATTTGGGGAAGGAGTTTTTACGAATGCCCGCCATATAGCATAGCAAATTGCGAATATCAGCAGGGCTTCAACGAACCACAACGGCCCGGTCCCGATGTGGAATGTGCTGTAATACCCGGTGAGGAAGTCGAGATAAGAACCGCTGGTCTCCCAGGCGCCGACCTTTATTAGCGGATAGGCCATCAGCGGGCCGATGATGAAGTCGTAGCACAGCATAGGGATGCCGAGGCGCAGCAGCCGATCCTTCAGAAACTGCCGGGGGCCTTTGTGGTCGTATGAGCCGGGCGTAAAATAGCCCGCGATCATGAAAAAAAGCCCCATTGAGAAGGCCTGAACACTCGCATTGTGCCAGGTCAGCAGGGTGGATGAAAGTGTATCCGCCTGGCCGTCTCTGTAGTACCAACCCCCTTCGCCGCCATAGGTTATGGACAGGTGAATCATTATAACCAGCGTGATCAGCAGGATTCGCAGGTTGTCGATGAAGAATAGTCGGGCTTTTTCCATAACTTATTGGCGGACCGCAGCTACAATACTTCTAATCGAGGCAGTTCCAAACAGTGGCGCTAACTTGCAGCCGGAAGCGAATATTCCCGGTTTTCTTTAAATATAATAGTTGAGGAGGTTCTCGAGCATCTCCTGACGCCCGCTTTGAAGTTCCGGCTCGCCGTTTTCAAGGATATAAGCCTCAAGCTCTTCAAATCCAATCTGCCTGCTTTCGATTTCGGAGCCAAGCCCCTGATTCCAGCCGCTATAGCGCTGGTCAACAGCGTTCTGGAGAGTTTTGTCTTCTATCATCTTTGCGGCGTTCTTCATTCCCCTGGCGAAAACATCCATCGCACCTATATGACCGTGGAAAAGATCGACCGGATCTATCGATTGACGTCTCACGTGTGCATCGAAATTGAGCCCGCCGGTTGTAAAACCGCCGCCTTTGAGAATTATGTACATTGCGAGTGTCGTTTCATAGACGTCGTTCGGAAACTGATCCGTGTCCCAGCCCAAGAGCATGTCGCCCCGATTCGCATCGACCGAGCCAAGTATGCCGTTGGCCACACAAAATGCCAGTTCGTGGCAAAAATCATGTCCGGCCAGCGTCGCGTGGTTGGCCTCGATGTTCAACTTAAAGTCGCCGAGCAGATCGTATTTCTGCAAGAACGCGAAACAACTGCCTGCGTCAGAATCATATTGATGTTTCGTTGGCTCCTTCGGTTTTGGCTCAATGTAAAACTGACCATTAAAACCGATCTTTTTCTTGTAATCGACCGCCAACTGCAGGAGAAGAGCCATATGATCCAATTCACGTTTCATATCGGTGTTGAGCAGGGTATCGTAACCTTCACGTCCACCCCAGAAGACATAACCCTCTCCGCCAAGTTCCTTTGTTATCTCGATAGCTTTCTTAATCTGACTTGCGGCATAAGCAAAGACCTCCGGCGACGGATTGGTGCCCGCACCAGCCATGAACCGGCGATGTGAAAAGGCGTTCGTTGTGCCCCAAAGCAGTTTGACGCCCGTGTCAGCCTGAAGCTTCTTGGCCTTTTCCACGATTTTATCGAGACGTTTGTTTGTTTCAGCCAGGTCGTCCGCCTCGGGCGCAATGTCCCTGTCGTGGAAGCACCAGAAACCAACGCCTAACTTGGTAAAGAACTCGAAGGCTGCCTCCAGGGTCATGTCCGCAATTTCCATCGGATCTGACGAGTCGTTGTAGTCACGAATAATGGTGCCCGGTCCGAACTGGTCTCCACCGAGGTTCTTGAGAGTGTGCCAGTAGCAAACCGCAAAACGCAGGTGCTCCGCCATCGTTTTGCCGAGAACGACCTCATCCGGATTATAATGCCTGAATGCAAGAGGATTCTTCGTGTCGGGCCCCTCATATTTTATCTGTTTCACTCCGGAAAAGTACTCTGCCATTTTTGTTACTCCTTTCTCGTTTTTTTCATCGAGATGCGATTCATGCTTTCAATTGTTGTTTCAACGCCTCTTCCCACTTTGCATACGCCTGCTGATAGGCGGAAGCTAACTTGTCATTAGGTTCGATTGTCTTGACCGGTTCGAGGCCCACGAAGGCCTCGTCCGGGCTCTTGTAAACGCCTGCACCGATGCCGGCGCCGCGTGCCGCGCCCTGCGAGCCGTCTGTGTTGTATAGCTGGACAGTAGCTTGCGTCACGGTCGCGAAAGCTTCGGCGAATAACGGGCTCAGGAACATGTTGGCGTTGCCCGCCTTGACGGTGGTCAGTTGAATTCCCATGTCGCGCATAATGCCGAGTCCGTAGTTCAAGGCGAATACGATTCCCTCCTGTGCTGCGCGCAGGAAGTGCGCCTTTTTGTGTATGTTGAAATTCCATTCGTGAACGGATGCCCCTATATTCCTGTTCTCCAGGGTTCGCTCGGCCCCATTGCCGTAAGGCAGGATGACCAGCCCATCCGAGCCGACCGGTGCCTGTGCCGCCAGCTCGTTCATCTGTTCGTAATCCAGCCCCTCACCGGTGACGAAATTGTGCTTTAGCCAACTGTTCAGGATTCCGGTTCCGTTGAGGCACAGCAGCACGCCGTATCGCGGTTCTTCCGCCGAATGGTTGACGTGCACGAAGACGTTGACCCGCGAGAGCCGGTCGTAGTTTTTCCGGTCACTGACTCCGTAGACCACGCCGGAAGTCCCTGCCGTGACGGCTATCTCGCCCGGCTGCAGTACACTAAGCGACAGTGCGTTATTAGGCTGATCGCCCGCGCGGTAGCTGATCATGGTCCCTGCTTCAAGTCCAAGCTCGTCGGCCGCCTCTTTCATTAACTCGCCCTGGATGGAAAACGTCGGGAGCGTCTCGGCGACAAGCTCGCCGGAGATGCCGTAGTTGTCGAGCACGAATTGGGCCAGGCCGTCACCTTCGAAATCCCACATTATCCCTTCGGACAACCCGGAAGGAGTTGTTTTTATGTCACCCGTCATCTTCATCGCGATGTAGTCGCCGGGCAGCATCATTTTGTGAATCTTCTTATAAACTTTAGGCTCGTTTTCCATCACCCATTTCAACTTTGACGCTGTAAAGTTTCCGGGCAGGTTGAACAATCTCTTGAGACACTGCTCCTGGCCGATATCCGTCGCCGCCTTTTCGCCGATCTGCACCGCCCTGCTGTCGCACCAGATAATCGAAGGCCTCAGCACTTCCATCTTTTTGTCAACCAGGACGAGTCCGTGCATCTGGTAAGATATCCCGATTGCGTGTACATCGCCGGTGTCAAATTCCGCCTGGGCATGAATCTTTTTTGTGGCGGCCTTGACGTGCTCCCACCAGACGCCCGGATCCTGTTCGGCCCAGCCCGACTGTTTCGCGACAATCTCCAGTTCCTTGTCCGGCGAAGTCGCCGCCGCAAGCACCTTGCCCGTCTCTGCATCCATCAGCGTCGCCTTGATCGACGAGCTTCCAACATCGTATCCCAATAATAGCGCCATTTACGTATCCTCTTACTGTTTCCGATTCGACTAACGTGTTCGTTACCCATAATAATCATCGCCGGCTGATTGTCAAGTTTCGGCGAATCTTTCATTCATATTCCCATTTGACCAGCCATGGATCATTTGTTCGTTTCTGGAAGGCCTTCAGTTCCGCTTTGAGTTCTGCGAGCACCTTTTCGTGTTTGGGATCGTCGGCCAGGTTTTTGACCTCGTGCGGGTCGTTTTGAAGGTCGTAGAGTTCGAATTTCGGCCGATGCAGGTAGGCTTCGACGGTCCGTTTGCCGTAATATTTGCTGCCGGCCTTAATCGTCGCCTGCCAGGTTGCGGCTTCCCACAAATCGCTGGCGAATGGATAATCCAGCCCATGAGCGATATTCCAGATCAGCTTGTACCTGCGCTGCCGGACCACACGCATCGGGTAATACATCGTAATCTCGTGGAAGGTGTGCGAGGCGTAAGTTGCATCCCAGCCCGTCGGATGCTCCTGGTCGAGCGTAGTTTTGAAAGATCTGCCCTGGAAGGTATTCTTGCCGGACAGAGCACCGGCGAAATCGAGAATCGTAGGGGCCAGGTCCGCAAAGTTAATCAGCGCATCGCACGCTATACCCTTTTTCTTTTGGCCGGGGCGTCGAACAATACAGGGCAGGTTCATTCCCGGCTCGTACAGTGTCGTCTTCGCCCCCGGAAAAGCTACGCCGTTATCGGAGATGTAAATGACAATTGTATTATCATATTTACCGGCTTGCTTGAGGACGTCAAGCAGCTTTCCCACGCCCTGGTCAACGCGGCAGACGGATTGGTAGTACTGAGCCAATTCGGCGCGGCACTCAGGTATATCGGGCAGGAAAGGCGGCACGATCACATCCTTCGGGTCATACTTGACCTCTTTAACGCCGGGATAGCTTCCTTTGGCTTTGTTGCCGAACCGGTCGGGCTTGCCGGGCAGTTCGTCCGCAACACCGCCCCCACGGTGCGGATCGCTCATGCAGAAGTACAAAAAGAACGGTTTGCCGTCACTTGCGCCGATGAAGTCCCGGCAGTTCTGCGCCATCTGGACGGGACTGCGGGTGTTGCCCGGCAGTGTGATATCGAACTTGTAGACGCTCTCAGGCGCGACGTGGTACTTGCCGATTCGCCCGGTTCGATAACCGGCCTCGGTCAGCAGGACCGGCAGTGTTTTGATGTTCTCGAAGGAGATAAA
>Ga0114918_10000661_pt1 | contig 29867 bp, 22 predicted proteins | sample LantaG_FD_87015 | JGI IMG/M metagenome (GOLD analysis project Ga0114918, IMG submission 87015) | Deep subsurface microbial communities from Baltic Sea to uncover new lineages of life (NeLLi) - Landsort_02402 metaG | ecosystem: Environmental > Aquatic > Marine > Oceanic > Sediment | place...
CCCCAACGCCTTGGTAACCTGCCACGCTGCAAAGTTGCTAGCTCCAGGATAGAGGATTTTACCCTGGTCTATCAAGTCGCTCAGGGCGCGCACGGTCTCTTCCAGCGGTGTGTCGTTATCGAAGCGGTGGATGAAGTAGACGTCAATGGTCTCAGTGTGGAGGCGCCGGAGGCTGCCCTCGACGGCCTGCATCAGATGGCGCCGGCTAGCGCCTCTGGCGTTCACGTCGGCGCCTGTGGGGAAGTAGGCTTTGCTGCTGATGACGACGTCATCACGACAATCCGCGATCAGCTGCCCCAGGATCTCCTCCGAACGGCCCTTCGCATAGACGTTGGCGCAGTCGAAGAAGTTGATACCGACCTCGCGACAGCGATTGAACATCGCCGACGACATGGCTTCGTCGGCGTCTCCGCCAAACGACATCGTGCCGAAGCAGAGCGATGAGACTTTGACACCGGTGTTGCCCAGAATCTTGTAGTCCATTTTACCTCCTCCAGCAGCGTGGAATTATGGGAGTGACGGCTGTGCTTTGGCCCCAGCCCAAAGCTCGCCGGACGTGACGCCTGATAGATTGCTGTGGTCGGGCGCCGAGAAGCGCAAGTACTCCTCCGTGGCGGTCGATAAATCCTGGTAGTAACCGCGATAGGCAGGAGGCATCAGCGCCGCAATCTGGTACATCATCTCATCCACGATCTTCTGGCGGACCGGTGCCGTGATCTTGGTCCCATTGCTGTCGACCGTGAAGGGATCGCCGACCACCACGTGGTAGTCCGTACGCCGGCAGTGCTTGATGTTCTCGGTGAATCTCTCCCCGCCGTAGCAGGCGATGGGCCAGACCGGGGCGCCGCTTCGGATGGCCATCAACACGACGCCTGGTTTGGCCTTCTGCATCCTGCCGTGGCGGCTGCGGGTGCCCTCAGGTGTGATGAACAGGATTTTGTCCTCGGCCAGTGCCTCGAGCCCCTTACGCATCGCCGTCACATCTGCTTCACCGCGTTCGAGCGGGATCAGATCCCAGTTGTTGAAGACCAGGCTGAACAGGGGACTATCCCAGTTCTCGATCTTGGAGTAGCCGGTTCCCACATCGGTGTGGGCTCGCGGATAGATGATGGGCAGCTCAAGGTAGTTCACGTGATTCACGATGACGATGGCTGGCCCCATGACCGGGAGCCCGTCCATGCCCTGCGTCTCAACTTTGCATACGATGTCTGTCAGTGACCGGGCCAGAAAGTTGATGATTCGGCGTGCGACATACTTCGGTGGTTTCATTAGCGTTTTATTGTCTCCGGTAGCCCTCTACGGCGGCCTCTCCATCCATGACGATGATGCTCTCGGCACAGAACTCCTCAGGCCAGAACCTGGGGATCTGCTCGTTGATGAGCCGGTTGGCGATCGGCCGCAGGCCGAAACTCCAGCTGTTCACCTTGACTTCCCCAAACGCCACGGTGGCGCTGCAGCTGTCGGCCTCCACGGTGAAGGTGGCGAAGATGTCGAAGTTGCCGCGCACCGAGGCCGGAATATCCACGCCGAAGGCCTCAATGATGCCTGCGTCGGCATATGCGTCGGCAGTGATCATCGGGTCATCGAACGCCACCTTGAGGCTGGCGTCTTCGCTGTACCCGGCTTCAGACAGCAGACCTCGGATCATCTGGTTCAAGACGGAGTCGGTCGCGATGACGCGGACCCGTTTGTTAGTCTCGATATCGCGAAGCTGCGCGATGTCCTCCAGAGAGGTGATGCGGTATTCGGGCAGACTGGGGTCCGGGGTGGGGCGAACTTCCGGTGCGGCTTCTTGTATGATGCCCAGGAAGCGGAGCACTGGTCCGATGATGGGCCATTCGGGCAGCGGAGGCAGAACCGCGCCGGGCGTGCTCGCGGGGGCGTAGGCGCCCGCGAGCGTCGTTGTCGTCGTGAGCAGGACCACGACGATAGTTATCGCCATCAGAGTCTTCTTGCGGGTTGTCATCTTGGTGAACCTCCAGATTTCTTGGTAGTGGCAGAATTGAACTCAGCCGGCAGTTTCCTGAACACGATGCTGAACGGCACGTATTCTACCTGTTGGACGGCTGTCAGGCAACTGTTTTCGTTCCAGGGTGGGGGCAGCTAACAAGCCAGGAAACGCTGCTGGATCAGCGGGTCGCGTGTCGCCCATCCTGGAACCCACGACCAGAGAGGCGGCTGGGAAGTTTCGACCGTGATGGTGTTGGTCTAGCGGGTGACGATGGGCCAACTGCGCCCTGGCAACCAGATTGCGGCGATACACACTAAATTGTCGCCCCCAACGTAGAATACGCCCCAGCGCAAGTGTTTGAGCGGCGCCGGTTTATTCTTCGCTGATTCCCCACCAGTACATGTCGGCCAATTGGCGGTGCTCCTGGTGGAGACGGACGTAGCTTTCGTACCGGTGTTCATCGATGGCTCCGGCCTTGAGAGCTTGCCGCACCGCGCAGTCGGGCTCCACGGTGTGGCTGCAGTCTGAGAAGTTGCAGTCGGGCACGTACGGGGCTATGTCCGGGAAGTAAGCATCGATCTCCTCAGGATCGAGGTCGAATAGGGCGAGTGCGCGTATGCCAGGGGTATCTGCCACCCAGCCACCTACTTGGAGCGGCACGAGCTCGGAAACCGTCGTCGTGTGGCGGCCTTTGCCGGTAGCCTTGCTTACATTCTTCACCCGCTGTCCCAGCCCGGGTTCCAGGGCGTTGAGTAGGCTGGACTTGCCGACGCCCGATGGGCCGATGAGGGCCGACGTCTGATCCTTCAGCTGCGCGCGTAGTTCGTCGATGCCGGTCCTACGCTGGGCGCTGGTGTAGAGCACGACATATCCGATATCCTCGTAGATGCTGAAAATGTGCTTGGCGTTGTCTATACCGACCAGGTCGGTCTTGTTGGCGCAGACAACTGACGGGATGCTCTGTCGTTCGGCGCCTACCAAGAGACGGTCGAGCATCTTGAGATGGGGCTCCGGGTCGGCGCACGCGATGACGAAGAATACCTGATCAGGGTTGGCGATTATGACCTGCTCTTTTTCCCGCAGATAGCCCTGGCGATCCCAACGCCTGGAACCGCGCCCGTCCGCAAGGGGTTTGAGGCGCGCCAGGACCCGTTTGCGTTCGTGCACTTCCTCGATGACGACGCTCTTGTCCGGAAGGGTCTGCCACTTCACACGATCTCCCACGGCGACGATGGTTGTGTCGCTGCGCTTCTTCTTCAGCCGCCCGCGGATTCGTGCCACGACTTGTTCCCCGCCATCGGTGAGGATGGTGTAGAAACCGCTCTGAGATTTGATAATCAGTCCTTCGCTGAACCCTTGGTTACTATTCATATAATCTCAATTCTACTCGGACCTTCAGAAGTGGCAACTACCTTCGCGGCAGACAGCCTCTCTTTTTTTTGTTGACTTCAGTCCGAACCACACCTATACTAAGGGGGTCACGTCATGTTTATGGAATCGTAACGCAAACGTAACAATTGGACGGCATCACACACCGATTCGCAGGCACTGTGATGTAAGGAGGCGACTCTATGGCTTTCCGGATGCGCTGGCCCACCCGGCAAGGCATTATCCGTCAGAGATTCGGGGAGCACCCCGCGATCTACAGCAAATTCGGTCTTCCAGGTCATGAAGGATTGGACCTGGCTGCTCCGTATGCCAGTGAGATCTTCACCGTTGCGGACGGATTTGTGAGCGATGTGCGGCTAGATGGGTTCGCCGACCCCATGCTGAAACCCTATGGCAACCAGGTGCGCGTCCAGCACGCGGATGGCTACGAGACGATCTACGCGCATCTATCTCAGGTGGTGGTGGTGCGGGGCCAGCTGGTCCAGGCCAAGCAGTTGATCGCTCTGTCGGGCGACACCGGTCACTCCGCCGACGCGCATCTGCATCTCAGCCTTAAGCATCACGGCGCCACGGTTGAGGGAAAAACCGAATACCCTTACGACCTGGTCGATCCTGAGCCTTTCCTTATTGACTACGCCGTTGACCAGACCAGCATCGTGGATCCTCCCGATGTGACGATGCAGGTTGTCGTGACCGGCGAGGACGCGGGCTTTGTGAATGTGCTGGCGCTGCCGCGCATCGGTGCACAGGTCATCACGCAGGTTGATGACGGAGCGCTGCTGGATACGTTTGAGGACCCTGAGGCCGTCAAGAGCAAGGCCGGGCAGGAGGAACAATGGCTCTGGGTCGGGACCGCAGACGGTGATGTCGGCTGGGTTGCCGCCCGGCACGTGGCGCTGCGTTACGGTCAACCCGAGCCGGAATTCCATCCCGACACGGTGATCTTCGTCATCGTGGATAGCCAGGACGAGGCTCTCCAAGTTTACGCAGGGCCGGGCACGCAGTACGATGAGGTGACACGGTGCCCTCACGGCACAGTGCTGAAGACGTTGGACGCCCCAGACGTCGTTGAGACGCGGGTTGGGCAGCGCGGGGAGTGGCTTCACGTCCAGACGCCGCTGGCCGAGGTGGGCTGGTGCGCTGCATTCTACGTCAAGCTTGAGCCATTCGGCGAGAAGCCCGTGATCCCGGTGCCTCCGACCGGTGAGCCGACGGCGCACGTCGTCGTCGAAAGTCCGGGCCTTGGACTGCGGTTGCGCGCGGGCCCCGGTGCTACGTACGACAGGATCTGGTCGATGCCTCACAAGACGGTGCTGACATCGCTTGAGGATCCGGTGACTACCGGGTGGAAGGTGGCCCGGCACAGCGAATGGATTCACGTACGCACGCCTGCGCTGTATGAAGGATATGCCGCCGCCTGGTACCTCCGGCATCCGGAGCAGCAGGACGAGCGGAAACCCGTCAGTCCCGCCGGGGTACGGACCGGGGTTTCCCCGCACATATTTGGCATACATACCCTCTCGGTTGCCGACGATCCATATAGCCGGGATCGCATTCGCGGGCTCTATGACGGAACCGGCAAACAGGGTTGGATCCTCTTCACGGAGATCTGTGGACGACACGCCCATACCATCAATCAGAACCCGGAGATCCGCCGCCGGCTGTGGGATTGGGCTGAAGCCGGCTATGGCGTCATTGTCCGCCTCAACTACGGCTATGAGCCTGGTGGGACGCTGCCGGAATCACGGTTCTACGATGACTATGCCGCGGCTGCCGCACGCTGGGTGGAGGTACATCTGAAGGACGCCCGGCGTTCTGCGAGCAGCTATACGTGGACGATACAGATCGGCAACGAGCAGAACAATCCCCGTGAACATCCCGGGGGCTTTGAGCATCCCATCGAGCACATCACCGCTGCGAGCTATGCGGATGCGTTTAGCCGGACGTATGCCAGGATCAAGAAGGTGCTGCCGAACGCCACGGTCTGTCCGGGCGCCTTGGACCCGTACAACTACTCGCCGATGCGGGCTCTGGGCAATGAGCGATGGCGTCCCTTGGACTACTTCACCATGATGATGGACAAGATCGAAGCGCTGGACGGCATCATCCTGCACGCCTATACGCATGGTCCAGTTCCTGCCCTGGTGACGCATCTGAAGCGGTTTGGCGAAGGCACGGGCCCGCTTGGCGATCACTATTACGATTTCCAGACCTATCGCGTCTTTATGGAACGTGTCCCGGCCCAATGGCGAGACCTTCCGGTCTATATCACTGAGATGGATCATATCCATCTCCCCGCCGGTGAACACGATCAGGGATGGGTCAACCAGAATGTGGGGTGGGTGCGTGCGGTCTATGCGGAGATAGACCGCTGGAACCAGATGCCGTATGCGCAGCAGATCCGCTGCGGTCTTCTCTACCGGTGGATGGGGGATGCGTGGGCGATTGAGAACAAACCTGAGATCCTAACCGATTTCAAGCAATCTTTGGCCAACGACTACCGCTGGCGCACAATGCCCTCCGGTGATGCCTTCAACTACAGTATGAGCAGTGGCTGGCGATCTGTGGTCAGACCGGTCGCCTTGGAGGAGAGGTTCCTGGTTCATCCAGACGATCTCACACGCATCTGGGGGGTTGGGGACAGGGCTCAGAGTGCGCTCCGTGCTGCCGGGATCATGATCTATGAGCAACTGGCCCAGCTCACGCCGGCTGAGCTGGATGGTATTCTGGAGGAAACGGGCCTTCGGGCGCGCTACCTCGCCAGTTGGCCGGAGCAGGCTCGTCTGGCCGTAAGCGGTGAGTGGGACAAGTTGGCGAGCTACAGAGATCGGCTATCATAGAACCTGTCTGCTTTCAACTGCACATTCATCTCCTCAGGGGGTGCTGGTGACCGATCACGAACTCCTTCAACTGATCAACAAGGCCGCGAGGTCCAGGGAAACGCAGCTGGATCTGAGTTACAGTGAGCTGACGACTTTGCCACGCGAGATCGGCAAGCTTAACCAGTTGATCTCGCTCGACCTGTGTGGCAACGACCTCATCGCACTGCCGCCGGAGATTGGCCAACTACGCTATCTGACACAGCTGGATCTGCGTCACAATCAGCTTGTCTCGCTGCCGCCACAGATTGGACTGCTCACCGGACTGTGCTCCCTCGACCTGCGCGATAATCGCATCTCGGGACTGCCGTCCGAGATGGAGATGATGGTGAATCTCTCCACGCTGGATCTGCGGCAGAACCAGATTCAGGTCTTTCCCCAGGTGATTCTCAGGCTATTCGGCCTGAGTGAGCTGCAATTGTGGCACAATCCCTTGGTCACGGTGCCGCTGGAGATCGAACAGCTGATCCGGCTGCGCTTGCTCAACTTGGGCGGCAACAACATGCCTGAGATACCGGAGGGCATCTGGCGCCTGACCGGACTGGAGCACCTGATCATCGACCACACTCAGGTGTCGAACTTGCCGCGTGATGTACGCTACCTGCGAAATCTTAAATACGTTGAGCTGCACGACAATCGGCTGAGCGGACTGCCGGCCGAGATCGGCGAGCTCTCCCGGCTGCTGGCCCTTATCCTGCATCACAATGCCATCACTCATCTGCCCCCGGAGATCGGTGCTCTGGGACGTCTGAGCCGTCTGGATGTTCACCACAATCAGCTGGTTTCGGTGCCCCCGGAGATTGGTAGGCTTGGCAGCCTGGAGTTTCTGGATCTGACGGAGAACCCGCTCTCGATCCCTCCGGAGATTCTTGTCAAAGCTGACGATCCAACGGCGATTATCACCTATTACGTCGACCACCTGGATGGTCAGAAGCGCCCGCTCAATGAGGCGAAGATGGTGTTGGTGGGGCAGGGGGGCGTCGGCAAGAGCTCGCTGGTACGCCGGTTGATCCAGGACACCTTCGATCCGACGGAGCCTCAGACGGAGGGTATTGAGATCCAGCCGTGGCAGGTCCAGGTCAACGATACCGATATGCAGTTCAATGTCTGGGACTTCGGCGGTCAAGAGATCATGCATGCCACACACCAGTTCTTCCTGACCAAACGGACGCTCTATCTCTTGGTGCTAGAGTGCCGGCTAACCGAGGATGAGAACCGTCTGGAGTACTGGCTCAAGATCATCCAGAGCTTTGGTGGCGATTCTCCGATCGTCATTGTAGGCAACAAGAGCGACCAGCAGCGACTGGATCTCGATGAGCGCGGACTCAGGGTCAAGTATCCACAGATCCACGCGGTTATGGAGACGTCCTGTGCTTCTGGACAGGGGATCGACAAGCTTAGGGCCCGGATCATGCGAGAGGTTACACGGATGCCGCACGTCAGGGATGCTCTGTTGACTTCGTGGCTCGAGGTCAAGCGCGACCTTGAGGAGCTGGACAAGGACTATATCCCCTATGAACGCTACCTGGAGATGTGCCAGGAGCGCGGCATCACCGACGAGCGCAGCCAGCGAACGTTGATCGGGTTCCTGCACGATCTGGGAATTGTGATGAACTACCAGGATGATCCGCGTCTTGAGGATACCAACATCCTTAATCCTCAGTGGGTGACGCAAGGTGTCTATCGCATCCTCTGCGACGGTGACTTGCTCAAGAAGCGGGGTCGCCTTGAGCGAGCCGCCCTGGACCATATGCTGGATCCCCGGCTCTACCCCCGACACAAGCATCAGTTTGTTCTGGACATCATGCAGAAGTTTGAACTGTGCTTCCCGTTCCAGGACAGCGGGGACAAAGTACTCCTGGTACCTGATTTGCTCAGCAAAGAGGCGCCGTTCACCGGTGATTGGGAGGGTGCCCTGGCGTTCCAGTACCACTACAATGTCCTGCCGAGCAGTGTGGTCTCGCGCTTCATTGTACGTATGCATCCCTATCTCTATCAAGACATTTACTGGCGGAACGGCGTGATGGTGGCGGACGAGGGCAATTTCGCACTGATTCAGGCCGACAAGGAGGACAAGCGTGTCTATGTCTGGGTCAAGGGGCCAGAACACACGCGACGGGCGCTGCTCAGTATCATCCGCTTCCATTTTGACATGATCCATAGTTCGGTTCCGGGTATTCGCGTTGAGGAGAAGGTGCCGCTTCCTGGCCATCCGGAGATCGTGGTTGATTACCGGTATCTGGTCGATCTGGAAGCTATGGGTGAGAAGCGATTTGTGCCTGCCGGCCTTCGCCAGCGGGTTGACGTGCGTTCGCTGTTGGAGGGTGTGGACCTGGCTGCCGAACAACGGGAACCGGCCCGCTTGCGGCGGGTTCTGGTCGAGCGTTTCAATCTGGAGGAGCTGCGTGCTCTGTGCTATGATCTTGAGGTGGACTTCGAGATCCTGGATGCGGACGACAAGGCCGGCACGGCGCGCGAATTGGTCGCGTATCTGGAGCGCCGGGAGCGGCTTGGCGATCTCATCCGCGTCGGCAAACGACTGCGACCGGATATTCACTGGGGGGCGATTCCGATCGAGTGGACATAGACTCACACGTGGATGGCGTTTCCATTGACTAAAAGGACGCTTACGGTATAATGGCCCTGCGTTTTCAGAGCGCAATGAGACTAGAAATCACTGTGCCGCTGTGCAACCGTCGCGGGTGACCGCGCGATTTTCGTGTATAGGGCCCTTGTGGACATGCACAGTGTGTTTGAACTGTGAATCGGAAAAAGGAGAGATAGAATGCCGAAGCGAACTTATCAGCCCAAGAAACGCAAGCGAATGCGCACACACGGGTTCCGTGCACGGATGCAGACAAAGGGGGGGCGCGATGTACTGAAGAGCCGCCGCCGGAAGGGTCGTCGCAGGTTGGTAGTCGTTGAGCTCGGTGGTGCCAAGCGCATCAACTGGAAGGAATCCGGGCAGCGACCGCGCCGCAGCAAGTAAGCGCGTCCCAGCTGACTGTACGATTGACTTTGAGGACTTCGCCGGGGTACGTGGTTTCAGAGCGTCGCCTTTGGATCAAGGAAATGCGCCTGCGCCGTCCAGAGGACTTCAGGAGAGTCTGGTCTGATGGACGATCGTGGGCGCATCCCTTGTTTATTCTTTGGGGTATGCCCAATACGCTGGGGACGACACGTGTGGGGATCACTGCTAGTCGCAAGGTCGGCAACGCTGTGGTCCGGAATCGTGCGCGGCGGCTGCTACGTGAGTCAGCTCGCCGTCTCTATCGGGGAATTGCCGGAGGATGGGATATTGTGCTAGTTGCACGTTCCGCACTTCCCAATGCTATGCAGCCTCAAGTCGAGTCCGCGCTCCGATCGACACTCGATCGTGCGGGCCTACTCGTCTCAGATGGTTCCTCACCCCAACAGGGAGCGTAAGGTGAAGCGACTGGCGCTATTCTTATTGCGTTTCTACAAACGTTTCATCTCACGTGCTCTACCACCGTCCTGTCGTTTCACGCCCACCTGCTCGGAGTATGCGTATGAGGCCATAGATCGCCAGGGCTTCATCAAGGGTGGGTGGCTGGGGATCAAACGCATCGTTCGCTGCAACCCGTTCAATCCCGGCGGTTATGACCCTGTTCCTTGAGCTGATTGTTTTCCATTGGAGATCCCCAAGGGTCTCCGGTATCTTGTTGTAGGAGGATGTATGTCGATTTGGCGGAGTTTGGTTCGCCGCCCCAAAATTCGTGTCCATAGGACCACGGGCTTTCCCTCGTGGAGGCTGTCCGTAGTCTTGTTGGTATTGGTGTTGGTATCCGGGTGTGCGGGTGGCCAGCGGCATGAGAGTTGGCCGGGCCTGCTCGAGTCTGATGGCACGCTGTATACGGCCGATCTGGAGCACGTCCAGGCCCTAAATTCGGAGACCGGCAAGGTTTACTGGAGTTTCCCTTTTGATGAGGACAGGGAAGCTGGCCCCTTTTACTCTGCTCCGATGCTGGCGCCCGATGCTGCTGAAAACGGGCTTCTACTGGTAGCTGGCTTCAAGGCCCAAACGGTTTACGGACTTGCTTTGGGGGCGTCTCCTGCTGAGCGTCCGGATGAGCTGTGGCGCTTTCAAGGCGCGGCTGGTCAGTATGTGGGCACCGGCACGGTCGCAGGTGATCTCTTTATCATCGGCAATGGTGACGGCAAGGTCTATGCTCTGAGTCTCGAGGATGGCGCAAAGGTCTGGGAGTATGCTACCAAGGATCGCGTCTGGGCGAAGCCGCTGGTCATTGACGACCGGGTCTATGTGGCCTCCCTGGACCACTTCCTGTACGTGCTCGATCTGAACTCCGGGGCAGAAGTGTGGCGTTTCGAAGCTGAGGGATCCATTGCGGCGACACCGGTATTTGCCGGCGGCGACGTCTGGATCGGCGACTTCGCCTCGAAGCTCTACCAGATTGACCTTGAAGCGCAGGATGCCGTGTGGACGCTCGAGGCCAGTGACTGGCTCTGGGCTACCCCAATCGAGAGCGATGGTATTCTCTACTTCGCTGATGTCGGCGGCAATGTGTACGCACTCAATGTCTCCGATCACACGATGGCGTGGGATGCGCCTGTCTCCGTGGGAGACGTGGTGCACGGACGCCCGGCGCTCAGCCCTGACGGTGGTTTGCTTTACGTGGCCGGCTTTGAGCGAGGCGGTGTGCACGCTATCGACACGGCCACCGGAAACTTGCGCACGAGCTGGGGTACGGTGCAGGAGAGCCCCGGCAGACTGCCCGGTGATCTCGTGACCGATGGTGAGCGTCTTTACTCGATGCCGATTATGGTGCCGGCACGTGTTCAGTCCTTCAGCTTGGTCAACGGCGATCTGTTGTGGACAGCGCCGCAGGCTGAGTAGTGCCAAAGGAGAGTGTTCTGTGTTTGACACCGTGCTGATTAGACCCATCATTAACCTGATGCTCTTGATCTACAGATACCTAGGTCAAGAGACGATTGTTGCTGTAGCGCTGGTGACGTTGCTGCTGAGGCTTGCCCTAACACCCCTCCAGCTGAAACAGCAGAAAAGCGCCAAAGCGCAGCAGGCACTCCGTCCCAAGACGGAAGAGCTCCAGAAGAAATACAAGGACGATAAGGAGAAGCTGTCCCAAGAGCAGATGAAGCTATATCGCGAAGCAGGCATCAACCCGGCGGCGGGCTGTCTGCCGTTGTTGATTCAGCTTCCGCTGATGATTGGCCTCTACCAGGCGATCAACCGTGTCCTTGCCGCCACGCCCCTCCAACTGCTGGCGCTGCCCGCCGACATCTATCGCTGGATCCCGGGGATGAGCTCGCTGATTCCTCTGAAGAGCCAGTTTCTCTGGCTGGATCTGGCACTGCCGGATCCCTACTACATATTGCCGGTCTTGGTGGTGATCTCGGCTTGGTACTACCAGAAGCTGTTGACGCCGCCGGTCGCGGATGCTGATTCTCAGACCGGGGCGATGAACAAGCAGATGCAGATCATGATGCCTCTGATGACCGGCTTCTTTGCGGCTACCTACGCCTCTGGCCTGGCGGTATACTTCTTGATCTCGAACCTTGTCGGCCTGTTGCAGTATGTTCTCTTCCGAAACGAATATGCGACTGGGAATGCGTCTGCTGCCCCCGGCAACGACAAGGCGCGGAAACCCGACCGGAAAGCCACGCGCGCTGAGGCATCCAAAGGCTGACCGGCTCTGTGTTGCGCCGTGATGTCGCCGGCTCGTCGGCATCGCTGATGTGGTTGGAGACCAGGGAGATCCTGGCGCGACAGTGAGAGGATGATTCCTCGATGGTTATTGGGTCTGGCGGGGGATACCTGCCAGACCTCTATTAGGAGGATGAACTGATGGCATCGGATGATTCTATCGTAATAGCAGCGCTTACAGTGGAGGAGGCGACCATTCTCGGTCTGACTCGACTGACTGCCACGCGCGATGAAGTAGACATCGAGATTCTGGATGAGGGCAATCGGGGCTTCCTCAGCATTGGGGCCCGCGAAGCCCGCGTTCGATTGACCAGGCGCCAGCGGAGCGAAGCTGCGGTGCCGGCTCCCGTGGCGCCGCTCGAAGCGGAGGGCGTCCGGACTTTTGCCCCCAGCACGATTTTCGCAATGGAGATGACGGCTGAGAGAGCACCGACAGGAGCTGCCGTGCCCCCTGCCACCTTGGATGGGCCCGTGACGGTGCCTGCAGAGCCGGCTGTCCCCGAGCCTGTCGCAGCCCGGTCCGCAGAGAAGCGGGCTGCCGGAGATGAGGGGAGCCTCGACCGAGCTGCGATAGAGGCCGTCGCCCGCGACATCGTGGAGCATCTCCTGCCCGGGCTGAGCCTGGAAGTGTCGATAACTTGGGTTGACGAAGAGCGCCCCACGCTGTGGGTTTCCATTACCGGGCGCGATGCTAACTCTCTGGTTGGCCCCCGGGCCCGCAACCTGCATTCGCTTCAGTATCTTTTCCGTGCGTTGATCTACCAGCAAGCCGATGGCAACTACAACGTTGTTGTTGATGCGGATGGCTATCGCCGCCGCCGTCGCCAGAGCCTGGAGTCCTTGGCACAGAAGAAAGCTGACCAGGCTGTAGAGCAAGGTCAGGTTATTCAACTGCGTGCGATGCCGGCCCACGAGCGCCGCATCGTTCACATACTGCTGAAAGAGGATGACAGGGTCTCAACGGAAAGCACCGGCAAGGGACGCGACAGGGCAATAACGATTGTCCCGAATAGGTCAGCTGGGCGAAACAGGTCGTAGCGAGTGCTTGATCCCGTCGACTATCTTGCCATCGGTCACGTCACACGTGACATCTTGCCCGATGCTTCCCACGTTGTCGGAGGGACTGTATCGTACGCAGCACTCACCGTCGCTGCGCTGCGGCGGTCGGTGGGTATAGTGACTAGCGCCAGTCGTGGTTTCGATCTATCGGTGTTTCATGGGCGAGCAACGGTTTCGTGTAGTGTGGCAGAACATACTACGACGTTCAGGAATCAGTATGTTGGTGGAAGTCGCCGCCAGATTGTGTATGGCGTTGCAGAGCCGCTGACGCCGCAGTCAATCCCTGAGGCGTGGTCATCACCTGCGATCGTGCATGTGGGCCCTATCATGGGGGAGTGTGATCCTGCTCTTGTGACATTCTTCCCTGAGTTGACCTTTGTGGGGGTCACGCCGCAAGGGTGGATGCGGTCGACGAATGGTAGTGGTGAAGTCCAGCACGAGCTGTGGCGTGGGGCGGAAAGCCTGCTGAGCCATGCATCAGCCGTCGTCTTCAGCATCCACGATGTCCTGGGAGATTGGGACATCGCGCGCAGCTACGCAGCGATGGCACCTTTGCTGGCGGTCACGACAGGCCGAATGGGTGGCGTGCTCTTCATCAATGGTGAGCCAGTGCAATTCCCGGCTTTGACGGTCGATGAAGTGGATCCCACAGGAGCTGGGGACATCTTCGCTGCCGTTTTCTTTGATGCTTTGGTGCATGAGGTGGCTCCACTGAAAGCCGCTCGTTTTGCGGCGTGTGTGGCGTCCGGATCGGTCACCCGGGTCGGTCTCAACGGTGTGCCCACCGCGGAGGACATTGATGGTTGCCGAGGTCTCCTGGGCTACGATCACTGAGGACGAGATGACGCTTCGTTACGCGTTTACGAACCAGAAGGGTGGGGTCGGTAAGACGACGACGGTTGTCAACCTGGCAAGCGTAATGGCTGATTGGGGTCACAGAACGTTGGTTGTGGATATAGATCCACAATGCAATGCAACCACCAGTCTTGGTTTGGATTCGCGATCTCTGGATCGCTCTATCTACGACGTTCTCTTGGGGCAGGTCTCGCCACTTGATGCAATATGCACGACACGATGGTCAGGACTGGATGTTTTGCCCAGCATCGCTGGGTTGGCCGGGGTCACGGTTGAGCTGAATGCTGAGCCTGCGCGGCAGAGAGCTGCCCATCTTTACAATGTGCTCTCGCTGATTGAGGGCTATGACTATATCTTGATCGATTCCCCGCCCAGCTTGGGGGTGCTAACGGTCAATGCACTGGTGGCGTGTCATGGCGTTGTGGTTCCAGTGCAATGTGAGTACCTGGCGCTTGAGGGGTTGACGCAGCTCACGCGCACGATTTCGCTTGTGCAGCGCGGTCTGAACAGGGGCTTGTCCCTGCGGGGCGTGGTGATGACGATGTTCGATCGCCGCACGACACTGTCGAACCAGGTTGTGGATGAGGTGCGTCGGTATTTCCCCAAGCGGGTCTTCTCGACCGTAATACCTCGGAGCGTGCGGCTGAGCGAGGCGCCCAGCTATGGAGAGCCGGGTGTTCTCTATGCGCCTCGGTCCCAGGGCGCGCGGGCCTATCTGGCACTGGCACGGGAGCTGCTGCTGGGCGATGGGTATTCGGTGGCCTGGGAGCCCGGGATGGCTGCTTAGAGTTGTAGCCGCTTTGATAGGCAACAGCGTGATGATTTGCTCATCGCGCTGTGTGTTTTCTGGGAAGCCGGAGGCTACGCGGCGGGTAGACCGAACTGGTATCTCCGCTTGATTCGCTCTGCAGCCCAGACGGCTGCCTCTTGCACGGCGGGATTGAGGTCTCTGACCAGCGCCTCAACGGCGAGTAAATCGGATTTCCGCCCGATGTGCGCCAGCGTCAGCGCGCTCAGGATCCTGGCGTCAACGTTTCCCTGCCGAGCTGCCTGGAGAAGTGTCTCAACTGCAGCCTGGCCCACTCCCAGTCCTTGGCCCTGGCGTGCCGCCCACGCGATCAGCCAATCCATCTGATCGACCTCTGGCGGCGGGCTCACGTGGATCTCGTGCTCTGCCTGTTCCTCCCGCGCCTGGATGGCGGCCTCGGCTGCCGAGCGCACGAGCCACTCCAGGTCCTCGCGCGCAATCTCAAGGAGTCGGACTTCCGCCCACGCTTCGTCAATCTGGCCCAGGCCGAGGGCCGCCGCACGGCGAACCATCAGATCCGAGTGCAGGGCATGCTCCTCCAGCGCCTGCCAACCCTCCGGGAGGCAGGCCAGGGTTTCAGCAATCACCAGCATCAGCGTCTCGTTGACTTGGGGAAGATTGTCACTCAGGAAGGTAATGGCGCCCGGCGTGCCTAAATCGGCCAGTGCGCGAACGGCGCTTTCCTGAATTTGCGGATCGGAATCTTGAAGAGCGGCGCCCATAAGCGGCATATCGCGCGATGAGGCCGTCCACCCCGACCCGCGGAGCGCGGCGCAGCGGATCTCGATGGTCCTCTGCTGTAGCATCTTGAGGAAGAAGGCGCGCGCACCGGGCCCGGCCACAACCGTGAGAGAGCGTCCGATACTGAGCCGGGTGTCCGTGTCCAGGTTCAGCTGCATGAAGGTCTGTGCCAGCGCCTTGATAAGTGTCTTGCGCCACGCTTGTTCTGGGTCTGCTACGCTGGCCCAACGTGCTGCTCGGAGCAGGGCTGTTCTTTCCCCCTCCATCTCCGACGCCGTCACCAGCGCTGTGGCAATGTCGCCCGCATCGGCGAGCCCAGCATAGAGCTCTGACAGAATCGACCAGCCAGGATCGTCTATATGGGCCTGGACGACCTCCCCGCCGGACTCTGCCTCAGCGAGGTGCACGGCGGCGAGGTAGTCGGCCCACAGGCTGTGGTCGGGTACCCAGGCCTTGCCATCTTGGCGGAGAATGCCCGAACCGGTCAGTAGTTGGCGGGCTGCCCCCTCAAGCCGGCGGGATCGTCCTTTTCTCGGGGGAAGGCCGGCCTTGAGTGTTTCGCGGACGTCTTGGTTGGACACTGTGCGACCCTCAAGGCGTTGTGGGGCGGTCAATGCGACCAGGCAACCGGTCGCAATCTGCGCGGCCTGATCGACAACGGTCTCAGAGCCTCTCCCCAGATCTACTGCTGCCAGCTTCGCGTCCAGCAACTGTGCGAGGACTTCTGCCTGGCGTGTGGGAAGTGCACCTGTGGTAAGGTGGAGCACGATACGTATGTGAATTTCCCACAGGAGTGCGCCCTCATCGAGCGCCTGTGCCAGAGACTCCAGGATCTCCTCGTCCGGACCGTCGGCAATGGGCATGCCCTGGAGTTCGCTCCAGGCGCGATAGAGATTGGGCAGGCCTGCTTTGTCTATCGTGGGGCGCAGCTCCGCGGCTACAAACCCCCTCTCCACCAGCGCACCGTAGCCGCAGGGGGAGCCGGCAACGACCCAGACGGCGTCCGGCAGGAGTGTGTCCGCCTCGGAAATCCACCTGGCTACTGATCGCGTTGATCGACATCGAGACTCTCCCAATTGTCCATCAGGAGCAGTGTGGGCTCTCCCTTGAGATGCCGAAGTAACCATTTGTCCACAATACCCGGCAAGAAGACCGTGGCCATCCCTACCAGATTCTCGAGCGCGGTTGCCTCAGGATCCTGGTCGATCTTGGTCAGATCTGACAGATTGATCCACACTGGGATTCGGGCATAGGGCTGCTGACCGTCGCTTTTACGGGTCTGCGTGACCTGCCAGGCATGCATGATCAGGCCAGTTGTGCGCCCGGCCCCCGGTGTCCCGGTGATGATGTCTTGCGGTGTCCGTGCAGGATTGCCGAGTGCGGAACAATGACCGTCCTTGGAGACTGTGCGACTTCGGCTATCGATGTGGGAAGCGGAGCCAGTACACGGTATGACGGAGGCTGGAATATCAGACTGGGATCTGTGGGGGCGAAGAGCAGCAAAGGCTTGAGGGTCTCTTTCAGGGCCCTCACGTATTTCTCTTCCTGGCTAGCCTGAACGCGATGCCGCCAAGCCGCAATTGGTGCCCAGATGTTCTGTGCCAGCTGCCGGATGGCTGCCCGTTGGCTGTACACGATGCCGGCTAGAATCCAGGCCGCCAGCGCGCCGATAGTGCCAGATCGCAGATCGAACTGCCAGCCTATTTGACGCTGTAGGAACTCGGAGGCGTGCACGGCCTATGCCTTGCTCTCCTGTGACTCGACAACCAAGCGGTATCCCTGCCCTCGTTCGCTGACTATGTAGACCGGAGCTCGGGGATCTTCCTCGATCTTCTGCCGCAGATACCATATGTACAGCTTGAGGTAGTCGCGCCGGTTAGAGTATTCTGGGCCCCAGACCCGGCGCAGTAGGGTGTCGTGGCTTACGGTTCGCCCTGCATCCTGAACAAGTGCAGAGAGCAGTTGGAACTCTGTTGGCGTAAGGCTGACCTCGCGATTGTCAATCTTCACGTCGTGGGTGTCGAGGTTCACTTGTAGGTTGCCGGCCTCAAAGATGGTTTGGTCACCACGGGCGCGGCGTGCTCGGGAGAGGGCGGCTTTTACGCGCGTGACGAGCTCTTTATAGCCAAACGGCTTCACGATGTAGTCATCGGCCCCGAGTCCCAGTCCATAGGTGATGTTATGTTCATCTCCCAACGCCGTAAGGAACAGCACCGGGGCATCAGTGAGGCGGCGAAGGCCCTCATACACGTGCCATCCATCCATGTCGGGCATTAGGATGTCAAGAAGTACAAGGCTGGGGGGGCTTTGGCGAGCAAGTCGCAGCCCGGATTCGCCATTGTTGGCTACCTGCACCGTGTAATCGGCGCGCTCCAATAGGAGTTGGACCAACTGGGCTAGTGCTTCGTCGTCCTCGATCAGTAGGATCGTCTCGTTCATCTTGGGCTCCTCAAAGGCTCGGCCTAGCCGCGGTCACCACAGTGGCACTTCCTACATATATGATATTAGATTATGTTGGTTTGTCAAACCAACTACACGTCCAGAGTTAGAAATTAACCATTATCGGGCATGTTCATTGGGTGATGACAAGCTGCAGAAGCTCAGTGCCGACGTTGGCTGCTGCGTTGGGAGCCGTCGGGCGATCGATGATGACGGCGACGGCATAGCGGGGGAGCGTTTCTGAATTGAGGCCCACAAACCACGACTGCTGTCGTTCCTCGCCGGCTACCGACGTCCCTTGGTGCCCGACAGCGCCGCTGTAGCGGGCCAGGCTTTGGCGGACGGCTTCGGCGATCTCGGCACTCACCACGCGTACCTCTATATCTGTTGGCGGCTCCGCACATCCATCTGTAGATTGAGCCAGGATCCTGATTGTGGGGCGCACGCCTTCATTGCCCAGCGCAGCGATGGCCTGCACCATCTGCAATGGTGTTACCAGGAGCTCTCCCTGACCGAGTGCGTCAGCCACGGCATCCAAAGGTAGCGCCAGATCAGACGCCACAGTCGGGAGTGCCAGCCTGGGCGCATCCAGTAACCCCCACAGCGCCAGACTCTCCGTGAACTCAGCGGCGCCGAGTTGTGCTGCGGCGTCCACAAAGGGATACGGACACCCGGCGGAGAGGATCTCCTGCCAAGTACTCGTCTGAGGAATCTTCCTGCAGGTCACAGATAGCCCATTGAACGGAACTGACTGTGTGATCGGTTCCGACGGTGTCTGGGCCAACCCGACCTGCAGAGCGGATGCCAAGATGAAGGGCTGCAGGCTGGTGCCCGGCTGCGCAAGTGCCTGGGTGGCCCGATTCAGGAAGGGCGAGTCTGCTGCATCACGTAACGTCGACCATTGCTCGACCACGGCAGCCGAGTCGTAGATCGGGGACGAGGCCAGAGCCAGGATCTCCCCGGTGCGAGCATCGACGAGAACTGCCGCGCCGATCTGGCCCTGCAGGCTCTGCTGGGCAGCGGTTTGCAGCTCAGCATCGAGGGTAAGTCGCACGTCGCGCCCCACTGAGTCGATGTGTAGGAGTCCGTCCGTGAGGTTGTCCCACGCCGTGTAGTCGACCTCACCGCGCAAGCGGGCGTCGCAGGCCGCCTCGATGCCAGCCGCGCTGTATTCGAGGGTCGCGTAACCGACGGCTGCGGCAGCCTCCGGTACAGGATAGGTGCGGGTCACGTAGCCATCCTCGTTGACAATGATGTCTGCGAGGACGACCTGGTTGCGGTCGAGGATGCGGCCCCGCTGGATGCGTGCTTCCGAGAGCACGAACCTGGGATTGGTGGGGTACGCGCGGAGTTCATCGGCGCGGGCCACCGCCCAGAGGCCGGTCGTGACGGCGATGGAGCCCAGGAGCAGCAGGAGTGCCTGTCCGAGGCCGGCAGCTGTCCGCCGGAGAGGTGAGTTCCGTGTTGGTGCCAATGACAGGGCCAAGGGCAGAGGATGGGGCGTCGAGAGGTTAATCAGTAATCCGGTGGCTGCGAGCATCGTCACCAATGATGAGCCCCCATGGCTCAGGAAGGGCAACGTCACTCCGGTGATGGGGATCAATTTGGCGTTGCCGCCGGTGATGACCCACGTCTGTATGGCAATGAGCGCGACGATGCCGCCGGCCAGCAGGGATTCGAAGTCGGAAGTCGACTCTTGAGCAAGCCGGATACCGCGATAGATCAGGGCCGCGATGAGCATGAGCAGTGCCAGTCCTCCGGCAAGGCCGAACTCCTCGACCAGGGCTGCGAAGACGAAGTCGGTATGAACGCCGGGGATGAAACCCGGAGATCCCTGCCCCAGTCCCTGGCCCATCAGCCCGCCTGCGCTGAAGGCGAAGAGCGATTGGAGGACCTGGAAAGCCCGATCGGCTTGTTCCGGAGCCCAGGGATCTAGCCAGATGCTCACCCGCAGCGCGACTCTGGTGGAGAGTATACAGCCGGCCATCCCCACGGGGATGAAGAGGACGACGCTCAACAGGCTGTATCGCCACTTGCCCCAGGCCAAGCTGATCATCGTTACAAATGTAAAGTAGAAGAGGAGCGCAGCACCCAGGTCCTGCTGCCAGCCCAGAAGCAAGAGTGCCAGGCCAACCATCACCAGCATCGGCCCCAGTATGATCCACCATATGGGTCGTCCTGCTGCCCGCATCGCCGGAATATCGCGCTTTTCGGCGAGGTAGGCTGCCAGATAGATGACCACGAGTAACTTTAAGGGTTCCGAGGGCTGCATGTAGAAGCCGGAAGCCCCAAGCCAGAGCTTCTGCCCGTGGCCGGATGGGTTGACGCCGAAAATGAGCGTCGCTCCCAAGAGCAGAATCCCACTGGTCAGCAGCGTATAGCGGTACCGGCGCAGGCGGCGTGTGAGTCCTGGGGACAGCGCAATCGCGCACATGACGCCGCAGCCGATTAGCAGCCAGAGCACCTGTCTGTGAACCATAGCCGGTGCGAGGCGAGCCTGCATAATCAGGCCCCAACCTGTCAGCAGTGCAGCCAGCAGGAGAATCAGCGTATCGAAGTCAGCCAGGCGTCTGCGAAGGAGCCACGCGCTGCCCAGCCATGCCAGGTTCCAGCTCCCGAGGACGGCCGCCAGGTGCCAGGCGGTGAGGGTAACGGGGTACGGTGTGAGGTACAGAGTGACAATGCCACAGACCATGAACAGCTCCGCAAGCACCGCAAGTAGGATGCTCACGCTCTTCTTGGATAGCTCTCGCCGGCGCAGGAGTGGGCGAACTGGCTGGGTACTCACAGGCTCAGGCTCCGGTGTGACATTTGCCGGGTGAACGGTGCTGCTGCCCGCACTTGGGGTGCACCAAACCCTGCAGACCCACCAGATCCGCGGGGTCCGGCGGTCCCTGAAGCTCCGCACAGCCTACGCATCGACAGTGTCTGACCCTGTTAGCAGGGCCAGACGTTCCTTGGTCTGCGCGGGGATCCGGGCCGGATCGGTGATCAGCGCCGTTGTGAGGCTGCCGGCACATTCGCACAGGTGGCCAGATCCTGGGAGTTGGGGAATAAGGCGGCGCAGGGCTTCCTGTGCCAACTCCAGGTTCGCATTGAGCTGGCGGATCACCATATCCACGGTAACGGCTTCCTCTGACTCGTGCCAGACGTCGAAATCGGTGACGTGGGCCATAGTAGCGTAGCAGATACCGGCTTCTCGGGCGAGGAAGACTTCCGGGCACACGGTCATACCGATGATGTCCATGCCCCATGCACGGAAGACGCGGCTCTCCGCTTTGGTGCTGAATCTTGGCCCCTCTATGGCGATGAAGGTGCCCCCGCGGTGCACTCGTGCGCTCGAAGCCTCCGCGGCGGATGCCGCGGCATCCGCCACGCGTGCCGAGAGTTCTGGGCAATACGGGTCCGCTACGGAGATATGTGCCACCTGACCTTCACCGAAGAAAGTGCTCTTGCGCAGCTTGGTGAAGTCAAAGACTTGGTCAGGGATGACGACATCGCCGGGTCGTAGTTGCTCGCGGAGAGATCCGCACGCTGAGACGCTGATGATGACCTGAACTCCGAGGCTCTTCAGGGCATAGATGTTGGCCTGATAGGGGACCTCGGTCGGCATATAAACGTGGCCACGTCCGTGGCGCGGCAGGAAGGCGGCGGCGACGCCGTCGATCTCGCCGGTGGTGATGATGTCGCTGGGGGGGCCGAATGGTGTTGTGATCTCAATTTCGCGCACGGATTCCAGGCCGGGCATCCGGTAGAGACCGGAGCCGCCGATGACGCCGACGGTGATTGGGTTGCTCACTGGGGTTTCTCCTTGGTATCCTCTGTGCCCGGATCTTCATAGACAACGAAGGTGAGGGGGGCATGGCATTGGCCGCAGCCTACTATAGGATCCTTCACCACGCCGCCGCTGCGCAAGCAGGTAGCATCAATCAGCATGCGTTTACGCTCCCAGAAGCGCCCAGGGCGTCTGCCGATGCGCGCGTGCAGCACCATGTGCTCGCACCGGTTGGCCGCTTTGATATCCGGCGCCACACAGGATGTACACAGCTGCGAAGCCCATTGAGCTGCGTCGGCTGTACCCTCCAGCAGATGGCATAGTTCGCGTTCTCTGGTGGTGCGATGCGCGTTTAGGTAATAGTAGGGGCACTGGCGCCCGTCAGGTGTCTGCATAACTCCGGCTAGGCTTGCAGGTAGCTCTGTACCAGAGATCGGTTGATGTAGAGCAGGTCTGCCTGTGCCGGCATGACCACGGTACTGCCCGCCAGGTAGTGGATGCGAGCGTCTGTCACCGGCAGGAACCTACCCTTCCAGAAGTCCAGGAAGTTATGGAGCTTGGCCTCACTCAGGAACGGGACGTTGCCGCGGATTATAGCCAAGGGGAGACTGAATATCAGGGTTTCGGTTTGGATCGCCTCTCGAAACGTCTCCTGGGATGTCTCCTCTTTGAAAATCAGCATCTGCACGTTGTCCTTGACCGCGATGATTCTCGGGGGCCGGCTGTCCGGCAGACCTGTGAAGGACCACGGGGCGACGCGGGCGTCACTGATGGTGAAGACGGATTGGTCTTCCTGGTTGATGTAGTTGTGCGGATCGCCCAGCGTCTCCAGGGTGCCCTCAACCCACTGCACGTTGTTGGCTACAGAGATTTGATGTCTTTGGATACGCGAGCCCATTGAAGTCTGTCCGAATAAGCTCATACTGCCTCCTCCGCTTGAGTAGCTGATGTCTCATGATAGATCGTTTTGCGTCCTGTCAAAGCGTATTGCACAGGGCATGCGCAGTTGGGACGATGAGCGCGGGGAGGGTCATTCTGAGTGTGTGTAGCGCTCACCCCGCTGCCTGGTACGCCAGCGAGGAATCTTGTGCCCCTGGCGCCCACATTGCAGCTACACAAGATCCTTCGCTCTGCTGTCCTGTTCGGGGACATATCTCTATGACACGCTCAGGATGACGGTTCTTGTCTGATGCTGTTCAGATGTGTGCGCGCTGGAGTGTCAAGTGCGTGACTACCCAGTCATTCCAGGGAGCTGGAACCGCTCCAGGGGATTTCCGGTCGCGGGAACTCGGTGGCATCATTTTCGGTGTCCGGCACCGTCAGCCACACACTGTCCGGGCATCGCACAAACCTACGCCAAACGTGTGTGTTCCGAGTGCTGCGTCTGTGCGGATCAAGAGCATATAGCCGGCACTACTGTGCTTTCTCAATACCATACCACCAGTATCGGTCGCCGCTTAGTCCCGGAGGAACATCGATGATGCCTGCGGCACGGAGGCCGAATGTGATGAGGAGGGTCCTGTGCTTCATGACAGGACCGGACCGGGCTGGCTTGCACATGGCCTTCTCCACAGAGGGTACAGGCTAACCCGAGGTCTCGGTCAGTCGCAGGAGGTCGTCCTCGTTCAAGATGGGGATTCCCAGCTCTTGGGCGCGCGTGAGCTTGCTGCCTGCGTTCTCGCCGGCAACCAGATAGTTCGTTTTGGTGCTGACCGAGCCCGTCACTTTGCCTCCCCGCGATGTGATCCATTGCTTCAACTCATTGCGGGGACGCGATAGCGTGCCCGTGATGACAAGAGTGAGTCCCGCGAAGGGTTCTGCCCCTTGTGGCGGCGCGGGTTTCTGTGCGGACGCAAGGTTGAGCCCGGCAGTGCGCAGCTTGTCGACGATGCCCTGATTGCGTGGATGCGCGAACCAGTTGATGATGTTCTCGGCGGTGATGGGGCCGAGTCCTTCCACGGATGCGATGGCTTCCGGCGGCGCAGATTCCAGAGCCAGCAGGTTGGGGAATGCAGCGGTCAGTGCAGCTGCGACGGTACCCCCCACGCCGCGAATGCCCAAGGACGCCAGAACTCTGTCGAAGGGTTGCGCCTTGGAACCGGCGATGGCCGCCAGCAGGTTGTCGGCTTTCTTGTCTGCAAAGCCCTCAAGCTTCAACAGGTCGTCTTTGGTCAGTGAATAGAGGCCCACCGGTGCCTGGATCAGGCCATGATCCACCAACTGAGCGGCCGTGCGTTCACCGATGCCCTCGATCTCCATCACGCCGGCAAAATAGGTCAGCTTCTGGACCAGTTGGGCTGGGCAGACGGCGTTGATGCAATAGACTGCAATCTCGCCCTCCGGATGCAGCACCGGTTCGCGGCACGAGGGACAGTGCTCGGGCGGCTCAATCTTCTTTTGGCTGCCGTCGCGGGCGTCGAGGATCGGTCCGGATACGTAGGGGATCACATCACCCGCGCGTTTGACCACCACGCGGTCACCGATGCGAATATCACGTTCGGTGATGGCGTCAAAGTTGTGGAGCGAGGCCCGGCTGACGGTCACACCGGCTATGGACACCGGCTCCAGGAGTGCCGTGGGTGTAATGATGCCCGTCCTGCCCACGGAGAACTCAACGTTCAGGAGCGTGGTGATGGCCTCCTGGGCCGGGAATTTGAAGGCCACGGCGCCCCTGGGGCGGCCACCTACGGCCCCCAGCGCCGCGCTGGTCTCCAGGTCATCCAGTTTCACGACAACCCCGTCGGCTTCATAGGGCAGCGCGTTACGGCCCTCCACCATCGATTCGCAGTAGCCGGTGACCTGCTCCAGGTCGTCGAAAACGGCGATTTCCCTGGCCAGGGGGAAGCCCAGTGTCGCAAGGTAATCCAGTGTTTCGTGCTGGGTGGTGGGGATCGGACCATCGGCCGTTACGATGCTGTAGACGTACAATCGCAGCGGTCTCTGTGCGGTGATACGTGCGTCAAGTTGCCGCAGAGATCCCGCGGCTGCATTGCGTGGATTCGCGAAGGCCGGCTCTTCATTGGACAGCAGGCGTCTGTTGAGTGCGGCGAAATCGTCGAGGAGGATGAGGACTTCTCCCCGCACCGCAAGATACGCGGGCGCAGGAGGTCCGTCTGGATCGACCGGAATGCGCAGTGGCAGAGTGGGGATTGTGCGTAGGTTAGTCGTGATATCTTCCCCGACCCGCCCGTCCCCGCGTGTGGCGCCCAGCACAAACAGGCCATCGCGATAGTGCAGCACCACGGTGAGCCCATCGAATTTCGGCTCCACCGTATACGAGAGTGTTGGCGTTTCCTCCGGCAGCAGTTTGCTGATGCGGGTCAGCCACGCTGCCAGATCTTCTCGGCTGGCAGCTTTGTCCAGGCTGAGGATCGGGGCCGGGTGTTCAACCTTCTGGAATCTCTCAGCCGGTTCACCGCTGACGCGCTGTGTCGGCGAATCCGGCGTGACCAGCTCCGGGAAGCGCTGCTCGATGCTGTGGAGTTCGTCTACCAGCACGTCGAACTGCCCATCGCTGATCAGGGGGCTGTTCAAGATGTAGTAGCGGTGTTCGTGAAAGATGATGGCCTCGCGCAGCTCCTCAACGCGCTGCCGGGCCATGGCTTCATCCATGTGGATCTCCGGGTTTATTCAATGGGTGAGAGGTAGTCGCCGACGGCCCAGCCTTCGCGTGCTGTGTTCGACTCGTCGCGCAAGAACCACCACGTGTACCCGTCGGCTTCTTCCGGCCCCGCTACGATCAGAAGCGTATCGCCTTCATCGGCAACGTCCAAGCGTTCGCCGTTGGTATGAGCATCCGCACGGATGCTCACACCGACGCCGCCGGTGCCAATGACCTCAACGCGGGTGCCGACTCCCAGGGTGCCCGGCAGGATGAGGGCGGGCGTCGGCGTGGGCGCAGCTGTTGAAATGGGCGTGGGTGTCGTCGTCCAGACCACGGCGGTGGGCTGTAGCCCTTCCGGCGCCGAGGGATTCCTGGCGAAGAGCCACACGCCCCCGAGGATCATCAGGATGATGGCCGCGAGGAGCATCACCAGGCATCCCCACTGGGCGATATTCGGTCGTTCGATCTTGTTCGTTGCCATATCTATATTATACGAAGATTGTGTTGCTGATCAAGTCAGGTGCGGTATACTTGGCTGTCGAGTTTACTTGATCTGGGAGTTGATGATGCGTATTGTGCTTACCGACGAGGGCCACAACCATGTGGATTGGGAGACCCGCTCGCCCGTGGTGTGGATCGAGGTGGGGTTGCTGGTGGGTGTACTAGTCTTCTCCCTGCTGGTGACACCGAGTGCCAGCGCACTTCGGCGGCAGGCTGTAAGTGTCGTCGCGGTGAGTGTGGTGGCGCTGGGAGGGCTGCTGGCGGCCACAACGCCCTTGGCAGATCGTGGTCATCTCGAGCGCCTGCCTGAAGGTGGCGATCTTAGGCGATCCAAGGTGTGGTTGGTGGTCGGCGAGCGCACGGTGGTCGATGTCGCGTTGGAGGACATTGACGGGTTTGAGGTTGAAGTGGAGACCTTTGAAGATGTGCCACCGGCCGTTTACCGCCAGGCCCGGCTCTGGGCCGTGGCCAATGAAGGCAGCCGTTACTGTTTGACCGATTGGGCTGAGGCTGACTCGGTCAGCGATCTTCGGAACTCCTTGGGGAAGGCCGGCCGGCGGGTGCTGGGGTAAGGCACACAGAGATGCTCGCTGTGGGGTGCGTTCCAGGATGGGCGACATACGACCCGCTGATCCAGCAGCGTCTCTTGGCTTGACGATTCGCTCCCCATCCTGGAACGCACCCGTCGTCGTCAGGCTGTGCAGATCTCTATCTTGTCTCTGCCCCGAAGATGAAACGCACCCCGCTGTGGTATAATCCAACCGCTATCGCATTGCTGGAGAGCCATCGAGACCGGGCCCTGTAAGCACAGGAGGATGCCTGAGCGAGGGGAGTATGGCGAAGCAAGCAAAGCTCTACCAACTGGAGGGGATTATCCTGGGGCGACGCGATCACGGTGAGGCCGATCGCGTTATCATTTGCCTGACCTCTGAAGGCCGCACCGATCTCCTCGCCAAGGGAGCGCGAAAACCGCAATCTCGCAAGGCCGGTCATCTGGAGCAATTCGCTCGAACGAAGATGCTGGTCTCCCGCGTCTCAGGATCCTGGGATATTGTCAGTCAGGCTGAGGCCGTTACGCTGCGCCCGGCTCTCCAGGAAGATTTCCAGCGTGGTACGTATGCTCGGTATGTCGCGGAGCTGGTCGTCCGCTTCTTCGAGCGAGAGGCTGATAAGCAGCTCTACGAGCTGTTGGATCTGACGCTCGGCAAGCTCGAAGTGGACGAGGCGCCGGAGTTGGTGGTGCGGTGGTATGAGCAGCGGCTGCTTTTGCTGGCCGGGTTCCGGCCGCAGTGGCATAGTTGTGTCGGGGATCGTGCGGGTGATCTTTGCGATGCTGAGCTGAGCCCCAGATCGTCGGATAGTCGCAGCTATGGGCTGGACCCTGAGCGAGGCGGGGCTCTATGTGCGGACTGCTACGCGGCGCTGGGCCAGGAGCCGGGGGTGCGCTTGCTTTCGCCCAGTGCGCTCTCGTGGCTACAGGCTCTGCAGCGACGGGAGTATGAGGAGCTGAAGGAGTTCACGCTTCCGGATAGGACTGCTCAGGAGTTGGTTCATGCGATGCAGCATTACATTGCGCATCATCTGGAGTATCGTCCGGCCAGTCTCAGAATCGCATCCCGTGGCGATCTGACCGGCAATCGTGACTACTGAAGGACGCCTCCGCGATAGGTTGTATCCTGGGGCGGGCGGTGATCTTGATCTGTGAGTGTGTGCCACACGTGGTGGCGCGATGCATCGAAAATGTACAAAGGATAGGGATATGTTGACATTTCAGGAAGCCATAAGTCGATTGCAGGACTACTGGGCCAGTCAGGGGGCGCTTATCTGGCAACCCTACAGCGAGAAGGTGGGTGCCGGCACCATGAACCCGGCGACCGTTCTGCGTGTGTTGGGCCCGGAGCCGTGGAACGTGGCCTATGTCGAGCCCTCATATCGCGCTGATGACGGGCGCTATGCTGAGAACCCCAACCGGATGCAGATGCACATGCAGATGCAGGTCATCCTGAAACCAGATCCTGGCGATCCCCAGGAGCGCTATCTGAAGAGCTTGGAGGCGTTGGGCATACGCCGTGAGGAGCACGATATCCGCTTTGTTGAGGACAACTGGGAGAGTCCGCTGATCGGTGCCTGGGGGCTGGGTTGGGAGGTCTGGTTGGATGGCCAGGAGATCGCGCAATTCACCTACTTCCAACAGGCCGGTGGTTTAGCTCTGGGTGTTCCCGCTGTCGAGATCACCTACGGGCTTGAGCGGATGATTATGTACCTCCAGGGGAGGCGCTCGGTGTGGGATATCCAGTGGGATGCTACCCACACCTATGGCGAGATTCTGAGGGATCAGGAGATCGACTACTGCCGCTACAACTTTGATATCGCGGATGTTGACCGCTTGCTGGCGATGTACGATCTCTTCGAGGCTGAGGCTTTGCTGGCCCTGGAGCACGGGCTGGTCGTGCCTGCTCTGGACTACATCCTCCGCTGTTCGCACACCTTTAACTTGTTGGATGCGCGCGGGACCGTGGGCGTGACCGAGCGCGGCGCGCTCTTCAAGCGGATGCGCGATCTTACGCGTCAGATTGCCACCGTCTATCTTGAGCAGCGCGAAAGGGCTGGGATGCCCTGGGTGGGACGCAAGGGGCTGGCGGCGGCTCGGGCCGAACAAGGGACGCTGCTGCACTTGCCGATGGGCGCGCCGGCGGCGCTGGATGAAGCCGCGGCGTTGGACAACGCCGCAGCCGCTACGCCTCTGGTCGGCTGCGTGCCCTTCCTGTTTGAGATCGGTGCGGAGGAGCTGCCGGCGTCACATCTGAGTGATGCGCTGGCGCAGCTGCGTCAGTGGGTGCCTCAGGAATTGGACGACCTTCGCCTGGCGCACGGCGAGGTGAAGATCTGGGGGACGCCGCGGCGTTTGACCGTCTTCGTCGAGCAGTTGGCCGTTCGCCAGCCGGATGAGGAGCGTCAGGTCAAGGGGCCGCCGGCGCGGGCGGCTTTTGACAAAGAGGGAGCACCAACGCGGGCCGCCCATGGATTCGCACGCTCGCGCGGCGTAGACGTGACTGATCTGGAAGTCCAGGAGATCGATGGTGGGCAATACGCGGTCGCGCATCAGAGCATTGCGGGTCGTAGCGCTCTGGAGGTCTTGGCGGAAGCGCTGCCTCGGTGGATGGCGAAGTTGCGCTTCCCGCGGTCGATGCGGTGGAATGAGACCGGCGTCGCGTTCAGCCGCCCGATTCGGTGGTTGACCGCGTTGCTGGATGAGCAGGTTGTGGCGTTCAGCTATGCGGGACTGGAGAGCGGCCGTGTCACCATAGGTCCACGCCCAGCGGGATCGCCCCGCGTTGCACTGGCTTCGGCCGGCGACTACCAGCCTACGCTCGCTTCTTACGGCGTGATCGTGGATCCGCTCGCACGCCAGGCCGACGTGCTGCGCCGCGCGAAGGCAGCTGCTGCCGAGGTCGACGGACGGATTCCCCACGATCCCGGGCTGCTGGAAGAAGTGGCCAACCTGATTGAGGTGCCGACTGCCATCCTGGGTGGTTTTGAAGACCAATATCTCGATCTGCCCCAGGAGGTCTTGATCGCGGTGATGAAGAAGCACCAGCGGTACTTCCCGGTGCTGGATGCCGGCGGCAAGATTATGGCCAACTTTGTGACCATCCGTAATGGTGGGCAGGAGCATATGGACCTGGTCCGGCAGGGCAATGAGGACGTTATTCGCGCGCGCTACGGGGATGCCCAGTTTTTCTATACCAGGGATCAGCGGCAGCCTCTGGAGGCTTATCGCAGTGGCCTGGCGAAGCTGACGTTCCAGGCCGAGATTGGTTCTATGCTGGACAAGTCCCAGCGTCTTGAGACCCTGGCCCCGTGGTTGGGTGAGCAGCTTCGGCTGTCGGCTGATGAGCTGACGGCGCTCAAGCGCGCAGCGTCCTTGGCGAAGGCGGATCTGGCGACGAATATGGTGGTTGAGATGACCAGCCTTCAGGGCATTATGGGGCGCGAATACGCCCTGCTTTCGGGGGAAAATCCTGCTGTTGCGGCGGCAATTGCCGAGCATTATCTGCCGCGCTCGGCCGGCGACGGCGTGCCGACCAGTGCTCTGGGCACGGTGTTGGCCCTGGCCGATCGCGCTGATAGCCTGGCGGGATTGTTCACGGTGGGGATGGCG
>Ga0114918_10000664_pt1 | contig 29813 bp, 25 predicted proteins | sample LantaG_FD_87015 | JGI IMG/M metagenome (GOLD analysis project Ga0114918, IMG submission 87015) | Deep subsurface microbial communities from Baltic Sea to uncover new lineages of life (NeLLi) - Landsort_02402 metaG | ecosystem: Environmental > Aquatic > Marine > Oceanic > Sediment | place...
GATGCGGTTAACAACCATGAGTGGGTCCGCGAAAACACTGACATTAATACCTTGCATCAGGAAGTTATGGGTTGCTTTGACAATATCAATGATAACTCTATCTGAAAATGTCTCATTACCACTTCTATTTTGAAGATGAATACCACCCTTAAACCATTTGTCTCCTTCTTCCCACTCGATGACTGGTATTTCTGCCACACCTAGACCACCTGCAGAGAAGATATAGTTTGTATTGTCTGCTGAGTTTTGGGTATCACCAAACGCTACATTAATAATCTCACCCTCAACAGATGCTGCATCCGGATAATCTACATGTCTGGTCCATATACCAGTATTAATAACCCATATTCCATGCTCTGAAGCATCCACCTGATCCTTAACCAATACAGTATCACCAGCAGTTGCTGCGAATCCATCAATAGTTTGAGTACCAATCAATGAGATTGCTTCTGTTGTTGCAACTGTCACAGACACGTCAGCATAGATTGCTTTGTACATACCATACCAAGCACAACCACTAATACTGAAAACTAGGTTATGTGAGTTGAATGACAATAGATCTGTATTACCGCTAAACTGAACATCTAATTCAATGAAATCATCTTCATAGATTACAGTTGTACAGTCAATACTATATTGTTTTTGGTTATGATCTTCATCTTCAGGAATCTCTATGATTTCTAGTTGTGAACCGTTGATCTTAACACTGACTCTATAACTAATTCCCTCTAGTAAGAATACTGGAAGTTTAACAGCGATGCCTGAGAGTTGAAAATCCAATGGTGCATAGAAACTATCATATACTGTATTGTAATTACCGTCACTTGCAATCTCTCTGATCTGTGGCGATACGTCATCTGTTGCATATGGATCATATTCAGAAAGTCTAATTGTCTCTGCTGGCGTAGGTATTCCAGACCAATGACCATGTGTGGTAATGGTGAACCGGTTCGCCTGTCTCCAAGGTTGGATTGTGTTTTCGTCTTCTTGTGCTGACATGTTATTCCTTTTTATTGAGTAGTGTCACACTCCAACGCCCAACCAACGACAAATACTTTCAACCCATACGCGTTGCCTTCGGCATATTGTATGCCCATGCGAATAATAGAATTCGCCTGGATGGTATAATCGAATGGATCTAGTTCGCATGATTGACCAGTGTTAACCATGTATAGATCTGTATTCGCCAAAGCGTTGCTTATCAATTTCTCACCCGAAATAACTGTCACTGGGCAATTCAAACTTGATGGTTGACTCGTATCGACGTTGCATATGTTTGTAGGATCATTCTCAAGACTATCTCCGAAGTCCCACACGTTTACCTTCACACAACCATAAGTAGATGGTTGATGCAAACAAATCTTAATCTTTTCTACCCATAGATCATATGCTGGTGATTTCATTTGATAGAAACATAGATCAGACTTGTGGTCTAGATTTGTACTATTGGGTTTAGGATAAACTACCCAATCATACGTTCTCATATCTGCTCTAGGAATCAATGCCTTTTGTTCCTGAGTGAAGTCGAGTTTAGTATCATTCGGTGTTGCACCTTGTAATATATACTTGCGCCAGTTATCTGTAAGAGTATCTGGTATATTTACATACTGTGCTGTTACATTTGGGTTACTTGACATATTTTATCCTATGGAATATAGAAATCACCTAGACCATTGTTCCAGATTGAGGTCAATGCACTATCACTAAAGACTTCTTTACTGATTCCAGTTTCAGCAATGAATCCAAATGGTTTAGGTTGCTCTCTATAAGAGTCTCTACCACTCGCAATCTTGTAGTGTTCATTACCTACATAGAATGTAGTATCGTTGATTGGAGTTAAACCTCTATTCGGAAGATTAACTTCACCAACCTTGCTATTATTGAAGAACATCTCAACGTTTTTAGTATCGTAACTGAGTCTCAATACAACTAAGTTCCATGACTCTGCCAAACCCGCTGTACTTTCTCTGTCTACATCTATTGCAACATTGGAAGTAAGATCAATAATACTTCCATTGTCGTTAATTTGAAATACAAGGTAGGTCTGCCAACTAATCTTCTCTAATTTCAATCGGTAAGATCTATCAGATGTACCACCAACTGCCGCCCACTTAGACAATAGAGTCCAGTAATTCAAAGATGGATCAATCGCATCACTGTCAATGATATTAAACCACTGCCAGATCGTAAACTGACCTTCTCTCAAGTCCAAATTACCATCCTGATCTCTCTCATGTATAAACCCAATGTTCTTATTATATAGTGTTGGTAATGAGTTATCAGGATGCAATGCAGTTTGATCTACATGTGCATCACCTATGGCATCTCTTGAAAGCAAAACACCAGTGGATCTTCTATTAGAGAGATCATTCTTCCCAGCGTAGTCTTCAATCTTCTCATCCACAATAGAATTCATACCCCATAGTGCAGCAATTTCATATTGATTGAGATAGAAGTCACTATAACCACCGGCGCAATTACCAAATATGATTGTCCATTCACCCACTATGGTCATCCAACTCTGAAATACAAAGTCGGTCTCCAAAGCAACACGCGAGAACATTACGCTATTGAAAAACAAACCCCACTCTAGTATGTTCTTACCTAACATAGTAGAAAGATTGTTTCTATCAAATTCAAATGTGAACTTGATTGATCTTGATGCAGGATAGGAATGTCCAGTAACATTGATTGCTGCTTGGGTATGGTTACCATCAATTGCATGAGAACTCTCAAGTGATTCAAACTTAGTCCAATTGTATCCAGTTTGAGCAGGTGTCTCTACGAAGTTATCTCCCCATGAAGACATGCGGACTTCTGTTTGATTTATATCACCACCTAAACCTAAAACAGCGATGTGTGAAGAATTCTTAACAACAAGATTCTTATGTCCAACTTCTTGACCAGTGGTCTTCTCGTATAGACGCAATCTACCTTTGGCAAAGACTTCGCAATTTTCCACAATTCTCGACATACTATCCCCTATCTTTCTTATTTATTTATGTAAGACTAATCTTTGCTGCAGGAACATCATAAACTTCCCAAGGTTCCTTAGATTCTGCCGGAACTAACGTTGGTACGGTTGAACCGTCATCGACAATAACCATTGGGAATGTTGAACCGTCATCGATCAAGTCTGTTGTATAGAATTGACCAATAGGGTTACATTCGTCATACTCAACCACCTGCTTATAAACTTCTTCATCAATAGCATCAACCCAATTAGATATAGTTGATTCAATATCATCTTGTAGATACTGAACGTGAAAATGAATGCCCCAGTTATATCTAAGAATCCCATTAGATCCCCAAGGAACGAACTGTTGGAATCTATCATATAAGTTTATACGAATCTTGGTACGAACGCGCATTGGTATAGTATTACCTTCATCGTAGTAATACTCGAACCAGTCACAATTCCATCGACATACATCTTGGTATCCCGAGAACCTGTCTCTAGTTCTCTCTACATTATTCACAGCAACTTTAGTTGGCACGCCAATAAGATTCGGATCTGGAATACGATTAACAACATCATAGAAGATTGTCATTGCTTCGAAGTCATAGACATAGAGAATATCTCGTTGTCTGTTACAATCACAATTGACATCTCCTGGAGAACCATCAATGCGCATGAAGAGGTTATCTTGCATCTTCAGAATCGATTGTTCTTTGAGTGTCTTCTCGGCACCTGTGACTGGGAACTCTACTGTCAATACATCTGGTTCTGATCCCGCTTCGATCTTTTGATTTGTATATCCCATATCAATTTTGGCGGCGAGATTATCTGAGTTAGTATTGATTGGAGTGTATCTCTCAAGAGTTGCTTTGAAAGCAGACACTTCTTCATCTATAATCTCAACACCATCATCGTCATTGATACGGTAGTATGGTTGATACTCTCTCGTCACATTCCGGAGATCAACATCGTACTGAATATTCATATCATTGGTACGGATACCGAGAGGTAGATTGTATCCGGTATTTTCCATGATAATTGCCATGGATCCGATTCCACTATTCTTAGAATCAGATGCATATACAATGATGTGTTTATCTGTGAAGTCTACTGAGCGTACCACGATCTTAGAATTTTGATAAGGATAACTTCTCAGAATGCGACTCAAGTCTGCAATATCCGTCTCTGGAGTAAACTCATCCATTTTAACAGACATGATCTTGATTCGATTATCTATATTACTCTTGAATGTGTATAGAACAACTGGATCACTTCCGAAGGTCTCGATAGAGTTACTATCCACAGAGTACACGTCAGTGAATGCGTTTATATCCAAAACAATATTGCTTAGTTTGAATTGAAACATCCCGCCAGATTTCTCATAAGGTGTAATCATTGAGTTGTCATCTGCATCTACGTAATCGAACTCTGGAGTATTCATGATTAACATCGTACGATCAATGTAGTAATGATTACTAGATGTGTTTGTTAGACTAGGAATCTCGTTATTCTTTTCCCAGTAGTTGAAGTTTCCGTTCCATACCAACACATCATCGACGGTCCAGATTGAAACACCATTTAGTGGTGTGGTTCCAGCAACAGAGACCTTCCAATAATCACCATGGTTGTAACCTTGAGGTGCTGCAGGTTCTGAACCCCCGCTTGCATCCCAATACCCCTTGAATGTGTAATAGTTGTCTTCCCATATTGTTGACTTCTCAAGACTCATAATATCAAAGACAGTCTTAACGTCGCCCCAATCTGCAGAGACGCTTTTATTCATCTCTTCTTTTTGTAGAGATGTCAAGACTCTTTCTTGTAATACATACTTGTCGTAATTGTTATTAGTCAGTTTCTCAATAATGTTGTAATAGAATCCATTAGTTTCTGGTTCGTAGTTATAACCATCTCTCGCTACAATCAATACCTTATTTATTGGATAGACGAATCCTCCCAGACCATCAGGTTGCTTGGTTTGGTAGTCTACAACATATGAGTAAACGAGTTTAGTATCTTCTTTATCGAAGTTATATGTCGTAGCATCTTCTGCATATAGATCAATCCATATATAATCTAGACTGACATACTTATCAATGCGAGGATATGCCGTTCTTGAATTATATGATAGTTCATCATAAGAAATACCCATTCCACGACGGATGGTTTGGAAGATCGTTCTATCTCTCGATACATCATGTTGGAATCGAATAAGATTATACTCGAAATCGGCGAAGGTGTCTGGATTCTCAATCTTCTCAACGAAGTAGAGATTGTGGTTATGATACTCGTCCAGAGGGTCTCTGACATTTATGACCTTTGGGATGAACTTTACATCCTCATATGTAGTCTCAGGTGTAGGTGTCACGTACTCATAGTTCGCATTATAAAGGTCTGTGGCGTCTTTATAAAATGATAAGACAGTATCTTGTCTAAGTGCATAATAGTTGTCATCAATCTTATGGATTGACGTAACGTTACTATCGATAAGATACCAATCATCTCTATCTTTGCGCGAGATAAATACGTATTTCCCTGCCTGTGTAATCTTATGTGTATCTAGTTCGAAGTAATCCTTGATTGTCTTATTACTAAGTGCGTCATAATTATTAAGAAGAACCTCTTCGCTGATACCAACACGATAAGAAGAGAACCGTTCAAGTCTTCTACCTTCTGAATCAGAGGTGTCATACTCTAGAACACCATCAAACATCTTTTCGTATGTGGATGCTGGACTATAGAATTCAAAGATGCGTTCAATAAGACTCTTAACACCTTTGGACTTATGAAGATCGCCGGCATTCATGGTGAAGAACTTATAAGATGGAATGATCTCATCTCTGATAAACTCTTCAACGTTAGGAATCTCTGTGCCTAGTTCTCTTTCTCTAAACTGACGAATGAGAAGTGCGATTGTATCCTTGAAGTGATCCGTATCCAGATATAGTGCAGATTGCTCTAGAAGGAAATCAATATCTACTGCACCATCATTAGTGTTTAGATAATCTTGGAAACTAGAATCACCATCGATATCATAAGTGTTTGTAACTTTGATCTCTTGTACTCTAAGATAAATTTTATCAAACATATCGGCCAATGCTCTAAGAACATCGTCGTACTGTGGATTGTCTTGCAGGAATACCAAAGATTGATTTGTGGCATCCTTTAAGAATTCATAGAAGTTGTATGATTGAACCATAGTTTATCCCAATAATAGAAAATATTTAAATTGTTCTTTTGTGTTATTAATATCAAATCTTTCTTCTGGAAACAGGTATTAGAGTTGGATTTTTCCTAAAATAGGGAACTCTGAGTCAAGAAGTTGATAATCACCCAACTCATCAATACGTGCGGCAACTTCAGGACTACGTGGTGTCAAAACTACTCTTGCTCTGTCGACCCCAGGTACATCGTTTATTATATTGTTGAAGTCTACGGTGTTGAGTCTGCCACCCAATTCATTCTCACTTGGTAGGAATGCATTTACAATCTCAGTTCTGATTGAGTTGGTGACTTCTTCTGTAGAGATGATACTTGTTTCGTCCTTCTTAAATACAACACGAACATCGAATGTTTGATAAATTGGTGCTACAATGTGGTTACGTACTGTGACCATCTTGATTACATCCATATCCTCAAGGATCTGTTCTTTAGTCTCGACGTTCAAGTAACCACCATTCTCAGGCACCGGTACTACAAACACATCATTAGAGTTGAAACAGTTATCCGGATACACTCTAACGTCACCAATAATAAGTTGTGAATTAGGTTGAACAAACACAGTTGCTAGAATATCAGCAATACCATTAGATGCATCAAGTTCCGTATCGTCTAGAAGGAAGACACCCTTCACAACGTACCAACCTTTGACATCACCTTGACGATCACAGCAACAAGTCTCTGCAAGATAACCTTCTGTGTTGAATATGAATGAATCATATCGAGTGAAACACTTTTGTCCATTGATATAAAGATCTAGATTATCTTTAGTTACTGCAGGATATTGACCTGTTGATGGATCTTGATTAGGATTAAGAACTTCAACTTCGAAATGAACTACTGTACAGCATTCAGTGTTACCTAGGATTGAAACAGTTTGGTTGAGCAAGGAATCTCTATTATCATCACATGCTCTCGACGTATCAACATAAAGACCTGATGTTGTACCAAAGTTAAGCAAACTACCAACTACAACATCAGCGCCATCTAAATCTGGTGTTGGAAGAACATCATCTTCCTCTACAGTATATAGTTCGTAGAATCCACGGTAATCCCAGTCGGTAGGAATCTTCTTTTGATCGTCATAACCAGCAATAGATGTTAAGACGTAATCTGCCCACACTGGATTTGTAATAACATTTTGACATGGTGACGGTAGAAGACCGGCAGTAACCGCTTCTTCATAATTGAATGCTGCAGCATCAACAACGAATGGATACTCACCTAGTACGAACCACTTGTAATCGAAATTATTGACTAAGCGATTCTGCATACCGAAGTATAGAGGAGCAAATTTCTTGATGCGTGATAGAGTCTCGGTATTAATACCTTCAGAACTAGCATTCGATTGAGTGATTGAGAATTGACCTTGGATAGTATCGAGTGGATCTTCTGGATTTACAAAATAGATTGAATCTGAAAGTTCATCAATTGAATTCGCATCAATCTGCCCAGACGATCCTAATGTCGCAAGATACTCAACTCTGATCTTACGTCCCGCTGCAGGGACTGCACCGAAGTTACCTTCAGCAAACATGATTTCTAAAAGACCTTTAGGGTTGATATAAGGTACATAAATCTTAGATTCAGGACCACCATAAAACCAAGTGAGAACACTCTCCCACTTCTCTTCTGATGATTGATCATTAAGAACATAGACATCAACACTTTTAGTATCAACAAATGGATTCGGAATCTCAAAACTCTGAAGTTCTGTACCATCACTTGTAAACTCAATAGATAGTGGCACACCCTGCGCCAACTCTAAAGATACCACATTTGGATCTGATCCATCATCCGTAGCAGGATCTTTGATTGTCATAACACTATCTGTGGTATTAGTGAATACCAAAGACTTATTACGATCATTTGACTTACGTGTAGAGAATCGAACATTCTTAGGAATTACAGCAGTCCAACCAAAGTATGGATCGATATTTTCATCAATTCCCATACCATCAAAATCTGGTGTAACTGTTATAGATACCCGCGAACCTTGGAATCCATGTGCTTTATAACCAACAAGGTTACCCAACATGTTACCAGTTTCATACAGACTACATGTGTTGATATACTGCTCATTAGTCATAGAGTTAATATAGTTACCGAAGATCGCTCCGGTGTATGAAAACATATTAACCATTTGACTAAGGAATGATCCCTCAAAGTTTGCATCTTTGAAGGTCTCAGTAGATCGAAGAAACTCAATGAGTCCCTCTTTCAAACCTCTGTAGTCGATATCTTTGAAATTAAGTTTTTGCTCTGACATTCTATTTCCTATCTACTAAGATCCTCGAAGGACAATGTCTCATCGAACACTCCTTGGGTTAATCCATCGTCTAATAGGTATGCTATGGTGACGGTTACTCTGTAGTTATTTATTTGACTCAGATCAATATCGATGGAATTAATAAGTAATTGTGACTCAATATCTTTAATTGAGTTCTTAATGCGACTTTCGATCTCATATGAGAGCACTGGAGCAGGAAAAGCGTGCTCAAATACTACACTTTCCATATCCGATCCAAAATACGGTTCAAAATTCTTATCACCGAAATTAGACATAAGAATAGCATAGATTGACTGGTTAACAGCATCTATATCTTCTTTCATCTTCAAATCGCCCGTGTCGTCCAACGAGAAATCCCATGGAATATCGCGACGAAATGCGTATGGAACCTTTTTAGAGGTCATTTTCTATTCCTTTTTAACCAAATCCAGGACAATTGGTACTTAATACATTACCATCCGATGGATCACTAACCGCTGCAGTGCCTGCAGGTGGAACCACAGGTGGTTGTAGTGCACCGGCAATTGCTGCTTGTGCCACAACCATGTTAGCAGAACCAGGACTATCGATCACACCACACTTAACATTACCGTCAATCTGCAAATCTCCTGTAATTCTTACGTCTCCATCAAGTACAATGGTTGGTGATGCAATTCTTGCCCATTCACCGGCGCGGAATTCCCAATGTGCATCAGTTTGTTCAACGCACGACTTAGAGTAATAAGTATATCGGAAACCGTTGACCCAACGTTGCATATCACCGTCACATAGTTCGAAACGTTGATCACCTTCATTAAGTAGATAATATTGATTACCTTCGCGAAGATGGAAACCTTGATCACCCTTATTTAACTGAAATGTTTGGTTACCTTCAACTAAATGAAATAATTGTTGACCTTTACGTAGTCTAAACGTTTGATTTGCATCACCCCCTGTTTTGGATGGGTGAAGCAAAAAGAACTGAGATCCGCGCTGCGTTTCGTTATAGTCAATAAAGTTAAAGTAATCTATTCCAGATACAATCTCAGACTTAGCATCAGCAACACCCATATCAGCAACAGTTTCTTCTGTGTGCTGCGCGTTTTGGTAATCTAAACTACCATCCATCTTATTCGGGGATTCGTGTGATCCACTAGTCTCGAATGGACGTGAACCATTTAGTTCGACCATGTGGTGTCCATCATCAATATGCATGTGGGTCCAACCCTTATTATTGGTTCTGTTAAAGTTACCAATATCAAGGTGTTGATTATGACTACCTCTATGTTGACGATAGTTACGATCCCCGTGCTCAATTTCCATACTGTCGTTACCAGTGTAGAATCTGGTGTTTCTGTCTACATTGAATGTTTCATTGACCTTGTTAGCAAAATATCGATAGACAAAGTCTTCAATAATTGTTTTTTCACGACCTGGATTATGTTTTCTTTCTTCAAATCTACCAAGCACTTGTTCACGAGTTGAACCTTCAATGTCATCATATGTGATATTGTTATTCTTCCGACCAACATATGGTTTTGGTATAACCTTAATCGGAGCAGCAAGATTAGCGATAACATTCGTTGGTGGATTAAATGGCGCTGAAATCGCACCCTCTGGACTATTACCCTTACCACGTTGACGCTCATAAACCTTCTTAATAGATCTCTCATTAAGAAAATCTGTTTTCTGTCTTGTGCTATCTAGTTGTATAAGTTCTATAAAATATTTAGCAGGATGAATATAAGTATTTCGCTCACGAAGTATGTCACGGTCTATAATTTCACCTTGTGCGTTTCTCTCGGTACTACACATAGGGTATTCAGGTTTCCAATCTGCTCCACCCTCATAATCGTGTTGATGTTGCTTATCGTCATCGTTATGACCCCACTTGCGTTCATTCCATAAATCTAACTCTTGTTTTGTTTGTAGATTGTTCAATGTGCTACTTGGTGTAATGGTATGGATACCACTATATCCAGGAGCATCTAAATTTGCTTTACCATCAAACGCAATACGAATATCCGTCTGAAAGAAATCAGATGGGAAGATTGGTTGTGCATCATCCTCATCCTTCTTAGGTGGAGGAATCATTTCCGAACCACCATCACTAAACGTATTCTTACGAGTCTGTGGAGCATAATCTTGAACCGGATGCTGGATGTTATCGTCGTTTACTGTCTCGTAGGAATCCTTCTCAGCATCGTAATTGGTTTGATCATCATACTGACTCTTCTTTTCATATTGATACTCATCATCCTTAAACTTACCTTCCTTCTCCTGGTAGTCTTGAACATCTTCAATAGCGGGTGCGCCAGCAAAATATACTGGGAAGTTATGATCACCTGCTTCAAAGAATACAAATACGTGACTACCAATATCAGGAATCTTATACGATCCGATGTTACGCAATCCACCACCCTGAGTCAAATCTGTTGCTGGAATTGCCCATGGTAAATGTTTAGTCTCTACATATTTTGGATTATCACTATGAATCCCCATCACACGAATGCGGATACGACCTGCTTTCTCAGGATCGTCAACATCCTCTACAACACCTCTATAGTTTAAAGGTAGTTGTTCAACTTCGTCTCCAAATAGATCATTTTCAACACCCATACAAACTCCCTAGTGCTTAAAGTTACCCTGACGCGATAGTGCTAGAACTTGACGATAAGGTATACCCTTGGTATTCCATGTGTGGGAAACTGTTCTGACAAACCATTCCCCCTCCAACTCCTCTACGTTTTCATTAACCCCACGAACCTTATTCAATACTTTGATATGGTCACCTGCCTTCATCAATTTCTCACCTGTGATACCATTGATAAGAACATGTGTTTGAACTTGTGCCGCGACTGCAGTTAGTAGTTGGTTATAAACAAGCGCTTTGCATGTTGGTGTATCAAATTCACCGCGATAACCTGTAGGCATGTGATAACCAAACATATTATTGATGTCCTTTGGTTCTTCATATAGATTGTTCATCTCAGGAACGGGACGTTTTAGATAACCATTTTTGAGCGTATACTGCTTCTTCTTGAACCAATTGAATCTTTCAGCACTCGCTCCAGATAATCCAATCTTATAGTACTCTTTATGTCCAAATTCTGGATAGTAATCGTTAATGACTTTCTGCGTATCTTTCTGAGCATCAGCAATACTTGTAACAACAATATCCTGAAGGTTTAGTTCGTGTTCATCACCATTTGACATGATGTGTTCAATAGACCTGAAATGAAATTGGTTCTTAAGATCAAACCAACTATGGAATCCTCCAACGTCTCCCGTCGCCAAAGCATACTTCTTAAGATAATTAATAGTCTTGTGTGGACTCCAAAACGGAATGCAAAAACTGTCTAACTTCCCCTTAGTATTCTCGACAGTCGTTCCATTCTCCAACTTACCAATTTGATAATCGTCTGGGGATTTGTTAAGGAATAGTTTGAATATATCTTTAACAACATCACTGATTGGTATATCTGCATACCCCTTAGACACTTTCCAAGTCAATAGATTTCTATAGGCGGGAAATTGTGCAATTGTTATTGTGAATTGATCATAAGCAGATCCAACAATATGCCCCTCTTCATAACCAATCATATTGAGAATTTCGAACTTGAGAGTACGACCAGTACCTTCACCGTATGCGCCACCGTCTTCACGGTTAGATCTGAGAATCATTTGAATATAATCGTAACCCTCACGAAGCAAGACACCCATCTTAAACTTACCACGGTCTGTGAACTTGATGGTACCAAATACCACATACTGACTAATAGATTCCTGCAACTTAACTTCAACAATGTCCTGAGGTTCAAACGCTGGGGCATATGGAGAAGGTTCCCCATCTTTGTTAATAGGAATCATTGTTGGGATTTCGTTATTGAACGTTCCCCAAGTTAGTTCGCTAGGTCTAGGCATTTTGTTCCTGTTCTTGTGTTCGTATATGCTGCTCGTAGAGACAAATTATAAGATCAAATTCATCCATCATGAGTTTATTAGATTCTTCAATACCTAATTTTGTAGTTAGTAAAAGACTAAACTGTGAAGAGAGCACAGACATATAGTCTTCCGATCCTAAAAATCGTAGAAGAATAGTATAAAATCCGACAGATTAAATCCCTCCGCATCTTTATTGTATGTTCTTACGTAGTCGTTAACAACTTCAAAGAACACTTCGCTATTCTCTTTATAGGCAGAAGTAATCTCTTGAAGATGATCATACGACAGACAACTCAGAAGTTTCACCCGTTGATCTGCAGACATGATATTAGCGACACCGTCTCTAACATATGCTTTCACACACATAGCAAGAGTGAGTATATTTGCAGATGCTTCTGGATCCGATTTACAATAATTCTGAATATAAATCATATCGCCTCGCGTTGGAATCATAAGATAAAGACCAAGAGTATCATCTACATTAATATAACTCATAGGATTTTTCATGAATTGTTCTCTACGGTCTTTGATCCAATCCAACATTTCACTAATGTTAATATCGATATAACTTACCTTTGGAGTAGACTTGTCCTTAGTTCTAGAAGTTATTTTGAACTTCGCTTCCTCACCTCTAGAAATCAATCGAAGATAGACTAGAAGATATACCCAATCATATAGAGTTAAGTTTTCAACTGGATATTGATTTGTAATACAGCGCTTAAGAATAACATCCAATGATGAAGTTAAAGCGAACTCCAATTGCTGAACATCATACTCATAAGAATCCAAGGATTTATCTAGCATTGAATTTCGAGACTCAAATAACTCCAACTGCTTTGTTAAAAACTTGTATTCCTCAACAGTCATACTCTTAAGTTGTACAACAGTCTCTCCATCCAGAAGAGTTACTTCATCTGTATACAACTCAGAACTCAAGTGATTCAAGAAATCGTCAAACTCTGCACCATCAACATTCCTTGATGTCTTAATCTTGCCAACTGTTGGAAGATTCTCAACAACCTTCTTAACTGCTTTCTTGGTTGTTTTCTTTTTCTTCCTAGGTTTAGATTTAGGTTTAGGTTCTTCCATCACCTCTTCCTCGTTTGTGTCAATGTTGACATCTGGAAAGAGTCTTTCCTTCAATGCTTTGGCATTTGCAACCACATCGGCATGTTCATTTGGATTGTTTATCATTGCATTCAAATGATCTATATTGATCTCTGATGTGTTTTGTTGGAATGCTGCTGGTGCGCCAGTTCCTGGTATGTTTGGTGCAATGAATTTGTTCTGGTCAATGAACCCTTGATTCTCTTCCATGGTTTTCTCCCTTATGTTATAGTAATGCTTACCTATTCTATTTAGTGGTATGGATGTGTTTTACAGAATTATATGGTAGGAAAGGATTAGGTGTGAAATACCCCTATAAAAATACATAGAGGTGCTTATAATAAATCCTAATATCTAAAGGTATTTAGGGTCGCTCTGGTAATATATTAAAGAAAAACCCCTAATTTCTTAGGGGTTTCTCAGAATTCTTATTGAATGGTTGTGACTACACTTTATTATGGTAACTGTAAGTGATAGTCGCATCAAAAGTCAAAGGAGTATCCTTTGTCTCATGACCATATTGGATCGCAGAGATCGCAGATAGGAACGAAAGACTCAACTTATAAACAGATGCAGGTGCTCTCTGAGTGTTAAGTTGGAATAAAGTCATTGAACCCATGTAGACGGTCGGTGCGCCCCAGACTGGACCAGAACCTTCGTCATAACGATATACTTGATCGAGAACCTTCTTCCAAGATGACAATATCTCATAATCTGCATCAATAATGAACTGAGCAGTTAGAGGTTCATAGGTAGGAGTACCACCTAGTTTATATGTCATACCGAAATAAGAGATTGGAACTTCATTAACAGTTAGACCTGGAAGTGCCGATGTTCTCATAGACGCTACCACTCGCTGCGGGTCGCCCAGTTGTCCGAAGCAACCACCTTCAAAGAAACAACGGAAGTGATATGGTCTAGCAATATCATTAATTTTTTCTCTAAGATTATTTAGACTATACATATTGCTATCCTTTTCCTTTATCTAAAATTAGGCACCAGTCGATGGGACTGTGTTTGAAACGCCTGGAACTATTCTAGTAGCAAGTTCTTGTAGATTCACACCTGATCTTGTGATAAAGAATCGCAGATAGACAAACTCAGCAACAGGAGTTGGTTTCACGTAGATGTCTACGTAAAGTTCATTGTTGTCAAGAACAATTGGAGTATTGTTAGTCTCGTCACAAACTACCAAGAACTCCTGCAAACCTCTATTGTTTTGAACCCATTGTAGGAACTCATTGAAGATACCAGTTAGTTCCGAACGGGTGAATTCATCATTGAACTCGAAGACGAATTGCTCTGCGAGTCTACGACATCTTCTCTTAAGGAATGCAAGAAGTCTACGAACATTGACTCTGTTGAGATAACTCTCACGGTCTAGCAAAGTCTTCTGCCCGTAAATGGTGATAGCACTCCTAATAACAGCAATTGGATTGACTCTGTTAGCGTAAAGGGCATCGCGCTGTGGCAGACGGAAGGTTTCGCGAAGATCTAAGACCTCAGAGAGAACACCACGTCTGCTACCAGCAGGAGCATACCAAGGATAGAAATTCTTATCCACATCAGCGTAGACGCCAGCAACGGTACCAGAAGGAGACACCCAACGATATACACCATTATACTTATCGTAGATCTTGAGACGGTTATGATAAAGCGCAGCATAACTACCAGTCTCGCCACCCAAAAGAAGATTCTCTTGAGTCCATCCAACAATCTGATCTACAATCTTATGCTCAGACGGAACATCCAAAACAGCAATTGCTTCACCATTAAGATCTTCAGCAAGAGCAGCAAGGTTCTTCTTAGCAATAAGCGGAAGATCACCTTCAATGAGAACATCTACATCTACATCAGACTCACGATAAAGATCTAGAGCAGTCAAGTACTCACCAACGAGTGTTACGGATTGACCCTCACGTTCTACAGTCTCATAGAAGTTTTGAAGTTCACCAGAGTATCCACCACGCAATGCAATAGGAAGAGTGGTTGTCATAACACATTCAAGAGCGAGATCCGAGAACTTAGTACGGATCAATGAAGAATTGTTATTAACAACGTCCTCAACAAACATCTTATTACCATTACCATCGAATGCGTTCTTATCTGTTGAAACTCTGTGATATTCAACTTCACCCCAAGAGTTAGATACAGTATCGCGACTTAGAACGAAGATACCAAATTCCTTCTCACTTGCTGGAAGGTTGTTCGGAATCTGACCCAAGAAGTCAAATTCGTTGACAAGTTCTTGATATGTAACTTTAGAAAGCAAACGCTTGACACTTGGTGCAGCAGCAGTACCCCAGTTGGCAAACTCTTCTGGTACGAACGAATCCGACTTAAGAGTTTCGCGAGGAATACTTAAACTATAAGGGAACTTCTTCAACTTCTCTGCATCAGCATAACCAAGCAAGAAGATGTAGTAGTCATTATAATCAGCACCTGGACCTACAGCAGAAATAACAAGATCTTCTGCCTTTGCTTCACTGTTAATTTCAACGTTGAAATCAAAAGTATCTGTATCATCTGGATCATAATATTCTGGATCAGAAGTTGTACCGTGCTTGAAGCGGATGCCACCAACCCATGTATTCTCAACCCAAGCAACTCTTTCCCAAACAACTTCACCATCTGTGGTAGTATCACCAACGTCTACATCCCATGCAACAACGTCATCACTAACACTACCCTTGTCTGCACGTTCTGCAGATGTGTTCCATGCCTGACTAGTAAGTCCAGCAACGGTACAACGATAAACATAACCATTTGGATAATCACCACTAGGTACGCCAGCGGCAGTTTCGTCTGAGAAATGTTCTACTTGTCCTAGCGCAGTACTCTCGTACCAACCATCATGGATAAGATCACCCAACTCATACTCAACATTACGTTCACGTGGAAACGCACGATTAAGAGTATGACGAGTGTGGAACGCCTGAACACACTTGTATTCAGAATTGTAATATTCCTCAACATCCGCTTGTGTAGCAAAGGTTTGATCCGTTGCCTCAATGTACTCACTTACATCGTTATTGTAAATGTAAGGGTCTAGGTTTGCGATAAGCGGAAGAGAACCATCAGGTTCACTATCCGAGTTACAATCGAAACCAATGGCAGATACAATAGCAGTAGGACGATCAACAACTCTTGTGAAGAGAAGTTGTGCGCCTCTGGTAAAGTATCCACTTGCCGCGAAGAATGTTTTTAAAGTATCTTCGCTTGGTTCACCGTAAGTTTCTACGAACTCCCGCTCGGTGTTCACGATATCGATTTTACTCGCTGGACCACGATCTGCATTACCAATCAACACCGCAACGGTATTGACTTGATTGCTAACGTGATCAGAGATGTCGATCTCTTGAACTCTAACCGCAGGGGAAAGACCACTTCTAATAGTCACCATGTCCTTTTCCTCTTTCTGTAAAGAAATGAGTTTACACTCTACATCTATATTCTAATCATATTTATGGTGAACTCATAAGAAATCATTAATATTTTTTAGAAAACTATATATTAACCTTCCCAATTCGGTCCACTCACCTCGGTAGATCCCAACAACCCCTTATCAAGATCAAAATCGGCAGACTTGAAGAATCGAATAGGGATATGTAAAATGGGACCAGGTTGATCGGTTAGAGGTTTGTATATCCATCCTCTAATAACGAAATTCAACTCACCACGCACGGTTCTACGGTCTGTATCTAACCATTCAAGTGGAATGTCCTTGTTGATGTTTCCATCGAAGTCAATCTTCAATTCCCGAGGGACTTCATTTAATGTACATACGTTCTCTTTAATTTTAACAACAACGTAAGGTGTGATGAATGGAACGATATTTTCTGAGATTTGATGGATATGTGATTCATATTTGGCGACAATAGACAATGTCATGCCAATATTGTATGGGATGGGCATTCTATCATTATATTGCTTTGAGTTTTGCTTAATGCGGCGTCTGCGATAGAAATTCAGCGCTCTTGTCGAATCATACACAATAGAATTAATAGATACACCAAAGATAGGAACCTTCATGTCATATTGTGAGTCAGGATTAAGTTTCTCGTATTCTTCTTCCAACTTCTTGCGTTCTTGTGGTGTATATATAATATCAATAGGTGTTTCGTATTGATCGCGCATGGTGTCTTCGCAATCCAACTCCTCATCAACAACCTTCATACCTTTGAATAACGACATGAACACAATCACTTGCTGTCTAACTGAATTATAGTAATAGTATTCATCATTAGGTTTACGCATTGCCATAGTGTAGACTCCGTTAACATTTCCCACTATATTTATTATCATAAAAAAATATCCCCGACGATAATCATCGGGGATCAAGAAAATAGTTTCGGAGAGGGAATCTTTTATTGTGCGTTTTAAATCCTATGAAGATAGCATCTATTGATTTATTCCCCATCCTCAATATTATTTAGGGTCTCAGACACATCTTTTTGAGGCGTTTCTTCATTTTCTACATCTTTTTCTAAATCATTTGCAATCTGTATAAGTTGCTCTGTTGGGACAGGTACACAGTCTAATTCATATGCCTTAGATGCTTCTCTAGTCATCTGTGCGAGAATTGGATATTCGCATGATATCTCTTTTGCTGCAGCGTTTAATTCTCCAATTGCAAACCACTTGTGGATAGGATAAGCAAATCCAATGTTTGCTTCGTCCTCAAACACCATTGCAGTTGCAACATGTTTACGATAACAATTAAGACATGCAATCTGTGCCATTATCTACTTTCCTCTAAACTCTTGAGTGCATCCTCTAAACCTCTCACCTTAGTGTCTCTAGATACAGCACCCGCCCATGTAGCACAATGCTTTCCTCTCATTGATCCAATACTACCTCTTATCTCATCTTCTGTCATTGTGGCAATCAACTTTCCATTTACGTCTAAAAAGTCTTTAATAAGAAAAGAATCAGATACTGACTCAAAAACAAACGTTCGACCATTGCCTAATATCTTCGAGTAGTTATCAGCAATCTTATTAGCATTGAACTTACCTATAGGAAAATGATCTTCATCAACAACTCGATCCCCGTCCTTTTCATTCTTATATTGATAAAGCATTACTGGAGATTCTGGTTCTGGATCATTCTTATACACAGATGCATCTTGATCATACTTCTGAGTCATATCTATCATGAATCTCAAGAAATCATTTCCATCAGTACCCTTGGGTGCAGCAACAAAGAGAGATCTCTCACCTATGTCTTGTTTGTTACCACCTTCATCTGTTTCAACCCAACGTCCGTCCAGTTCCCAGAATCCGTAACCTTGTTTTCTAATATCTCTTTTTAGTTTCCTATTGATTGCCTCGTTCGTCTTCTCGTCATTCTCTCCACGATATCCAGTAATGATTCCCCAAACAAATCCTTTTTGATTTGCCATCTGCCAAACACGTGACAACTTTTCTTCGTTGAGCGCACGTTTATTCTTCTCAATTGAATAATTGACAGATGTATCTTCAAACAGATTTTGAATATCTACATCTTTATAATACCCATGTTTTCTGAGTTTATCTTGAACTTTGATTGTTAATTCGTCATTGAATGATATATCATAGATTGGGCGATTGGAACCATCCCAATTCTCATCCTCTAGGAATCCCTCATCAGCGTAACTCTTTAGATATTCATCGGGATCAATTGACTGACTCGACTTAGTTGCGAGGTTATCAACTTTAAGAGTCCATGATGTGGCAAGTAGTTTTGCAAGACTCTTAGTATCTGGAGTGAGTTTGTTAAATGTTTTACCCTTATCCTTGAATGCTTGGATAAGGTCAGCGATAGCACCAAGTGCTTCCTGAAGTTTTCTCTTTCGTGCTGATAGTTGAATCGTTACGAAGTTTTGCCAATCGCGAATTCGGACTTGCCCAGATTCAACAGCAAGTCTTTTTATCTCTTCTTCATTCTTAGCATTCACTGGAAGATCTTCGAGCGCTTCTTGTGCTGCCCAATGTAGATCTAATGCTTCTTGTATCTTTGGTATCTTAATGTCATGCTCATGTCGATTGATCTCAACGCCGACATTATTATCTGGGTTATACCAATATCCTGCACCTTGTGCCATGTCCTATTCCTTATAGTATAATAAATTCACTTTTGCCTCCATCATCATTTTTTGAGAAATAACCATATCATCATACCAACGTTCGTTCCAATATCTTTCTTTCTCTTCTTGATCTCTAGCATCGATAATAACTTCTATGATACCAGATTGGATGATTGCTCTTGTACATCTTGCACACGGGATCCAATCGACAAATATGCGAGACTCATCCAATGCAACTCCGTGTCGTGCCGCATTATATATTGCATTCCGCTCCGCATGCTCAGTCCACATATATTTATCAGGGCGAGAATGTCTTTTGTTTATTTCTTTTATCATATTTTTCTTAACATGTCGGTGAGATGTACCATTAATGTCTGATAGTGATTCATAAACACCTCTCGGAAACCCATTATATCCGGTCGAGAGGATGTTATGATGTTTACCAACGATGACTGCTCCAACTTTAGTCGCACGATCCTTTGATTTTCCACTAATAACACACAACATGTTGATAAAGTATGCGTTCCAGTTCATTATTTATCCTCAATCAATGCACTTGCAGCAGATAATGCTGCGTCAATAGTTTCACCATACGATATTGGATCAAGCGACCCGTCTGCATACATGCGTCCGACACAATATTCAATATTACCAGAATATGGATTCTTGTGTCTGGTTATAATCAATTTGTTATTCTCAATCATGCTTCTGTAGTTATCCATCGACATTATCCTTAAAAATGAGCGCAATGTTAACAATTTCGCTATATACGTCCTGAGTTGGTTGAATAATTTTGAGAGCGTCCATGGCGGCATCAGCGAGTTCTGTAGCGCTAGAATAGTGTTCCTGATACATTTCCATCCAATTCTCAATAGTTCTGTGCATTAATAGACCTTTCAGTAGGTAAATTGTTAATCTTATGTATATTATACCATCTAAATACGTATAGTCAATAGATAATTCATTATTTTTTACGTCCGATAATAAGGAGAGAATATGGTTGTATCTAGGGTATTGAATGAAGAATTTGTTATTGAACGGAACGCAGGATGGGAAGAAATCCTGGAAACGCTTGTACGTAAGATTACGGGGGCGCAGCAAGGTAATGTCCTAGCAGGCGTTAATTTTGAGAATGATCTATTCAAAATGAAGATGCATGTCTTTGGGCAATGTGGATGCGTCTATGGTGAATCTTACAAAGAATTCTCTAAATCACACACACATTCAATAGAATGCTTCCACACTAACTGGCAAGAGATCCAGGACGCATTTAAATCGCATCCCAAATATCACACTTCACTAATTCTTAAAACAGAGCGGATGAATATGGAAAGACAACTCTGTCAGAAATATCGTATACCTTATAAGGGTGGTGGCGAATACATTGAAAATATGTGTACATGTAGTTTTCAAAAACAATGGAAAGAATTAGATATTGAACATGAAGAATCATGCGACAAGACATCTCCAAACTTTATACACAAACCAACAGATTATAAAATTTGGTGGCATAAAAAGTTTTTTAGGAATGCACATTCCAATTATCGCATAGAATCTGGCGAATTTAAGAAAATAATCAAGGAATGTACAAAAAGTCTGAACCCTCGAACATTTTAGACATTAGTATAGTTAAACGCCTATTTTGGAAGGAAATTTTATGGACGAGTACGATTGTGGTGATCAAGAGGAAATGGAAGAGGTTACGCTTACTGCTGCGTTATCTGCACAATGGAATGCAACTTCGTGGTATGTTGGTTCTGTAGGAGTTCACTCAATATTATTCCTACTCTTATTACTATTACCAGTGCCATCAAGACAACCACAAGAACGTCGTATTGTTATCGTAACAGACATTGTAGAGCAAATTATCGAAGAAAAGGTTGAGGATGAACCAGAAATTGAAAAGATAGTCAACCCTATCCAAGAAGTAGACCCAACCATCACAACCGATGAGGTTGTTATAAACACAACAGACATAGAGATATCCGACACATTTGAAACTGTAGATGATATGGATGACAAGTCTGCACTTGGTGACCCCAATAACATCTCTGACGTTGATTCTGAGTTCGTTGGAGTGCCTGCTCTTATGGGAGTCGGGGCGACTGGGGGTAATGGTGGTGGTGGTCGCTTTGGGACTCGCACTGGTGGTGGGAAGTCTGGTCGTACTCGCCAGGGTGGTGGAGGTAAAGATACTCAAAATAGTGTCACTAGTGCCCTAAGGTGGTTAGCAGCACATCAGGAGTACGATGGGCGTTGGGACTGTAAAAAATATGGTGGTGGTAATCATGGTGGTGATGATTGCGTCGTAACGTCTCTTGCGCTCCTTGCATTCCTTGGCGACGGAAATTCGTCTAGATTCGGCAAATATCGATCTAATGTGAAAAAAGCGACTGAATGGTTGGTTTCTCAACAAAAGGGTGGTCACATTGGTCCACACCGCTATGTCTCTGCTCTAACCACCATGGCACTAGTTGAGTCGTATGGTATGAGTAATGACCGAAAAATGCGTGAAATTGCCCAAATGTGCACAAATTGGGTCGTAAGTTCACAAAACACCACTGGTGCTTGGGATTACAGTCCAAAGTCAAAAAGAAGCGACACATCAGTCTCTGGATGGTGGATCATGGCAATGAAGTCTGCCAAGACAGTTGGTCTAAAAATGCCTCCTGAGACTAATTATAAGGCGTTGGAGTACATTCGCAAGGCAACAACCGAAACGTCCGGTAGGACTTCTTATTCGTCCACTGGTGACGCAATTAAGCAGGGTGGTGGGTCGAATAGAATGTCTGCAGTTGCCCTCACCTGTCTCCAATTTCTGGGTCAACCGAAGAATGATAAGCAAGTTGTCGGATGTGCCAAGACGACACTTAAATACCTCCCAGAACCAGACAAGTTTGATTTTTATCTCTGGTACTACGAAGCACTTGGGTTCTTTCAAATGGGTGTAAAATCACCATATTGGAAAACTTTTAACCCTAAAATGAAAGAATCCCTACTATCCACACAAGTGAACGTAGGGACATATGAAGAGAATAAAGGTTCATGGAATCCTGACACAGACAAATACGGACCATCGTGGGGAAGAGTCGGTCAAACTGCCCTCGGAGCGCTAATGTTGGAAATTTACTATCGTTATGAAGAAGTTAAACGTTAAAGGTTAAAATGTCTTGCATGTAGACAGTATCAGCAAGAAAACATACCCAACCAACCGAAACAACACAGTCATCGTTAGATCCATCCTCTGCTTGCCAGCGGCAATTGCCAGCAGAGGACTTTTTTTCTACATAGGTTAAGCATTCATTAATGGTAGTTTGATCACTCAAATGTAATCTAAACGTTTCTGCATAATCTTTGATAGCATTCACCATCTTGTTCTTAGTACTTCTGTTTGAGTTGACACCCGCTGCGATTGACCCACCAGATGCATCCGGATGATAGTACGTATTCTCCCAATAATATTCTTGAGTCATCTTATCGGCAAACGATTGTCCAATACCATTGTTCTCTAAGATCAGATGTGGTTCACCCCAAGTAGGTAGAACCTCAAACGTATAATCTACAAAGTTTGGAATATTGATTAAGTTTGATCTAAATATTGCTGCTTGCCATAAATCTGTAATAATGGCATCTGGCACGTCTTCTGCCTTCCGTTCGTAAATTTTATGATCATCCAGGTTAGGTTCCCGCCAGTCCATCTCAAACAGGTTTAAAACCGAATAGTCATTACCACTCCCAGTTGCAACATCAACAGACGCAATGTATGTTTTCAGCGGATTATATTCTCTATAGACACGATAGAATCCATTATGAATAGAAACCTCTTGGAGGATTGGTTTTGCGACCATCTCTTTCAATGCATCAGCGCCAATGATTGTTGTTTGTGATCCAATGAAGTTATTACCATACTCTGAGTTGAAAGCGATGAGACCGATATCGGAGATCATTGCTTCTTTCCACTCAGGTGTACTATATTCAGGAACTTCCCAATAGTCTACCCTACATGGTACATAGGTGTTTGTTTTATCTATAGCACCCTTCCATAATGAATGGAATAGGTTCCCAACACCTCTTGCCGTAGAAGTCACAACAAGTTTCTCACCCTTAGAAATTGTAGGATAGTTTGCTCTATAGAACTCACGTGCCAAGTTCTCTGCAATAAGAGCACATTCATCAATATACAGGAACGAAACAGATTCACCAGCGATAGCATCTTTAGATGTCGCAGCAGAGAATATTTTAGAACCGTTCTCAAATTTGATTGTGTGGGCATTGTATTCCGTCACACCCAATTTCATCCAATCTGGTAAGTGCTCAAACGCCGTCTTAACGTCGCTCAAAATACTCATTGATTTGGAATCTTTGTTAGCGAGAATAGCACAGCATTTGTATGGTGTAAACATTGCGTAGTGAAGGATAATAAGAGCAATTGCAGTCGTTTTTCCGCACTGTCTTGGGGCGAGGATAATCGACTGCCTATTGTTAATAACAGTATCAATGATTCTATTTTGGAAATTATATAGACTTGCTTTGATCTTACCATGTGTTGGATGAACGACATAGCAGTAATTATCACAAAAGTATTTAACATCCGTCTTACACTTATACATTTCATCAAGCATATCTCTAGTAAACTCAATTTGTCTACCAGGATCGGGAATGAGACTATTCTGTTTCTTCGCCATCGTCATCTCCTATTACGTGTGCCTCTTGGATATTTTCAATACCTTTGCTACCATTGATGATTTCCAATATATCATTAGCACTACCAACAGCAATGACATTAGTATTGGACGGACCAGTCTCTGCGATCTTTTCTTTGATATCAATCTCACGTTTCTTGAGGTCTGCTTTGTATTTCTGAATTTCAAGATGAGTTCTCTCGTTATCGAGTTTTGCTTTTCTATATTGAATCTCTCCAATATCGCGAAGCATCTCAGCAACCTTACCCATAGTGTCGTTAATAGATGTAACAACTTTATCGTGGTAACCTGCTTGGGCGAGACAATTCTCTAGATGGTCTAGTAGATTGATGCCTCGCTCAGCGAGTAAAGCAAAGATCATCTTTGCCTTCTCTTCTTCATTGTGAAGAGGTTCAAACGTGATGTTTCCAACATCGTCTACACGCTTGACTTTCTCGCCAAGTTTTTCTTGGATTTGTTTGAGTGCGTTGATAGGTATGTGTACTGGTTCATCTTGTTCAATAGTCGATGGAACATATCCATCGCCAAGAACACCCAAGACATCAATGATACTACATCCATTCTGTGCTTGCGCATCTTCCATCAACTTCTTGGCATCTTTGATACCATCATCCACTTTTTTCTTATCTTCGTTACGAGGTCTGCCCATAATATACTCCAAATAAAAACACCCCACCACAATCGTCGGGAGAGAAAAACGACCATAGCAGGGTGCTAAGATTTATCAGAATATTTTTACTTATTGAATCTTGCTTTGCGCGTAACATCTTTGATTAATGCGCTCTTATCATGCTCACGAAGAGGTTGCTTAACATATTTATCAAGCAGCTCAGTTGGCATGTCTGAAAGAATCTCAGTCAACTCTTCCAAAACAAAATTCGTATTCTTATTCTCTCCCAAGAGATTTTTCTTTTTGTTCTCCACATATATGTAGTATGCAGCAGCAACCAATCCAACACCAATAACGATTAAAACTACCCATGGATATTGGTTGATCATAATACCACAGGCGATAAGAGACGCACCACCTGCGGATACACCCATACCTAACCACCACATACCGAAGAACATTAGTACAACACCTACTGCTACCATAATCCCACCAAAGACAAATAACTGGACAGGTGCTAAGTTTAGTTTCCAAGTCGAAGTCATCGAAGTAAATGAATCTGTAGAAGTCTTACCAGATGCTGATAGTTTAAACTTACCCTTGGATCCAACTGGGACTTCTGTGTCTACACCATCAATACGAATTCTGTAAGGAGGATAAGGTTTTCCAGCAGTGTCAAGAAGGAGGTCTTCGGGTAGTTCAATCTCACCCTCAATATCCCCAATGATTCGATTACGTATTGTATCTGTTTGTGAAGCGTTGCCTTCGTTTCCAGTAGGAATACGACCAGGATTATTGGTCTTAATACAACCCATTGAAATTGTAAATGCAATACATATAAGTAGTAGTGTTTTCTTAAACATATCTAACCTCTCTCATGTATTTAGACTAAAGATAGAGATAATCTGTAGTTAAATGTAAAGATGTATGAAATTATACTTAGGCGTTAGGGAACGGATTTGAATCTGATGCATATGGTTCCCAACTAATAGTGACCCCATCTGAGAGGGTTACAAATCCTGTCAAAGAATTTGAACCAATATTGGCACCTGGTTGTATTTCACTAGCAAAAGGATCCCATGAAGATACATTCAGGGAAGTTCCCGTCCTAGAATATGTGTATCCTGTTGTATAAACTTGTTTTTGTACCGATATAGCACCATGTCCATATGGAAGCGCAGTATATGATCGATTGAATATCACTGCTCCATTGAATTCACCACCACTAGTCATTCATTTGGATAACATTCTCCAAATTCTTGATCATCTCCACTATAAGGTTCCCATATAACAACTACACCGTCATTAAATGTGGCAGATCCTGATAGTGCGTTTGTCGAAAGCGGACCACCCCGCTGGAGTTCTGCAGCCAAAGGATCTAGTGAATTAGCATAGAGTAAACTATCTAAAACAGTTCCTTGCGAATTAAGAGCATAAGCAAGTCCATCCTCACCACCTGTAGTTTGTCTAGCGATTTTTACAAATTCATTTGACTGTGTGCCTCCACCTAAGTATTGCGCAGATAATTGAATACGACTCTTAGTGCCATATGCGAACGCCCAAGACTCCAAATTGTTAGATATTGATGATACACAATCATATGTTTTTGGGCAGATTAATTTAGTCTCACCATTGTTCCAAGTAACACCAAGAAAATCTCTTGTAGATGTATCAATTGTTTCATCACTCGGCCACATCAAAGTAACTGATAACATCGGATCATCACAATCTACAGGTCCACCACCACCAGGGAAATTCGTACTAGAACTCGATGATGAACTTGAAGACGAACTTGAAGACGAACTTGAAGATGAACTTGATGATTCTGACGATGATGAACTTGATGATTCTGACGATGATGATGAAATATTTTGTTCACCACAACACGGTCCTAAAGTTGGTGTAAATATAGGAAAGGTCGTCCCCGTACAAAAAGATGTTGCCCATGTTGGCACCACACACCTCCCGCCCAAATCACACTTACGAAGATATAAAACACCAGGTCTTGAAGCATTACAGAATTGACTACCATTATTGATTATACTAAGACATTGATTATACGTTACACATGTTGAGAATGATGTCTGTGCGTATGGTGCACCACCTGGGCATGTGAAATAAGATATTGCTGCCCGAGCGGGATATAGACCAGTACATATATCTCCACCAGATGCAGAACTTGCACTAGAATCACTTGACCCACTACTGATAGAACTATTGGAACTATCAGAACTTACAACATCTTCACAGCAGCAATTGAGGCAATCACCATCCCCTGCTGGAGGACATGGGTTGGTTGAGTATTCGTAACGTTTGGGATAAATTTTACCTATACTTTCGCAATATGAATAACACTCACTTGCGATAAGTGGTGGGTTGTTGATGTATGTGTCATCTGGAACTGCAATATTATCGCCGCGAATATATCCAAGATCAATACAACTACTTACACCAATACCTTCATCCCCAGAACTAGAAGACGAACTATTAACACTCGACGCACTAGAGGCAGATGATTGACTTGATAAAGATGATACACTACTATGACTAGATGAGATACTCAGACTAGAATCACTAGACTCTGATGATTGACTTGAACTACTTTCCGAACTTAATGATGATTGTGAACTAGTACTTGAGATACTAGATTGACTAGAATCACTAGACTCTGATGATTGACTACTTGGACTTGATTCACTTGAACTGCTTTTTGAACTTAATGATGATTGTGAACTAGTACTTGAGATGCTGGATTGACTAGAATCACTAGACTCTGATGATTGCGAACTAGTACTTGAGATGATGGATACACTTGACTCGCTTGATGTGCTACTAATACTTGATACACTACTTGTAGAACTACTATTACTAGACGTGGATGATATGCTAGATTGACTAGAACTACTTAAACTACTTAAACTACTTATGCTGCTAGATTCACTACTCAAACTTGAAGCACTGCTTGCGCTACTATCACTACTAGCACTAGATTTAAGAGCACTACTTGAAGATGAAGATGAAGATGAAGAATCCGAGGGTAGATCTACAGACGATAGACCCAAGTCTGTGAGATCATCTAGCGTATCATTCAAACACATATCACAGCAAGGAAACGTTTTTTCGATTTCAAACCCTATAGGAAGGACTGTTATGTTTCCTACATCACCATCAAACCCTGCCAATTTCCAACACCGACCATCAGAGTCTCTAAAACTCTGTGCGCCGAATGCACTGGATAATTTTAACTCACTAGGAAAGTGTCCTTGTTTATCTGCCATTATAGTACGACTAGGATATATCCACCCTTTCCGTTAGGTGCCGGTGTAGCGCTCTTAATTTGTTTACCTTGATTCTTGAGTTTCTTAAGAAACGCTTCTACGTCTTGGATTGAATCAAATTCTTTTACAACAGGATCTTGAATAGGTCCAGCGAAATACATAGACACTTCTTTACCCATTAATTTTGAGAATATGCTATTGGTTTTATCGATGTCTCTCTTGAATCCATCGATAATCTTTTTGGTGCAAGAACATCCACCCTTCTTCGCAACGAAATTATCCCAATCCCTCTTCCGAACATCTGGATATTCGTACTTGAAGATGTCTAGATTATCCAACACAATCTTAATTTCAGATTGTCTAAATACAGTATCTTCTGCCATGGTCTTCTCTCCTTGTTCTACAACCACTTCTTCTGCTATATTTATCGGTTCGATGCCATCTTTCCAGAAATTATTATCAATGCTTTCATTTACTGACAATTTTTTATAACCATGTATATAAGCACACTCATACATGCATGGTTCATCTTCCCACTTGATTTTCTTACTTTCTGCCTGATTTCTCTGCTTCTGGATAATTTTAGGTTCATTTTTGCGACACATCTTGCAGAATTGCGGCCGCACACCGTTCCCACTGCGAAAGCAGAAGAAATTAAGATTATTATTGAACGTTGCTGTGTCTTGTCTCTTACTGAAGTCTACAATAGACTTATAGTCTTTTTTAACAAATTGTTTGTAAATAAACTCAGCATCACCCCAGAGGTCATTTTCTACTTCTTCTGGATAACTTCGACGCAATTTCTTATTGATTTGCTTTGCTGCATCTTTGTTATTCCCATCTTCACCCAAGAAGTCACTAATCCCCGACAAAACCTTCTCTGGGTTCTCTAGTAAATCATCGTAAATAACATAGTGTACGGGCACTGTGTTGAATCTTAATAACCAATGGGATACTGTGGAGGTCACATTAATAAACATCTCTGGAGTGTGAATTTTTATTTGCTCTCCATCGATCTTCATTTTGCTTAAATCGCCCAATGGGGAGGGTCTAACGAGTTTTTCTTGTGATTTAGCAACCGATCTTGGATGCCTGATCATAAAAATAACTTTGTCGATATATTGGGGATCGGATTGAACTAAACCTTGAGATACGATCTTACAGAATGATTTAGTCTTTTCTTCTTTTAATTTATCTAGACGATCTAAATCAAAGAAACGATAATGACATCCCTGAACAGTATATAGCATTTCCCAGAAACCATTAGGATTCATATCTTTAGAATGATTTAGTGCTTTATCTAGATCACGCTTTTCAGACATACGATTAAATGTATACATACGCATCTCATATTGGAGATCCGTTTCATTTTCGTGTTTCTTTTGCGCGTTTTCAATATGTTCTTCTTGTGGGAATTTCTTACCCACGATACGATCTTCACCATATGCTACGCGCATAAGGTCCATCATAAGACTTGTCCCACTACGTGGGCATCCTGATACTACATACATATTCTCTCTCCCGTTTGTTGATACTACATGTATTTATCATGATGTTATTTTTTATATAAATGTTTATTGATAAATCAATGTCTATTCGTCTAGAGATACTAACTATAGGGACCAATAGGTATAGTGAAAGAATCCGTCAACCCCACTA
>Ga0114918_10000665_pt1 | contig 29768 bp, 51 predicted proteins | sample LantaG_FD_87015 | JGI IMG/M metagenome (GOLD analysis project Ga0114918, IMG submission 87015) | Deep subsurface microbial communities from Baltic Sea to uncover new lineages of life (NeLLi) - Landsort_02402 metaG | ecosystem: Environmental > Aquatic > Marine > Oceanic > Sediment | place...
CATACGTTCTTATCAATTGCTTGCATGCTTCTATATCACCACCTGGGTTATAACTCCGACAAACTGTCTTCTCTTCGAATTTGGGCAAGCGAACGATATTTGGATCTGTATGGCAATCATAGCCAATGAAACCGCCCTGCATATAAAATTTCCTAATGTGAATCAAAGGATTCCTGCGCATAAACTCACCAAGATTTTTCATGGGGCCTATCGCTAGAAAAGTTACATTCGGATCATCTTTGTAAATACTTTCAGCAATCTCATATCCAATTCCATCACTTTTTTGAGATTCAGGTATCCCATACGTCATAATCATCTTTTTATGAAAGCCAGTATAGTCAGTGGAGTGACATTTATTAGGATCGCTAACTCCAATAGGAATATTAACACCGCAATATTCACAGATAAAACGCACTAATCCAACTTGATAAGGATGCCCAGGAGAGACAAGAATAGCCTTAATATTGACTCCCGCATTCAGGAGATAACAAATAGCAAAGAAATCATCAGGGTCTCCCCCAATGTCAGTTTCAAGTATCAAATTCATGGCTCATTCGCTTTCAGTCTATCGAGTCAGCGGATAATTCTTCACTGGGACACTCAACCCGTCATCTGTTAATTCATTTCCAAAATGTTCATCTATATCCATGTCTGCAAATTGCGCAAGTTGTTCCACATTAGTTCCAGCAGGGTAAACCTTCCCTCCTATCGAAACGTCTTCAGCAAGCTCTACGCTATTAATGACTACTCCACCATGATAGAAAGTATTAGGCTCAACTTCAAAATCCACAAGAACCCGTGGCTCAACTTCTTCACCTGTTAATTCATTATACAAATAAATAGTTGATTCGTAAGGCGATGACGGACCATAATCCGCATCATCACGGTCAAAATGATCGTGATCTTCTTGTCTATAATCGTACTCTCCAAATCCCGAAACTCTAACTGTTTTCATAATAATTTCCTCCTAAAAGAATAACTTCTGCATTATTCTTTCTACGAAAATAAAATCCTTTTAGTCGTTGAAGAAACCTGTCTTCTCCAATGACCGAACAACAGCAAGATGAAGACCTGAAGCATCCAGGAGTGCGTCATGGGGAGGGTTTTCAGGATCGCCCGTACCGACAGTGCAAAGAAGCATAGAAGTGTCCCATCCGCAATAATGAAAAGGCCACTCAGCGCTACTTTCTTTGTAAAGTTTACGAAGAAGTTGCCATTCAAATTGAATATTATCAGAAATAAGTATAAACCTAGAATCGGCATCTCCATAATCTTCTCTGATAATACGCATCAATCTGTACGATTCTGAAACGACACTAAATGGAGCGCTGTATTCATTCTTAGCACACTCGTACACGTATTTTTCAGCACTAATTTTATGGTATTGTTCGGCATCCTGGAATCTATCTCCCCACTTCAGATCATTTGCATCAACGGCCTTAATCAATTCTTCCCATCCTATGAAACTTTTAAAAGTTTCCAATACTTGAAATTTACTATCAGTGAAAATCATGCCAATCTGAATCGAATAATGTTCTTCGGCAGGGACGCCAGTCGTTTCGAAATCAATAAAGCAATAAAAATTCTGTTTCATCCAATCATTCATATAAAACTCCTTTACTCAGGCCATGAAAAACTCATAAGATAGTCTGGCGGAACATTATCGGTCAACCAAACGCCATTATTTGAGAGGAAAAAATCGTGTCCATCGTTATGCATTCTCAATGCGTCAACTTGGATAATAACTGAAGAGCCGCCACGACGATCAGCAACATCTTTTGCGGTCCATTCATCTTTTGACAAATGAACATGTAGCCGCTTCATCTTCTTTAACCCATGCTTCTTAATTGCAGGGAAGACTTTTGACTTCGTTCCATGATATAAGGATCTTGGAGGAGTCTTCTTCTCAAGCTCAACGTCCACTTGAACCGAATGACCTTGACGAGCACGAATACGACTGCAATCAATATTGAACTCAAAACGCTTCTTGTTGTTATTCTCAACAATGTCTTTAAGCTCTTCCATGGATAGATCAGCCGCCTCCAAAAGAATGCCTACGTCAGTCCAACCATTCTTGTCCAATACAATTCCTGCTGCGCCAGGATCGTGCCTTAGTATGAGACTAAGGAATTTACTTTTCTTAACTAAACTCATGTTCTAACTTCCTTTCTAGCAACAACAAATGTGTGACCATTAACATAGTCAAACTTAGGTATTCTCATTCTTCCCTGTTTCTCTATCTCTGTTGCCACTTCCCTTTTGTCCAATAAATGAATATGATCGGGGTTAGTGTCTTCTTTAGAGGGGAAAGAAATAATGACAAATCTACGAGCAGAATTACAGGCGTATTTAACAGCAATTCGCCAATCTGGGATATGCTCAAGCACTTCAAGGCAAGTCACAACGTCATAGGTATCTGGAGCGACCATCCATGTATCAGATCTCTCCAAATCTATCATGCCAGGACGAATATTCTTAAAACGTCTATTAACTACTTTTCCAATTCTTTCGATATGTGACCGACTAGCATCTTCTGCTCGGATAGAGAGATTGGGGAATTGGTCCGCTAAAGTCCAAAGAAAAACACCAGGACCGCAACCAATCTCAAGCAGAGATAACGGGTCCATTTGCCTAAGCATGCCAATGGTTTTGACAATTCTAGGAAGTCTCATGGGACTTCTCTTAAACATGTGAATGTCCAATTCAGCACCCAAAGCTTTGCGAATCGCATCCTCATCAGAAACCTCTTCAGTAAGATAAAGGTCAGATCGGGCGAATTCAGCCGCGAAAGGGACGTAATACTTTTTATGTAATTCTTCGTTCGTCATTGTTTCCTCCATAATGTTTCTACATTATACAATGCAACGAAGTCCTAACCGGAGTGTCACGAATAATCATAGCTGTCTGAATAAATCCTTAATTCTTCCGAAAGTGTGAATACTATCTCTAGTCTCTATGTCAGTCGCAAGACTATAGACCTCAAGAACAATATCACGGAGTTCAGCTTGGCACATGCGCCTAATCTTGCCTTCAGGAGAATCTTCTTCCTGCTTAATCTTTTCTTGCTCTTCGCTGGTCATTATCATTGTAGGAAATAAACCCATGGCCTTGAGTTGACAGGCAATCCCCTGTTCGTTCTCTCCTGTAAGACGGCCTTTGGTTTCTAGTCCACGTCCATTAAATGCCTTGTAAACATAAGTCTGCATAATCATTCTCCTTCTTCATCTTCGAAAGATTCCACTTCAGCATACATCTTCTCAATAAAATCATCCGAATACTTCTGCCGCTTCTTAAACCACTCAATACGCGCAGGACGATTTTCTCCCACCATTTCATCCATGATATCCATAAATCTGTCTAATTTCTCTTGACGTACAATGTCATATATGTTCTGAGAATCTATTCCGTCAACAATATAGTCAAAAATAATCAACTCATTTTCGTCATCAACCGTATACGTCATTTTCTCTATTAATTCTTCCACATAAACTAAATGACGATCATACCAATCAACTTCAGCTTGGTTTCCTGCCATTGCAGATTTTCTTGAATCTTTATGTATCTTACACATGTCTCTAGTGAACATATTCGAAAGATATTGAGCTTCAACAAAAGTAAGCGTGAATTTGAAATGGATCTTGTGCATTTACCGAATTTTCATCCTTCTAGAAATTTTCTCCTTCAGCATAGCAAGCACATCTTTTCCGCTATATCCAAACTCAGTTTCGCCAGCATCCTCAACGGCATCAATGAAATTAAGCATGAATAGCATTTCGTTATCCTCTTGCTTCAAATTATCCCCATTGCATCCGTTTGTATGGTAATGCCTAGAGCTACAGTGAGGGCAGACGCTTGGACGCCTGTCTTTTCCGCATTGAATACAGAACCCCTCATGAATCATACTCGATTCACCACAATCGCAATTAATAACTTCCATCATTTCTGTTCCTCCCAAAGTTTTTCTAGAACTCTATCTACAATTGTTTGGACTCCACTCTTCGTACCCATTGCGCATTCCCATTTCACTCCATCGCTTAGATTCAACTCAGAAAGCAGACATAATACTTCCACATCTTTCGCAATAGCTTCTTTTTCTGTTTGCAATCTACCGATGGGGCTATATGGTTTCGAGCGTTGCAATAGGAAATTCAAATTATTGAACCTCTGAAATTCCTCAATAACCAGTTTCTTTAATGTGGGTCTTTTTTCCGCATCGTAAATAATAGACAGAAGAATAGGAGAATCAGTTATGACAACATCAACTTGGTCATTCAATCTAAATAATCGGTGATATTGCTTCCCAAAAACATAAAGCTGATCATCGAGAACGGCTGTGGATTTTTCCCATACTTTATCTTTTGCGTACTCAGCGACAAGTTCGCAATTAACACCTTTCCATTTTAATTCTGAAAAGATGTCAGCCGCCATAGTGGACTTTCCAAGACCTGGGCCTCCAAACAAATTCACAATCAAAGCACTCATATAGTCTCCGTTTAATCCATGTGTTCATATTCATCATTTTCAGGTTTGGCTCCATGAAGAACTATTCCATAATTAACAAATTTTTTATCACTATTGGAATCCACATCATGCCAACGTGCTAAAAATTCTTCTTCCTTAAGCCAAGTTCGTTTTACTGAAGACGGGTCTTCAAAAACTATAAGTCCATTCTCAACTCCTATCACTGCCACATAGTGACCGTCTTCCCAGTCATTCTTCCAATCCTCAAGACTCATATCTTTTTCCGACCAAGCCTGAAGCAGAACAATAACAGGAGAACCTGATGTTACAAATTTCTTCAATAATTCCAATGTCATTTTGCCATGATCTACTTTGAAATCATAATCTTCTGCAACCGACACCATGTTTTTAATTTTTGTCCCATCACTCTCTCTAGTTTTCAACTTATCCATCAATTCTTCTTCACGCACATCTAATCCATAAAAAGCCATAACAGATTGAAGAGCTTTAGCTCCACAGTCATAATTGTACGTCTGTCTCATTTTGTTTAAATCAATTATTTTCATAGTTATGCCCTTTTATTTGTAGCTTTTCTACGTTTTGTCTTATAAGCCTTCAAGGGAAAACAAAATCCATCCATTTCTCCCTTTTTGAGAACACTTAAATCACCCCAATATCTAGCCATATTCTGAAAAGACTTTCCATTTTCGACATTCGGAGGAGCCTCAATAACTGTAATCGGCTTATTAAGAGCAAAAGCAGCACCTAAATCAAAAAGACATCCCTGACTTACACCATTCCAAACAAAAAACACCCTATCAGAATCTTCTAGAGCATTCTCATTATCTACGCAAATTCTAAATCCACCTGTTTCAGCATCTTCTTGTTCAGTATCCCTGGGAGGCCAATGGAGATCCCAGCCATCATCTTCTAGCTTCTTTACAATGGCCTCAGTCTCTTTCGGATCATGCCCCCTTACTGGGCATATTAAGAATCCTTTCAGTCGTGGTTTTGTAGTCATTTTTACTCCTCACATTGACTATATTTGCACTTGTTTTTGGTCGTCCAACCCATCTTCCCATTAGCAGTTTCAATGCAATAGAGAAAAAGTTTCTAATTGGACCCTTGTAGAAATGATAGTCTATATCTTCAATTCCATGCATTTCAGCCTCTATGCCGAAATTCGGAATTATATAAACAACATCTCCGTCGAAAATTACACTTTGATGCCCATAATGACACAGCGCTTTGAATGGAATCTCATGGGCTACCAAATACTCAATAACATCGTCCTGATTGCATGTCACTCCATAGGCATAACCAAGTGGAGGCTCTTCCCAGTCATCAGGCATAGCTAACGATTCAAACCTCCAATCAGCGCACTCAAGGGCCATGGTGCTATAAGTATTGACAGGTTTAAAACCGTATTCTACAAGCTTTTCTATTTGCTCCTCAGATAGCAATTTCTTCTGATCCAAGCACTCCCAATTCCTAATCAAGAAACTGCTACAGCTTGAATTACTAACAAATCCATTTCTAATCTTCATCAGGACCATCCCCATTCTCTATATCAATCATTTCAAAAAATGCATCCATCTGATACATCAACGTCTCTCCATTATCTCCGTCGCCACCCATTTTCCAATAGAAATAATCTCCATAGTCACAAAAATCATGTTCTTTCAAGAATTCCATTAGAGAAACAGATTTAGGGTGATGATCCATTCCCATCGACCAACGATCCATTTGTGTTAATCCTAATTTTCTGGCCTTCTTGTAATCATCGTTTTTACAGGCTTCGACAACGTATTTTTCTATTGCATCTTTATCATATTTTGCCATCCGAAAAACTCCTCTTAGCGTGAGAAAAATTCTTTGTGATCCATATACTTCATGCCCAATCGAGTAGAAAAGGTTTTATCTGTCGTTTGGTCGCCTACCATTATACTCTTGGAAACATCAATGTTGTATTCGCAAATAAACGGAATAGCTAAGCCAGACTGAGGCTTACGGCAATAGCAACAGGGAGGGACATTGTGAGGGCAATAAGCCACTGGAATATCACGGCCAATAAGTCTATTAGTCTGACCAAAGCATGCTTTCACATCATGTTCAGACACTTGCCCTCTAGCAATACCAGATTGATTTGATACTCCAAAAACAAACGTATCATAATCCCAAAGCTTATTGATGGTTTCTTTTACATTAGGTAGGAGTTCAACTTCACTCTCTTTTGTTGGGAACTTGTACTGGCCCCCGACCACATCCCTCAGGGTGCCGTCATAATCAAAAAACACTCCCTTGTTGACGAAATTATCTGCCCATTTCCTAACGAAAGACTGCTTATTGATCGAAACAAAACCTTCTGCCATAGTAGGCTTCTCAAAAATCTTCTTGTAACGGAAAATGACAGTAATCGGGAAGATATTGGAATCTTTCTTCGCTAATGCATGGTTTTTGATATCATCTGGGTGTAGAAAAACTTGACCGTATCGATCCCACATTCTCATCAAAGCATTGATCTGACAATCTTCGGCCTTAGTAGTCATCCATTCGCAAATAACGGGGACATTCAATTCCTTAGCCAAATTCAAGAAAGGCTCTCGACTCTCTACGGTTGCATTAAGATTGTCTAAAAGAACATCTTCGCCTGCCTCAAGGAATTGCCTCATTGGAGCCAATAAACTGGATAATTTACCGCCAGTAGTATCCCTATTCAAAATCTTGTGGTTGGGATATTGCTTTACTAATGTACTTTTTCCACTAGCAGGCAGACCCACTATCATAATCACTTCGCTCATTTTCAATCCTCCAAAATCTCAACATACACAATATGACCAGCTTCATCATTCCAAAAAGATTCAACTTTTATGTGATGAAATTGGTCGCCACCGTCTTTTTCATATTCAAGAATTAGATTCGCGATTTCGGCCTCAAGCCGCTCTCTCAGTTCCGCTTGACAAGTCTTCATAATACCTATTCATGTCCTCCAATAGATTGCGTTTATCTTTCATTCTTCGGGCAGTTTTGGTATTTTTATTATTTTCGGCGCAGATCCCGCATTCGTCAGCGGGATGGATTTTGCTAGAACCATGTTTTCTATGCCAGCAATAGGGTTTCATTTAGTTGGAATTCCATTCTTTAATTTCATATCCTAAAAAATCAAACAGCCTTTCATTAAAGGGCTTGAAATAATCTCTTAGGTAACACGCCTCTTCTTCTGAAGGACCGTATCCATCGGGAGTGACAGCGCCCATAACCAAAGGATTATCAACTTTGCTCTCCTTATCCCCATTTTCATCTACGCCAAGGAATCTAAAGACTTTTTTATATTCATTTTTCGCATCAGATTTCAGTTTTTCGCATATCGAAATATGCAAGTTTTCTTTCGGAAATAATGATAGAATTTTCTCAATGCCTTCTATATAACGCCCAAAAAATAGAAGTCTTTCCATATCGGCTTCAAAACTTCGCCTACTTTGTCTGAACGCATACCAATGAGAATAAGTTCTAGCAACAGGTTCCCTAACACAAACAACCAATTTAGTATTGGGGAAATAAGAATGAATCCACTCGATAGGATTTTTCCCCTCAATATCAATAGGATTCAAATAAGTAGGAGATTTTTCTCCTATCATCTTTCCTTCATCTGCCATTTGGAAGAAACTTAGATACCACTCTTTTCCACGGCGAAAACGCTCTTTATCTGAGAAATAATGGAGTTCTGAGCCTAGCCCAACGTCTTCAGACCAATATGGTGACTCCTTCTTAGTATCGCTATTTACCATCCATATTTCTGGATGACTTTGTAAATTCGCCACCATCGAACCAGTTCCGCATCTAGGATAACCAGGCACAAAAAAATCAACAGTCACAGAATTATCATTTTTCACTGTATTGAGCCTTCAAAATAGCAATTATAAATTCCAAGAACGCTGTCATATCTGTAGTATTTTTCCATCTGACAACTATCTTTGGGCGGATAATGTCAGAACCACAAGTGGGTAAATATCTTTGGGCAACTTCGATTTCCCCATGCGTTCCCCAAAAAAGAAGCTTATGAGTCAATTCATTGATGAATTCATTAATGGCATATTCAGTAAAGTAGAACGTAATATACGGGCAGGTAGCATTATGTTTTTTATCTTCATTACCCAAAGAACAGCTTGCGCAAGTACAGAACTTGTCGCTAATAGAATTTAGTCTCTCCAAATAAGGAACAAGGTCTTTGTCGGCTGGACCCCATTTTTCTATAATGGAGCTTTTATCAATATCCTCTCCGCGTGACCAAGCTATATACTGCTTAAGGGTACGCATCGTCCTATCTCTTTCAGCCTTATCTAAATATGTAAAACTCATATGTATTCCTTTCTTTATAATTTATTCTCTGTAACCATCATAAATTTCTAATCTTGGTTTTCTGCCTTTTCTAGACGGGATAAGAATAACTTTTCCCCATTTAGCCATGAAAACCATGAGGTCGCCCATGGTTTCTAATTCAATTGTAGGCAGGTCATCGCACTGTATTTGCATAAAGCGATTAGTATCAAATATGGATTCACCTATTTGATCACTCGTGTCTCTGAACCTAAATCCAAGCTTCTTGAGCTTTTCAGCTTCTTGGTTTGAGTAATATAGATTCACAGTCGAAAGTTCAAATTCCATTAATTACCTCTCTATTCTCCACAGACTTCAATTTCGGTTATTTCTCCATCTTCATCAAAACTTACATAACCTCGAAGTTGGCCGTCATATTCTGCGCATTCAAAAGATATACACTTATCTTCTTCCATATATTCATAATCATCGTCATAGCATTCCCAGTTTTCAAGCACTCTAACTGGTTTCTCAAATTCCTCAACTGTAGGTAAATCTGGCTCATCCTTATAAAGATCTTCTCGTGTCTTATCCCTAGCCTTTCTTTGCCATTCTGGACCTAAGAAGAATGCATCAAAAGTTTCCCCAGGATTGTCAAGGATGTATTCGAATAACTTCGTCCGACATAATTCAATAAATTCTTTGTCAATCATTTTCGCCATCTATTTCCTTAATTTTAAACAATTAGCGCAAGTCACTTTATCCCAATTATTTGTTTTAAGTAAACGCCATCCATCTTGTTTCAAATCCCTACCGCAGGGAGTATATCTTGTTCTGCCAGTTTCTCTAAAGTGTGTTTTTTTCATTAATTTCATTTTCTTTGTTGGAGCCGGAGGTGGGATTCGAACCCACGGAGTTGTTCAACAACTCGGCACTTTACAAGAGTGCTGCCTTAAGCCAGACTCAGCCACCCCGGCATATAAATGGAGCGCGTACCAGGAGTTGAACCTGGGCTTCCCCCTCAATCTTGCACCATGGTCAGGGGCCTCGTTGCACGGATTACTTGTCCGCAGCTCTACACTGAGCTATACGCGCATAAAAATAATCCTTTAAATAATGGAGCTAGGGGCGGGAATCGAACCCGCAGATACCGGTTTACAAAACCGGGCCATTACCACTCTGGTCACCCTAGCATCATACGAATACACGCTTTATTTCAATCGTGTCCTCGACAAATCAATTGCTCTACCGGACTGAGCTACGCTGGCATATTAACAAGGCCCTACTTTGAGAATTACTTCCCATATCACCCAAGCCGCAGGCCGTTTCAGGAAGCAACACGATGCGTGGCTTGCTTCGGCGCTTAGTCGTGCGCTTACTTCCTTGTCAAAAAATTACGGTAACATTTCTCTTACCTGAGTCATACTAACTGTACCACTTATCCGATTTTGTTCCTTCCAATCTTCTAAAAGAATGAAACAAGGTACGGATTTAACCTTGAATTTCCTACATAAATCGTCAACATCATTCTCGATGTTAATTTTGTGCACTCTTATGTCATCTCTTTCTTCGTCCAACTTCTCTACAAGTGGTTTCAGTATTTTGCATGGACCACACCAAGATGCCCAAAAATCCAATAGTACCAAACCCTTACTCAAATCTGTTTGCGTTGACATCGCATTCTCCTTATCTCTAACACACGGGAGTGCGCTCTTTATACATTCCAATTCTTTACTTTTTCCAATATTTGTGGAACTGCCTCATCCATGATAGGCTTAACATCTTCGTAATTGAATACTCTATCTTCAAACTCACGAGATTTATAGTTCTTCAAAAAACGTCCCTCAAACTCGTCAAAGTAGGAGCCATACAAGTGATAGCTATCAGCCATATGCTTATAACTACTAACCTTAACTGTTTTTCCAGCCAATTTTGAAACGCGATCTGCAATAAACTGTTGAAGCTGAATAAAAGCAAACATATTCATGAAAGCCGCTTTATAGGCATCATTTGAACGCATTCTGACATTCATATTGAGCCACCATACATCATTTTCATCGACAAGACATCTACACCAAATGCTCTGTAGACAAGCAGGATCATAGCAGTCATTATCTTCCCATACTTTCCATGTAATGGCTTGCGCTCTGCGAGTGTATGGACACTCAGCTAACTTTTGACACATAGTTTCAATCTGATCATAAATTTCAGGTCTATATGCCGTGCCTTCAGTATATCCTACCCCATCACATTCCTTACATTTTTCAGACCCCCAATCTCCGCATCCGAGATAAGCTTCCTTATACCCGCCATCGCAATGATGACACTTAATTTTCACCTTAACATTATCAAAGACATACTTGAACAAACGCTGATGATAAGTATATTCCCATTTAGTGTCAGTTGGGTCATTTGGATCTCTTACGAGATGATCTTTAATTCCATCTCTAACTTCCATGACATACTCTTGCAAATCTTCAAATCCACCTGGAAAATCTCTATGAATCATAGGATCACTAGTTGGATTATTGATAGTAATAACTGCCGTAGAATCCTTTGACGGAGGATCTTCAGCCTTATCATATTGAGTTTTAATTTCAACTCCATTCTCATAGAGTTCAATCATTGATTTTTCCCAAGCTTCTGCGAGGGTATCTGCCTGTATGGCAATAGTAGGAATAGATAGCATTAATATCTCCTTCAATTTTCTAATAGTTTTATACCGAAAGCTTCAAGTTGTCCTCTCTCAAGAACGGTTAGTTATCTGTTCTTCTCATTATACCGAAATATTCGGTTTCCAATTCCTCTAACTCAACTAATTCCACAACCTGCCCTTTGTTAAGAAATTTCCCCGTATTGAAAAAAGAATAGTGGGGAAGTGTTTTGCCAAACTGATAGTTCCACTCTAGGCTTTCGCCTGTATGCCGATTTACTAAAAATAATTTTTTTGTTTTCATTTTTCTCTCCATGTCTTGAATGTCTTTTAGCGTGAAATCCTTGGGAATCAATAGCACAGCTACTAATTCCCCAACTAGATTCGCTAGTACAACACCCAAAAATTGGAGAGATGAATACGAAAATGATTTGTAATATGTGTTTAAACAATTTCTACTTCCTCAAGATTTTTGATTTCCTCATAGTTGATAATAATATCCCTTAGTTCCCTATTGTTTTGTTTCGCAAGATGTGGGGAAAGTTCCTTGATATCAACACCAAGAAACTCCTGTATTTTCATCAACTCAAGATTTTGGCTATCTCCAATCAGTTTATCATAATTTGTCTCAAAATAGTCGAAATCCTCTGAAAACATAGAGCGATACTTATCTAGGTTTTCCTGATCTATTCGCATAAAATCTAATATCGTCTGTCTCGGCAATGTCATTGTTAATTCGTCATATGCGGTCTTTTCATCACTCCCTATCGTTTTACTCCATACGCCACTTTTCTGAGCAAGCTCAAGAGATACCATTCTCTCAAGTGATCTTTTACGATGTGTATGAATAATTCTGTATTTATCTTCTTTCAATATGTCCAATAAGTCAGGATTAAATTTCAATTGAGTATAAGCTAATTTAAAGCCAAAAACACTTTTTTCCAGAGTCACGCTATCAAATACAAGATCTATTCTTTCATTAAGAGGCAACTCTACATCGATTTGGGCGTATCGCCCTCTGTGCTTCTGCGCTGAATTAAAAATTTCAGGTCCGCAAAATATATCCTTATGCCTATTGAGAGCAGACATAATCAATGTAGAGCCACTTCTAGGAGGAAACAATATTATGAATTTTGTCGCTTCTTGCATTTCTTATAAATGTCTCCCAAATCACCTTTCATGATCTTTTTAATAGCAAAATTCCCTTTCACTCTCTCATCATTAACAAAACCTCTTAGAAAATCATACACCCTAACTCTGCTTCCTCTTCCCTTATTGCCTATGTCTTCTTGTCTCTTTTGATTAATTTCTTTAGATTCTTTTGCGTTTTTCTTTTCCATTAATCTGGAAAGAACGACATTCATGGCATTTTCTTTGTTCTTATGCTGACTTCGATTAGCGCATGAATACGCTGTGATCTTCGTAGGCTTATGAGTGACCCTAACGGCTGAACATGTTGTATTCCTATGTTGCCCTCCAGGACCGCTTCCGAAAGATATGTCAATCTTCAATTCGTTCTGGGGAATCTTCAATTCTTTTTGAGTAACATACGGGACAACAGCAACGGCGATAGTAGAAGTGTGTCTTCTGCCTTTGCTTTCCGTAGGGGGTATTCGTTGAACCCTATGAATTCCCGCTTCAAGAGAAAGATTCTTAATTACGTTCTTTCCCTCTATTAGGAGAATATGAGAAGAATCTGAGGCGTCAAAGACACTCCACGGTCCATCCACTCTTTGAGCAGTAGGATGTGTACATTTTAATCATGTCTTTTGCGAAGAGTTTGCTATCGGTTCCGCCTTCGCCTGCGTAAACCTCTAAGATTACCTTCTCCATCGTCCTTCTCCTTATGTTTGTTCAGGATTCATTTCGTCCATTGGAACATTTTCATTATACTGCGGGGGTGCCGGTCTTCCAACCGAAAATTCATCTTTCGCTTCTTGCTCCCAAGTTTGAGCTATTTCATTAGTTCCGTCTGCTAACCAATCGAGATAATTTTTAGTCAAACCATGCGCTCCATAATCAGTTAAAATATTGCCGAAAACATGCATGACATTCAATGATAAGGAAATTGCAACTGTCATTTTTGATATATTATCGTTTTCCTGAACCGCTTCCAATCTTTTTTCAGCCACTTCTAGATTTTCAAAAACCTCTTCTAGCTGACCTCCAAAATTTATCATATAAGTACGGTAAAGTTGTCCCTTCATAGCCTCAATAACATCCCATTTATCTAGAAGATGATAGGCTTCATTATCTACGATATATGATTCAAAATCAATTTCTTCATGAATATATTCAAGAGCCTTATCCTCTAAGTCGTGCTCCTCCATGAATTCTATGGGTTCTGATCCGCTTTCTTCAAATTGCTCCTCATAATCTTGCTCAAGAAAATTGCTAATATGGCTCTCAAAATAATCATAATTAGCCCAGAATTCATTGTCAAGATTCTGTTTAACTGCCTCTTCATTAACCATTGAAGCTATATAGTGCTCATCTATAGAGTTCCCATACGCGGGATCGCCTATAGTGATTCCGCCCCTTTGCATTATGCCCTCTATGGCTTCTGCATCTGTATCATATTCTATTGTATAGTCATCCCACATATAATTAGCCCAAGCGTCAGGGTCATGTATTTGGTGTTTCGTCTTCCAATCGGTGAATGTTTCCAAAATCATATGGCGGCAAGGATCGAAATATCTCCATCCTATTTGTCTCAAACGCTCAATGATATTAGCTTTTCTTTCTGGCAAAATATCCACAAAATCTTTTAACTGAGCAACATGGTGGGATTTCAATTCAAGCTCATGTAGGATAGTAATATATTCTTCAATATCTGTGTCATAGGAATCCTCGGGATCAAATTCAGGGAACCTGTCCATCTTAGAAATATATGTAGATATTTTCTGAAAGTAGTACCAATTCATCTTTAATATCTCTTAAATTATTTCCAAAACAACACTACTTTTTTCCACAAAGGTCTTTTGGGAATTAGCGGTGCCGTTTCTTCTATGTTAGTCTTATCCGCCTCTAGAACAGGTTCTGGAACTGTCTCTTCAACAGTTGGTTTCAGCTTTTCTATTTTTGCTAAATCAAGTCGCTCTGCCATGTTTGTGACCATTATTCTAATATTTCTTACTTCATTTTGAAGAGCTAGAATATCGTCATCGTTAGAGTCGATTCTTTCCATGGCTTCTCCACGAGAGCGTGATATTTCTCTGAAAGCAACTCTTTTGCTTTCTGCTTTAGCTTCAGCAACGGCAGTACTATAGGAAGAGACTTGAGCTTCAAAAGATTTATCGTAGGATCGAATGATCAATATCCCTGAACAGGATAGTAGGATTGAAATTAGTAGCAAAACTGCCAAGCTGATTTTTACTATCTTAGATTTTTGTTCTTTTGTCATTGTCATGCCCTCCAAAGAGTTATGGTTATGGGTGAAACAGAACATAACAATTTATATGGTTAAGTTCTGTTTACACTGATCTTAAAAGATCGCCTCTTACATACTTCTTCCATGCGCCTCTGCTAATCTTATAAAACACATGCTTATTGTCGTCTTGCTTTGCAGACCTACAAATTGTCCACTCTTGGCCCTGATGCTCTACCTTGTCATTACTGACATACTTACGTTGAAACCTTGTATCTTTACTATTCATAATCTATCTCCTTTTTCCTTTTTTAGATTCTGTTTCACCCTAATGCTTATTATACCATATTTTTTAAATTTGGCGCGAAACATGCACAAAAAAAGAGGGGCAGGAGGGACTCGAACCCTCGAAGCTCCCGCCGACTCAGGCGATTCGATACCAACTTCTCCTTATTTCCTGCCGAGACTAATTAAAGTCAAGATAGTGGTCGCAGGATCGTCTATTCCGCCACTGCCCCTCTTTGCCGCTGCTCTCCCGGCTGGTCACGCCCACTAATTTGCACTATTCCTTGCTTTTTCAAGCTCATGCTGGTCACGCTGGCGTTCAGACCGCTGGTTCTACCTTGTTTTATACCAAGGCTCCATTTTTCCAGAAAGAATGTCATCACAAATTTCATCCATGTTAGTACCATCATATCTCACACCCCTGTCATCTATATAACAGAAAGCTATTGGTTTATGACTAGTATTAGGTGGCTGGTTTGGATTGTCATTTACGAAATCAATAAGGTCTTCAAAACCATGATGCTTAATCCACTTTTCCACAATCTCATTGTTTCTCGTAGTCAGAAACCCAATAATATACCCTGCCTCCTTTAGCCTTCTCGCAACCTTAACTGCATCTGGTCGAGGGTCTCCAGGAAACTCGCCATGGATATCCCAACCCTCATAGTTAGCGAATGTCGCATCTAAATCAAAAACTATCGTCTTCTCGGAATGTTTCGTACTCATAACTGCTCCCTATTGCATTCTTTTAAATAGCGCTTCGTCTCCATGACAATATTCACGCAGTCTCTGCAGCCAAGCTTCGCTCTTAATCTTGAACATTACTACTTGATTGCTTCTAACTCCTTTGCAGACTACGCCCTCAAACATAACGCCTTCCAGAGAGCCTTCCTTGACCTTCTGTACTAGCACTTCATTAGGATTGCCGTAATACACCATATTAGGGATATGAAGCTCCCCATAATTCTTTAAAAAATCCTTTGGAGGGGTCATCCCCTTCTTAAAAGGATTGACATCAAACAACACAACATCATGTTCCTCTTCCTGATGAATTCCAAATTCAGAATTGGGTCCAAAAAATTCAAAAAAGCAAATAACCTTCTGATATCTGAGATTTTTGAATATGTCAGAAAGGTTTTTCTCATACTTTTCTTGAACTAAAGAAATAGCTTCCCCAAAGGGATGCTCGTCGTCAGATAACAAGCGGTTCCTAGTTCCAAACTTCCAGAACTTTTTCTTGGAAGTCCATTCGGCACGAATATTGGAGCCATCAAGTTTATCGAAGGCGTAAATAGGAACATCGATTGGATTTTTTGGTATACTTGGATATGTTTTCATCTGTAAAACTCCTTAAAAGGAAAATGAAATGGCCTCACTGAACAGCAAGCAAATTTGCATTATTCCATGGACGCATTATACTCTTACTCACAATACTATTACAACGTGTTGTTGGAGAGCTAACCAATATAGTTTCCAATTCCCAGACTATGACGGCCCATGGAAAAAGAATATGTGGTTAACAAACCCTAAAATGACTCAACAAAGAAAAGATATGTTAGAAAAAGGCATATCAGGCTGTCCGGAAATATGCTTGTTAAAAAACAACATGCCTACCGTTATAGAACAGCTTCAAAAAATGGCAGTTAACGAGCAGGCGACAGAAACCTGTAATAAAATAGCCTGCCAAATTAAAAATGATATATGTGATGAAGAAATATATCCCATGGTACTAGGCATTTCTGCTGGTATTAAGTGTAATCATAATTGCAGTTTTTGTTGTGTTGACAGAGAAAAATTCCAATACGTCAAACAAAACCCAACTGATCAAGAGTTTGAAAACATCAAGCCTCTCTATCAAAACTGCGTTGATTTCCGCACATGCGGAGGAGATACCTTTGCTCAAACAGATTCAATCCTCCACAAAATGTACGATCCCATATGGAATGTAGAAGGGTTAAAAGCCGGAGTGATCACCAACGGGGCAGGCTTAACACTAAAACGGTATGAAAAATTCTGTGTTAATGGCCCTATTAAAAATATACATATATCATTCGATTCGCTTAACCCAGAGAACTATAAAATATTACACGGCAGACCTCTGCATGTTATGTATAAAAATTTCACAGACATTACAGATAAGTATAATGAACACTCTATAAAAATGCTTTCTCTAGTTGCCACAACAATTAATTTACATGAATTACCCGACTTAGTGGAATTAGCCATAGAAAAAAGAGTGCCATCAGTTTTTGTCAGACTAGTTATTAATCGACACCTTATAAAAAGAAATGTCGCCTTCTTATATCCATATGAAGAAGGAGCTAAAAAGAAGATGCTAGAAACTTACTATAATATAAAACCGAGAATTGAAAAATTACAAAAAAATAACCCCGTAAAAGTTGAAAACTTCGATGTCCTCGAAGAATCATTGAAAAACGCTTAGGAGATTGACCCATGTTAGAAAAAGATTGTGCAGTAATTATAACCCTATATGGTGATGAAGAATCTCGTATTCTGGCAACAGAACAGGTTATTCAAAAGATTATAAATAGCCAACTGTTTAAACCCAATGTCTATCTAGTTTATCTTTCTTTTGAGGAAAATACCTATTTTCAAAATTTGCAAAGTGAAATAAACCTAATACGCATTCAAGGGACAGAGAATAACAAAAATCTTTTTCAAAAAGAATCTCTCTACAATATCGCTATATCCAAAAGTGATGAAAAATATTTGGCTTTCTTAGATGGGGATTTATATTCTGAAGATCCTCTATGGATGATGAAAGTATTTGACACAGTTGACCGCCATGAACAGACAAAAACAGATACTATCGTCCAAATGTTCAAAACATTCTCTGACCCAGTAGAAGGAAAATTCTCTTTCTCGCATAGTTATTTCCTTAAAAACGAAAAGGAAGTAAGAGAGAAAGCCTTTAGCCCTGGAGCGCCAGGAGGAGGCTGGGCGCTATCGAGACGCCTCTTAAATAAAGGTAGAAACTTTAACCAATGGTGTATACCGGGTTCTGGAGATTGTTGCTTTATCATGGAATATTCTGGAATAAGTAAATACTTTGACCACCATATGGGCTATAAATGGTTCGTGGAAATATTCAGAGGCGATCTAAATATCAATGCAAATCTCGATTATGTAGATGTTGACCTAATTCATATTTACCATGGTGAGTATAAAAACAGAGCATATAAAATGAGCCGCATAATTATCGACCACTTTGAAGAACTAAAAGATCTGGTTGAAATAGATAAAAATAAATTACTGTCATGGAAAGATCCGAATTGCGGGCTTCGTTTTGTCCTCTCTGACAAGAGTAAACTTACGACCGAAAAAGATGCGCATGAAAGAGCCTCTCAATACATTAATTTGCCCGCACTGCCAGAAATAGAAGATAGAATAATCTTAAATGATACGGCCCTAATTACTTGCTATTTTGGAGACAATGAAAAGTTCCTAAAATCCTGCAAGCAATCTTTTGAACAATTAATTAGATTAAATCCAACACCTCTTATTGTATTTGTAGAAATAGTCACCGAAGGCGAAGAAACAAAGTGGGAAGAAATAGGACAATATGATTTTGTTAAACATATACAAGTTAAAGGAAAAGAACAGCATGCTAATCTTTTCCAAAAAGAAGCCTGTTTTAATATAGGCGCAAGAAGCCTAGATTTAGAACAATACAAATATCTAATATTTCATGACAGTGATAGTTATCCAACAATTCCAAACTGGGCTAACATAATTAGAGGACGAATAAAAAAATGGATTGATGATAATAATCAGGAAAACTATTTGTTGCAAAACTTCTCTATTTACAGCGATTCAACAGAACAAAAACAAACTAATGGCTATGTCTTTGAAAAAACAAGAGATGCAATTAATACTATAGGGTTTGCTCCTGGCTTGTCATGGTCTATGCCAAGCTCTTTCTTTCAGAAAGTTAATGGATGGTATATTAAAGCTTTTACTGGCCCCAATGATGCAATAGCGCTCAAGCGCTGGGATACAACTTATCGATATTCAGACGCAAGTCCTGAATTGACTTGGATGCAAAACATATACAAAGAAATTAGTGATGAGGAACATAAGGCAATTACAGATTTTATACCTGCTTCCATAGTTCATGTCTTCCATGGAGTGAAAAGTTCTAGAGGATATAAAGAAAGGCAAAATGTGATTTCTTGGCTCTGCTCCAATGTTAATGATGTGGTCTGTGAAGATGACAATGGACTCCTAGCATGGAAAGAACCAAAAAATTCAATAGCTCTCATAATGGAAAAAACAAAAAACTTCACTGAAGAAAAATTAACTTCTTCTATTATCGCGGATATATTAATAGAAGAAAAACGAAAAGGAACCATCGCATGCTTGTCCTCTCATCTAGATAAAGCCATTAATAAAATACAACCAACCAAAAAACATACATTCACTGAATTTCAACCAGAAAATGTTAAATCTCTAGCCATATTAATCAATGGAGCGCGAAAAAGTCTATTTAGTTCTTATGAAACAGAAGAATTACCAAATGGATTAATAAAAGTTATAGACAAGATAATCCCATCCTATTTCCTAATAAAAAACAAAAACAATATAAAATCTAGAATTGATATTATTCAAAATACAGAAACAATACAAGACGCTTTCAAAAATGATGAGTTGGTGTTTTTCCTAGTAGATCTGCCCTACACCGGCAATACGATACTAAAAGGATTAAGAGAAAGATTGTCCTCTAAACATCCCAATTCCTGGCTTTTGCTTTTAGAGTATGAAGATATGCTAGAAAGAGGCCCGTTATTCTATGCGGGAGAACAACCAAAAACTATTAGAGTAGTCATGAAAAAAACTGAAGATGGAAATGACCCAGAAATTCTACTACAACACGAAATCCTTCTAAACATTTTAAGCAATGACAGAAATACTACCAATAAAATAAACTACAAAAAACATTTCCATATTCCAGAAAACACTATGATGGGAAATGGTAGCTTGTCTATAGTCGGAGACGGCCTTTTAGCGACAGAGAATATAGAAGGCGATGCCGTAGAGATAGGATGCAACAAAGGAAAAACCAGCCTATTTATTAGAAAAACACTAGAAGAGATTAAGGATGATAGGACTTTCCATGTTTTCGATAGCTTTGAGGGACTATCAGAGCCAGCCGAAGTAGATAAGATAGAAAACACTAAAGTGCGCAAAGGATGCATGAAAGCTCCGCTCCTAGAATTCAAACAGACATTTATAGGAGAAAAATTGCCAGTGATACATAAGGGATTTGTAGAAGATACATTAGAGAATGAATTGCCAGAAAAACTATCTTTCGCTCTAATTGACTGCGATCTTTATGACCCAATCAAATTCTCTGCTAAATTAGTTCATGAAAAATTACAGAAAAATGGCGTTATGGTAATCCACGACTATAACTGCAATTTCTTGCCTGGCGCTAAAGTGGCAATAGATGAATTCGTAGAATCGCATAAAGACGAATATACATTTGAAGATCATGGTAACATTGTGAAATTGACAAAAAAATAAGGAGAAGCCCGAAAGCCTCTCCTTATCTCGAATACCTAAATAGTCTTACTTAGACTCTTAGAGCGTCAGCATTGACCCCTGAGGGGATCTCGATCTTGTTGTTGGCTTCATTCTCCATCTCAGCAAGAGCCATCTCAGCATACTTCTCAAAATTCTCAAAGCATTCAGTAAGGCCGAACTCTTCTGGGAAGATAAACTGGAAAGCCATCGGACCCATGCCGGGAACCTGAATATGTGCCTTTCCATAACGAGTGATGGTCTTCTCTCCTGCAATTGATAGGGGGTCATTAGAAGCGGTCTGCAAAGGAATCTGTTCAAGAACAGTCATTCCAGAGTTCTTATCCTTCCACTCTTTAGTCTCTACAATATCGAAGTCCGGCGTTTCATTTTCAGCCGATTCAAAATTAATCTCTGTTGCCATTTTTTTTCTCCTTTAAGTAATTCTATCAGTCCCTAAGATCGTCTGCTCCATGCCGAAGAGCCTGAGCGATTTCTTCTTCTGTTTCAAGACAGGAATCAATGCTAATCTCATCCTGCTCCCAATCAGAAGGAGTCACGGCCTCATCAAATACAATATCAATAGCCTCTTGCTCATCCTCAGCTTCTACAACAAACGTCTTGTACGCAACTACTAATACTTCATATGTGTTTTCGCCCATTGTCTTTCTCCTTATCTATTCTGTTCTGTGAAAACCATCAGATCATCTTGATTGATTCTGATATACCGACCTTCGTAATCCATAGCATATCCAATTCTTCCACCTTGGATTTGCCCATCATTGTCTCCGAATCCAATTTCAATTATACAGTCAAGACCACGATCACTTGCTTCCTCAATATCCATTTTTTGTCTAATTAATCCATCAAGATAGCTACGATAATGATCAATTATATATTTGCCCCTATCTTCCTTTGCATACTGTTCAGAAAGCCTCTCCCTAGCATTCTCAACTTCTTCTTCAAGATCCCGAATCACTTCATTGATATGCCGAGCATATACGGTGTAATAATCATCCTTATCAGGGCGTTCCTTGACTACAGACTTCAAAGATTCGATGATGTCATTTACATCGCATCTATGAACTTCTCTCACATCATTGTCAAGAAAGCTCCACATCTCATATCTGAGTCTGAAGTGGCTTTCGTAATTTGGGAGAATAGCACAGAGATCTTCTACGCTCTTTCCCTTAAAGATAAAGGTAAAAGAAGTGGAAGAACTATTGCTTACAAATCCATGTCTTAGTTTCATTTCTCACTCTCCGATCAATTCAATTCTCAATTCAGTGATGACCTTCCCCAAGAGATTCTGACCTCTCCACTTAGAAGGGTCAAGAACCCTGTCATCATCCACTCCTAAACCAATTCCCCAAATTCTGTCATAGGGACTCGCTTCTACAAGCGTCTTTCCTGCCGTTGCCTCAAGAGCTTCCATAAGGTCTTGATTTTGACCAAATTTAAGTCTATTGCCTTGCTTTACGATGTCCTGACAAACAGCAGACCATTTTTCAGGATCAAAAGGAGTAACTTCTTTGCCAACCTGTTTTTGATCTGACGGGTCATCGAGTTCCATCACTTTCTTCATGGCATTTTTATCTCCAAAGAACTTGGCTTTATTGTACATCATGTACTGTTCAGCAGTATTGTACTGTAAACCCTCATCTAAATCATAAAACATGCTTGGATGCCATTGCGAAAATGGGCCACTCCAGAAAAACACATAATCTTTTGTCAATCTCATTATAATTCACCTTTTTTAGGAATTTGCCAAGTTTGATGCTGAGAATCGCTAGTAGACCATTTCTTTTCGCAATCAAAACATTTATAAGAAGCATATCTATGCGCTCCAAAAAACTTCCAATCTTCCATGTCTATATTGCCGGAATGACAATAGGGACAATCTTTAAATTGGAAATAGAAATACTCTTCGCTCATTATACACATCCTCCACAACAGCCATGAGATATCTGAGCATTCACTGCATGTAGCACATCCTCTTTTAAATCCTCAGGAAAATCTTCGGGCCATTCGCTGACCTTCCATTCGCCAGACCAAACATGCTCACTCCAATTTGCGTCGAAAGAAACACCTCCACCGCTACTGAGACAGTAGTCGGGGAAAATCCATTCCTTCTCGCCAATAACAGCGATCAACTGACCGCTGCAAAGATTCGGGTAAGCTCCGTCATATTTGATTGCTACATTTTTCATTTCAGTCTCCCTTTTCATTCTCAATCATCATTGCATTTTCTCGGGAGTGCTTAGCTCTCATCAAAATCAAATTTAAGCTGTCTACGATCTACGGAAGCTCGAATTGCTTCTTTTCTCTTGGTTTCAGCTTCTTTCTCTTCTATTCTCTGGAAAATCTCGCCGCACGTTCCCATTAAATCTTCATTGTCAGTGACTCCGTAAGGCTCAGAATTATCCCATCCATAAGGCAAATCCTTTCGGCTCTCTACTAGTTTCGCCCATTCGCTCAAACATTCATCACTACCTGAGCCATGTTCAACTTCATAGTGGGCATCGGATATTGCTTCCTGTTCATTCTCGGCTAAAACTACCATACCGTATTCTAACGTGACGTGAAAAAGCTTTTGCATTGAAATTTACTCCTTTTACCATTTGACACCAGGAATTTTCTCATCCTCCTTCCATTTCAACGCTTTCTCCACAACTGACATCCAATTATTGTCGTAATCGTGGGCATTCCAATCATCGCATAGACCGGATGAACGCATAAAATTTCTAATCTGCATTCCTTCTCGGAAATGCACGGGATGAGGTATCCCACCTGTTACAAGAACAGGAGCGACTGTACCTTCTTCATCAAGACATTTCTGAAAGAAATTTAGCCCATCTTCGCCAATCCACTCTCTTAATTTTACAACAAGATCGTCACTAATCTCTTTGCTCATAATTCTATTTCCTTTATCAAGCGCCAGGAGCAGCATATTCTCGACTACGAATGTATTCCCATGCCTTATCGGACATAGCTTCTTTAACACTCCAATAATGAGTAATAGCTTTCTTGTCCGCTGTGGACATATTATCCCATTCAATCTTCTCTCTCATTTCGTTTGCAGTTCTATTATCACATATTCTCTCAGCTTTCGCCAATTTCTCTTCATCGTTCAAGCCGTCATAAGGATATGACTTTGTGTCAAGAATTTCAGACTCAATATAGTCTGAGATCCTACCAGGAGTAATTGCAAACCTACCATCTTTATTCAGAGCGAAATCATCATAAAAATTCCTGCAAAAAAGTTCAAATGTACCGAATTCCACTAGTGTTCTTTTCTTCTCAGGAGAAAAAATTACAACGCCATCCTTAAGATACCATTTCCATTCTTGTCCATCAATATGAATTTTCCTAAGTGACAATGCCATTTTCTATTCCTTTTCTGCTTTTGCTTTTGCTTTTTCTATTTCGGACCTAGCATATTCAACAGTTAGATCAACCTTTCCCTCAATCGGGTTTGTAAGAAAGCGAGTTGCACCTTTTCCTCCACATACAGAACATTCCCAAATATTCATAGTCAAATTTCTAGTATATTCAGAGCCTTCTATTCTCACATGATTTTCAGTTCTGAACCAAGTCTGCTTACCAATAATATAATCCTCAATTAAAAGAAACTCATGCTTACATTCTTCTGGATTTACTTTTTCTATAACTACTTTTGTAATAGTTTCCCGCTTTGTTCCCAGGTGATAGCCACTCGCCAGACACACCACGCAACAAAGCAGAGTCAAAATCGCCCAAAGCTTAATGAAGGATAACCCTTTCCAAACAGATTTCTTAGACATATTTCACTTCCTTTCGCAAGATACTACACTAGCCGAATAGCATGGATATAAATCCTCCACTACTAATTCTGCTTGTTTCTCAGAAATCTCAACTTCTGATGTGACAGTTACTTCTATTTCTTTCTCTCCATAATCCTTGCCTGGCCTACGATGTTGAGCAACAACCGTATCCACGACAATAGCTTTAATAATGTAAGTGTTCAAAATACCAACTCCTTAAGATCGCCTTCATGATAAGTGGCAGACATCGAACCATAAACCCAAGTTTCGAAAGCCGCAAATGGATCATAAGTTCCGTCAATTCGTACTAAATTATGACTAAAAAACTTATTATTTCCCCAACCAATACGATAATAAATCATACGTGATGTTTTTTTATTCTTCTGGTAAATAGCTCGTCCAAAATCCACAAATCTACCTTCATAGATTCCGTATACATACTTAGGCATTGAAATTAATAGCCGTTTACTTTCAGGAAGCCACTTGATATCGACATGACGAATTGAACCTCCTTTTGAAATAAAAGTGCGGCATCTTGAAATAATTTCTCTTGGAGTAATTTCCTCCTCAATGTCCATTAATCCCTCATAAGTAATAACAACAAATCCAAAACTGCCATTGAACTCCATGAAAGAACTAATTTCTCTTTGTTGACTAAAAGGCATATTTCTTTTATATTCCATGACTTCATTCAAATACAAAGAACTATTTTCAATAAAACTAGACGCCTGCAATCCTAATAATTTCTTCTTAGATAATCTTGCAATTTTAGACAACAAAGATAGAAAACCTAAAAAGATAATAACAGATGAAAAGAAAAATATGAAAAATAACACCATATGATCACCAAACCAAAATAAAATTTGCATTACTTCTCCCGTCTTTTCATTGGTAGCTGGAGTGGGACTCGAACCCACACGTCCTTACGGACACTGCGCCCTAAACGCAGCACGTCTGCCAATTCCGTCACCCAGCCATCATGCTACACGTTTTTTCTGTTCGCTATCGTAATGTGATAGCCCTTGAATCTATCGAAGCAATCATTTAGGCCAAGCTCACGCCTAACCGCCTTGATCTCCTCCGAACGAACAGAGAGCCAAATGTACACTCTATCGATCATGATATAAGGAGAGTACTCAAACTTAACCTTCTGCCCCTGGTACTTGCCCCACAGATGCTTGTTAGGAGGGGTCTCGTACTTGCCTCTAACAACAGTAATATGAGGGTAATATTTTGGAGGGTTAAACTTAACGCATTTCGGGATGAATGATCTATAGAAACGAGCCATCTCAGGGCTAATATCAACCACTAATCTGTTGCCACTCCCATACTTGAGTGTTCCTTCGAATTGTATCCATTGATCAAACATAGTTTCTGATTCCTGCTCAGTCTTTTTATCTGTATTTCCCTTTTTAACGCTTCCGACTTATTATTTGCCGTCTCGCTATACACTAAACTTACTGGCCTTCTGGTCGTAGTGTACTTCGCGCCCTTACCCTTATTATGAGTTTCTATTCTTTTGTCTGGATTGTTGGTTATCCCACAATAAAGCGATCCATCATTGCACTCGACAAGATAGACATACCATTTTGAAAAATCTATATTGTCATAATGTTCATCGTATTTCTTCTTATCAACTGGTCTATATTTATCTCCCTTACCGGCGCTCATATCTCCCAAGTCCTCCTAAATACTAAGGCATTCAAATAGTATTCAGGAACTGAATTTCCCTGCCCATTCTCCATACCTATGTAATAAGCAAATCTAGTAGTTGAAAGATGATCGTAGGTCCAGCCTACATCAGAAAATTCTTTCATCCACCATTTTGGCCATCTACAAGTAACATGACCCTTTGACGAAGCCTGATACGGACTAGCCGCTCCAAAGATCATAACAGAATCCTCTTTTGCCAGGAGTGCGGTCAAAGCGAGGAGAGGATTTGGATTAGTCAGATGTTCTGCCGTCTCAAAAGATAATATGAGATCTACTTTCCCAACTGTTTCTAATACATTGGCACAATCCAAAGATTCATTAAGATCTGCCTTGATGAACCTACCTTTAGAAACCCAATGTTTCTCAGCGTATTCACTGATATCAACTCCATAAACATCCCAAGTATTGTAGGACGCTTGTATTTCTTGCAATAAAGGCCCGCAGCTACTTCCAAGGTCGATTACGATCTTTACATCTTTCCTGCCTTGGAAATCTGTGACTTTCTTACAAGCTCTGCCTAATGGGGCATACCTTTCTGGCCTACCTAACCTCTTATAGTGGTAGTACTCTCTACTACTCATTCCTTCTGGTTTACCCATAATTAAACTCCTAAAATCTCACGCTCTTCTTCAGTAAGTTTGGCAAGAGCGGCTACGCGCTTTTCCTCTGCTTCGCGCTCTTCCCTATTCGCTTTCATATATTCCTGACGGATATATTCCACTTTATCCTTAGCCCACTTATCTATTGCCCTCTCCATTTCACGAACATCCATCTGGCTATCAATGCAAATTAAACCAGAGTCATAGTCATCTTCTACCTTGACTTCCCCAAGAGTACGCACAAATTCATAGAATTCACAATGCAAATCTTCGCCGGAACCATAATCATACCAGTCATTCTCAAAGTCCCGTTTTGTTCCAGTTTCATAATCAAGAAACATTTTTCTAAAATTCGGGTCATATTCAATGGCTGTAAGACGAGTGCATTTGGCTAATTCCTCTTTCATTTTCACATCTCCTTGGTGTTTATATCTCTATAAGTTGGGCCATGCGACCTTATACTAACTTTAACTCCCACTTCTTTTTCAATTTCATCGATCAAGAAATCTTCTACTGCTTTCACGAATCTATAGCGAGGAGTACACATCTTCAAACGCTCCACTAATTCATCTCTCTGATCTCTACTCCTATCTTTAAAAATGATATCAGTGACAGTAACGTTCCCATTGTCGGCCACTACATATTCGAAATTCTCCTTGAAGAAATCGTCAACTTCTCCATTATACCAATAGTCCAGACAGACATTAATTATGTTTAAATGTTTCAGATAATCGAGGTGGGTCACAGCAAGAGTATCCACTCCTCCAGCTACTTTGATAGCATAACGAGTAGCCACGAAATCTAACCATCCTCTACGGAATCCTCCCTGCCACTCATTTGTTTCATTGTGCATTTCTGCAAAAATATCCTGTAATTTAGGTTCCTCCGTGATGAAAAGACCATTACCATGACGAGTCTGATAGGATCTAATCACTCCAATCTTGTAGAGAGTGCAAGGGTAGGTAGGCAAATAAATTCTACTCTTAGTCACATGAGGCCAAAATCCATGGTCATAATCCAACAAAGCTCCCTGTGAACTCTCAAAAATGTAATGGTCATCATCAAAACGACACGCTCCAATATTCATCTTTTCAACAGTGTCCATTAAAAGACCTAGAACCATTTCAAATAAATCTCTATCTTCAAACTGAAGCATGCGCCTCATCATCTCTCTACTATCGCATTGCTCCAAGGTCTTAAGAGCTTTACCGCGCATACTCTCATGAATATAAGCCAACTTTTTACGCACAAGTTGTCCGTCTTTATGAAAGTCTCCAAGAGTCAAATTAAGTGCATCTCCAGTCTTCTTACCAAAGACAGCTTGTCCAAAACCTATCCCGCAACTGCTATGACGATTAGCGCCTCTGGACATCTCAAGCATCTGCCCATACATTTTATGGAAAGGAGTAATGACGGTAAGATTGGGGTCAGCTAAAGCCATGTTATATGGATTGTCACTAATTTTTTCAGCCAGAATATCAGCCTCTGTCTCAAAGGCCAAAGGGTCAACAATCATTTGATCAGAAAGAATTGTTTTCGCTCCAACCAGACTTCCTGAACCAAATTGGCTAAAACAGTGATGAGTTCCGTCAGGCTCCACAACATTGTGAGCCGCTTGAGGCCCACCCCCATAACGAACAACGTTTCCTATATGAGCGTTCCTAACGAGCCAATTTACAATATGACCCTTACCCTCATCGCCATAGCCCAATCCAATAACTCCGTAATGTTGCTGATCAAGTTTCATCTCCAAATACCTCATTATATGCTGCCCAATGCCTCATTGCTTCATCGAAGTACTCATGCGATATTCCATCACTAAGTAAGAAATTCCTGTATCCCATCAACTGCAATAACCTCAGGTCGGCAAAATCAGATACCGAAGGAGTCTGACCATACTTCAGAGAAGTGAATAAATGAGATGCCGCTACCGTATCCTTATCATGATAGATTATCTTCTTTTGTTCTTTGATGATATTGGCCTTATTTCTACCAATATTAATCATCATGTCATCCCTAGCCCATACTAGAAATGTCTTATCTGTCTTCTCATAATCTTGATAAACGAATTTTAGTCCCTTAATACTTTCTATCTTCAAGCCGATAGCATGCATGTCTGGATTAATATCTGTCACATCCGTTATGTCAGAATTCTTCTCAACAAATGACAAGAGAACACGGTTAACGCCAATCTTGCGTCCTTCCCTTATGAACTCTTTATCCAATTCTGTCAAATACTCTCCATGAATTTTCAACTCAGGAGAAATAATATTGATCGCCTGTCCTGCCCCTAAAGCATTTGGTGGAGGAGGGTCTACATAAACCTTGTTCCCCTTGACACCAACAACAGTAGATGACTCATCTCCCCTAAAGTAGATCGTGGCGGGAGTGGGTACGCTAATCTCATGATTTAACTCAATGTCTCCATATGTCGGGTCGGCCCACTTCTCAATGCGCAACTGCCTTCCCTTAATATCGATCCAAAGGCGTTTTCCATAAATGTCCGTCATATGTTTTACCCTGGCAAGAATTTCGTCAGGGGAATACTGACAACGTAAACCTACATTGTACCGAACATCAGTCACCATGGGATGGCTAATGATCTTAGTCATCAACGGTATTTGGTCCGGAGATGGAAGAGTTACAAAAAGCATACTCACTCCCTTTCTTTTCTTAGAAACGCTGGATGTCGTTGTTCAGATCGTTGGCATCGAAGATAGACAGCGAACCATCTCCATGAGCAACTGAAACCAACGCATTCGTCAAAGGAGTCAAAGAATCCTTGACTTGGTTGATACGCCCAGAATCCTGTCCACGATCTTCCATGTCCTTCAAATAAGACTCTAAATCACGGGAATTACTAACAATCGCAATAGCCCCAAGGATAATATCGATCAAACCCTTCTCTCCATCCGACGTCACAACGATAACTCTTTCTGCCGGTAGGAATTTCTGCCAAACCTGTTTAATAAGTTTGGAATGAGTATCATTAGGATCGCCTCCGCAGTAAGGGTTCAGAATAACAAACA